>WLWD01000408.1_pt1 | contig 313338 bp, 195 predicted proteins | sample 6712731 | NCBI WGS metagenome assembly WLWD01 (sample SAMN12718690, study PRJNA576275) | sponge metagenome | isolation source: marine sponge | host: Mycale hentscheli | place: New Zealand: South Island, Marlborough, Capsize Point | collected 2014-11-01 | reverse complement strand
ATTCCCACTGGAATATTAGCTAGCTAACTGTTCATCATGCAGCAGAGCCAGTTCACTAATATTATTTGATTATTACACTAATATTTTTGATTATTATTATTATTATTTAGTACTAATTCTCATATGATACGACTCTGAAATTGGTTAATGATCAAGGATTGTTTTTGTTTCCTACCAAAATGACCCTTCGAGGTTATTTGTTGTTGTTGTTGTTGTTTTTGTTTTGTTTTTTGTTGTTGTTTTTGGTTTTGGGGGTTTTTTGGGTTTTTTTCCTGTACTGCTGCACAGTTCCCTTGCTGGACTGCAACCCATAGACGCTGGATCAAATACTCTGTTGATCTTGGTTTTATAATTTCTCCTCTAATCCTGCATCCCTACTCCTGGGAGACTACTGACCTTGGATCAAAGACTCGGTGGCTACTGGTACGACAATATGACCAGGAGGAAGGCCCCAATATTTTTTTAATCTTCCTCTCCTCTGCAGCTTCTGCAAGCTTCCTCAACATGCTAGTGGCTAGTGGCATGTGTTCTGTAAGAAGCTGCTTGAGTGTCAGGGCAAGTGGCATCCCATACTAGCTGACATCAGCCATCTGGCCTCTTCCCATCTAACTGCATGACGCCTGTAGGTTCCATCCTGGAAAGGAATTTGGGCAGATATCAACCCTCGCTTGACTATGTCTTGAATGAATGAAGACTTTATGATCACATGAACAACTTAACATTATGCATAATCATCCAAGCTCTGACATAACATGACCCTTCATGTATGTCAGATCCATCAGATAGTGAGCCGGTGTCACATGTAGCAAGTTACTGAGTTGATTACTGGTTGTAGCTGAAATTAACTCGCCACGTGAACTATGGTAAGTTGGTACAGGAAAAGGAGGGAAAATGTGAGAAGAATTGTATAGAGAAAGGTTGTCAAGAGTGTTATGATAGTATTTGTTAAGGACAACTGTGGAGGATTTAAGATAGAGGTGATCAGCAAATTTACAAGGCAAGACACAGAAAGTACAACGTCATATTTTAATCCAAAACAATACATTCATAAAGAGCTAACACTGATGTACGTAGCTATGTAAAGAACTTGCATGTCAAAACCATCCATATTACAAACTGGCACAAATTAGCAATGTGTTTATTTTTGAAAATTTTATATCCTCATTCACAACAGCTAAAATGGTTTTGATCCTACCAAACAAACAAAAACACAGTTTCAGATAAAGAGAAGTTTTAGTAGCCTAAAAAAGAAGTCAACTGAACATTTACATTTGCTCTAGTTCATATTAGTATATGGAGATGTATTAGTTGCTGCCAGTGAAAGCAACTTGCTTCGAAGAACACTACAACTGATGCTACCCCGCTCTCCGTTAAGTTGTCCCAGCCCCAACGTCTGTGCTGGCGTTTTAAACTTCTTGTAACTATAGCAACGGGAGCTATGCCCCACCTCTCTGATACGGGTCGCTGTAGTTAGCCTTCCGTCCACCGTCCAGTCATCCAGTCATCGGGGTTTCAAAACTTCTGGAAGACCTTACAGATATATAGAGGTGAGTGCTGTAGTAGCAGTAGTAGTATTTTAAAGTTTTTCCACTTGAGTTTTTGATAGTTTGCCTTTTATCCTGAATTATTGGTGTATATGTTTCAGTAGCCATATTCTGGAGATTGCTTTTCCCTTTCTTTTTAATGCTGGACTGTATACATTGGGTAATTATAGTTGCTACTGAGATTATGTAGAACTAAATTCTGACCTGTTGAAGTTGAAATGCAGTGAAATTCTGTATGCAGGTTTGAAGGGAGGTCATTTTTGTGTTTTGTTCTTACCTGTACAGTATGCAATATGTAATTGGCGAGCAAGCGAGATACTCTCAGGGGTAACACAATTGAAAATTGGGGATGTTTATTTGTTTATATACAGTGCTTCCAACTTAAAGAGTGGATTTTTTGAAACTACTGTATAGACCCTCACTACAGTCATTTAACATACACATACCTTTTCTTCATCATCCCAATAATGTTTGCAATAGTAAAACTGCCTGTTTAGAGAATGGAAAATGGAGAACAGCACTTTTCTCATTCACTCTAATACATTTTACGCCATTTTTTTTGACGTCAAGATTTTGCGGTAGTTCGTCATTAAACGTAGCTAGTTAACGAGCTAAGGTCGAACGGTTATTTCCCTGAGCGGTAAGACGGGACTTTCCCTAACTGCAAGCGGCTGTATGGATTCTCATCGTTCTACTAGCAGCAAGCGAAGTCGAAATCAGTCAGAATTGTTGGCTGGTATTACTAACTTGGAGCCAAGCCTATCCAAGAGGTCATCTTTTTCAAGAGCTGAAGAAAAGCTGAAGGAGTACTGCTGGACTGTATACATTGGGTAATTATAGTTGCTACTAAGATTATGTAGAACTAAATTCTGACCTGTAGAAGTTGAAATACTCCCAAGGCTCCCAGCATTCGGTATTCTGACAACATCAGGGCGATGCAGTTGGAGTCCTACGGGTTGTGCAGCTCCAGAGAGGGAAACTAAAACGCTGGCCGTGATAGGCAGTAGCGCCGTAAAACTTGATACCTAGGGCCTGAGATACAACCGTAGCTAAATCAGCCATACACCCGTGCAACAATTAGTGGTAAACTGGCGCCCTCGTGCCTTTATGACACAAATACGCATGCGCTGTTTTGTGACGTCGCGTTTACGTGTACTAAAGGCCCACAACCCGCTCTAAATGTCATCATTTGATGACCCTTACCGTGCGTAAAAATATTTTGGTGAAAAACAGCCACAACTCACTTAATTTTCAAGGTATAGCTACCAAAGTTATACATAATAATTTTAAGGCAATTTTACATCATGTGTCAAATTTTTAGAGATATAACTCAATAAATTCAAAAATCCTGGCTTAAACACTTTTGTCTTAAAATTTAAAATATTTCGAGATTCAAATTTCGTGTGCCCACAAAATCAGGCTCATATGAAACTTCAGGTATTAAAAGTATCAGTATACCAAGTTATAGAGATAAGGACAAATAATTTCCCTTTTTTCAGCTTAAGCACTTCCAAATTCACTGTCTTGAAGCTCCCAGTTCCATCACCTATAACCACAAAAATAACCACAAACCCACAAAATTGTTTTGTCTGTATGTTAATATGACATTAATGTATAAAATACAAATTTTTTTAAGCTGGAAGCACTGTATATGTTTGGACGTACGTATGTCATTTTGTACTTTGACCCTCTCCTATTTTGTGTTCGCTGGGTGTTCGACCCGGTCCCTAACTTCACTAAACAGAATCCTCTGGTTTATCAATCATTACACATATCATCCTAGAAATTGAATTGTTTACTGCTTAGAATTCTTTTGAGGGTGCAGTTAAAACTAAAAAATTTACTGGAGTTCCATTTCTAGTTGAATTAGTGGCGGTGGTAAGTTAATAGCTGTTTGTCACAGTTATAAGCCCTACGCAACAGTATTTACTTGGTCCATTAGACTAACCACGAAGGTAAGTCTTGCGTAGGTATGTTCAGTTGTGTGAAAGTATTGTGCGTTACAACAATTACTAAGAATATCACAAAGAAAATGTTTAAATAATATGACTTGTTATTTGTTGCTTACTCTGTTGTTGTTTTTTCAAACAGTTGCGGGGAGTGGTTACTATGGCATTGAATGCCTTTACCGTATACACGTAATTTTAAAACTCGACTTTCTTTCAGTAGCTTGAGTGTGAGAAGTTAAAACCAATCGTTTAACGATTGTGTAGTTTTAGGCTCACTCGCCATTTGTGCTGAAGCACATCACTAGTATACTAGTGGTGCGCTCGAATAGCGCAAATGCATGGCGAGCGAGCAGACTCTTTTTACAGAAAAATAGGACAGAAATTACATCTAACAGAATTACCTGAATAAACTTCGAAAGCAGTGACAAAGAAGCGCAGCTTGACAAAGACTTCACAATTGTTTCAAGAAGAGAGTAGCTGTAAACTTTTTGGTTGAAACAAAGTTGCGTAAGGCAGTGCAGCAGGATTCTCCGCGCTCGTTAATTGAAAAATACTGGAACTGTGAACGCTTTACCTAACTTACGTAATTAGAAGCGCGGGAGAAAACAGAAGTCTCACGTACCCCATAAACAGATAAATAAATATAGCGAAATCTCGATTGAGTTACCCCTGAAAGTGTCTCGCTCGCTTCGCTCGCTCGCCAATTATATGTTCACCTGAATTGCATGGAGTCATGGCTCTATCCAATACATCAATTCCAGTTTGTTCGCATGGGATTGTGGAATTGCTATGTTTACAATGATCTGTCATTACAATATTTAGTACTGTGTAGTTTTATTATGACATGAAAGTGCCATAGACTTTATGCTATTTGTTTCCATGTTTGCCACATCCAAAAAGTGAACCATGCATCACATTACACGAGATATAGGCCACCATACATGTTTGTGTATCAGTATGATGTAGTTGTAAGTCAGATGCTTAGGTGAATATGATAAATGTACAGCAAATTCCAGTTCAATGTGAGTGGAGAAATTGTATTCACTGCTTTGAAGATCATTCGGACTACCTTACAATATTGCTAGACACAGACGTGTCACCACTCATCCAAAGTGTGTCTGTGTGTGTGTAATGATGCATGTAATACTGGCAGAAATGCATCATGTATTGGATGGCTTTAGTTCAAGGTGTGTGTGGTATATCTGTGTGTATGTGTGTGTGTGTATGTGTGGTATGTGTGTAAGGATACACGTGTACCAGGGAGAGCATTGATAAGCAGTTTCACCACTTACAAAATTGCTTGTGGTTTTTGCATGAAATGGTATCATTTGTTAACACCTATATTCGTTATAGTGATATTCTGTAAAGGATTGGTCCTCCATGCAGTATGCTGCTGAAGAGCCAGTTGTCAAGTTAGTTTGGTGAGTTTATAGGAAGTAGTTTCTGAGGATTTCACACATCAGGCATAAATATTGGTTCCGTATAGTGGCAATGAATAAGTATGATGTATGTTTTACCAGTTGTTATACACTTTCATGTTTTTGCTTGCTGTGTTCATGCATGTCACGCTGTGTGCATGCATGTCACGCTGTGTGCATGCATGTCACGCTGTGTGCATGCATGTCAGGGTGTGTGCATGCATGTCACGCTGTGTGCATGCATGTCACGCTGTGTGCATGCATGTCACGCTGTGTGCATGCATGTCAGGGTGTGTGCATGCATGTCACGCTGTGTGCATGCATGTCAGGGTGTGTGCATGCATGTCACGCTGTGTGTGCATGCATGTCACGCTGTGTGCATGCATGTCACGCTGTGTGCATGCATGTCAGGGTGTGTGCATGCATGTCACGCTGTGTGCATGCATGTCACGCTGTGTGCATGCATGTCAGGGTGTTCTGTAGTCAGTGTTTATAGTGTGAAAATGGTGAACACTTGGCATGATGCAGATATATTCAAATTAAGTTGAGAGTATGAGTTAGAGACAATTTTTTCTTGTTTGTAATGTGTACTGAGGTAAATATGTCTGTTAGAGGTGGCCGAGTGCAGTTGGAAGTAAAATGAGGATTAAAAAAGATTAGCGTGTTAGTGAAACAGCTTATCAACAACCCCTCTAACAAGAGGCCAAACAGTGCACCTTTTACAGTTGCTAAGGTTTGACAAAGGTTAAGTTGATAATTTCGTGACAAGTCAGACTGGGGCTAAGCACATGGTTGGCCACTATATAAAGGACCTGCACATGCCCAGCTCATGATCATGACATCATACATAGTTAATTAACACTTAGTAGCAGCTAGGCTATTGCTTGCAGTTCAGGCTGCACATATACTCACACACAAACATACACTTAGTCACACAATACACACACTGTGAGAACAAAGATGACAGTGACTGTTCTGTTCATATGGTGAATGATAATGTGGGGGGATGGCTATTACACCACAAAAATATGGGAGTCATCATTGTGCAATTTGGACCACTCGCGTCTGTTTTGATTTTAAATCACAACATTTTGATGGATGTTGCTTGACCTTCCTCAGGTCGAAACGTTGTGATTTAAAATCAGACCAGAATGAGTGGTCCATTAACTTAGTCCTAACATTAACTATACCACGTCAAGAATGGTCTTCGAAATCATGTATGCGGAGTTTGTCACCACAGACATTTCTGGAGATATTATCAACTCTGAACTGGTAAAGCTGTAAGCCATATAAAACCAAGGCACTGCATGTATAGCTACTCTTTGTGAACAACAAGTAATAATAAAGTTGATGGCCTGAACAAAGTGAGCATGTAGAACATCACTTTGAGTTTAATCTCTAGGCTACCTCACCTGCCACTTGTACCGTGAGCACCCTATCCTGTATAGAGGGAAGTGAGGATACTAGACATATGTATGTACATGAACATCAAGACATGAAAGCAGACTATCAAAAAAAAAAAATATTATAGGGACTATTTGATATGAATCATTGCAGGCTTGTGTTTTTGTCTCTTGAAGCATTTCTCGTATAGTACATGTATTTGTTTTTAATAAGTTCTTGGGTGTTGCATTGTGTGTGTGTGTGTGTGTGTGTGTGTGTGTGTGTGCATGTCTGTGTGGTGTAGTGGTTGTGTCCTTGGCTCAGGGCAACTTTTCCATCTAGTTTTCCATCTGCCTCCCACCAGCCCCACCAGTCCACCCAGCTGTGATTAGGTAACTGGCATTTGCTGGTGTGTAAATTCAAGGCCTTTTCTCATGAAACAGCAATGGTCCAAGTGGGACTTGGGTGCCCACACCACTTGCTGTGAGGACAGGCCTGTTCTCCTGCGAGTTCCTAGCCTGGCTCCAGGAGCTTTGCTTATAGCTCACAGTGTGCACTCTGCCAGGTGCATGTGACCACCTAGCTGTGAACCCCCCCCCCCCCCCCCCAACACACACACATACACACACACACACACATACACATACACACACACACACAACACTTCAATAGAAGTTACAAGGCCTGGTTTGGTATACAGAAGTATTAGGAGGTTGTGGTTACAACTCTGGCAACTGGAACATCTCTGAGGTTTCAACTAACTTCTCCATGTGATCAGTGTACACATCTTGATGATGGATTGGGATGAGTACACAGAAACATGGATTGAATTCATTATTACCAAGAGGGTTTTATTTTGAGATCAGGTGTGATAGATACAGAAAGTTGTGAGTTGTGAAGCTGTTTTGAAACTCTGACAATGAAGCAGAGATTATTACAGTGGACCCTCTGATATCCAGGCTGGCTCCAAGGTTATTTTGCACTGTATTAGCTCAGAGCTGACCTTGGTGTAGCAATTTTACTGGCTAGAGAGCTAGCTGTCATTTTCTTCTAATCTACTGCTTCGCTGGTAAATTGTACTAGTTAGGTATGAGCTACATAAACTCATTGCAGCTGATCTGTAGTTGTAATTAGTCTGGGGCTTAGACCTGAGTTAAGTTCAACGGAATAGGCTATTATTAAGCTATGTTAATCTGTCTGTGTGTGTTGCTGCAGGCTAATAATGGCTGAATAATAAATAATTGACATCTCCTGGCTATCAGCACATCATTACTATTAAAGCAGATTATAGTTTGGGTGTTACAAGAGACATACCATCCTGAAGCAAATGACATCGAAATCTTTTTTATCAACAATATTAACTCTGGCATTCACTTTAATTATTAAGAAATCATTATTTAAAGTAGCTACACATATCTGGAAATTTCACTTATCCGAACCAGGGTCAGTCCCACATAGGTTTGGACATGAGCGGGTCTACTGTAGTTTTTTTTTTGTTTTTTTTTGTGTATTTCTTTTGTATCAACTCATATGTTAGAAATGATTTGGGTTTACAACTACAGATGGCAATATGTACATTATGCTTTTGTTGTAGAATTCATTAATAATACAAGAAATATAAAGAAATGATTAAAAATATTTATCGGCTTATGAAGCTGTTGTTGAAGTAATACACTGCACCAATAAAAAAAAAGTACTGGTATCTGATTGTCCATATCAATTGCGCTACCGTAGAGTAACTGGCTTCCCCTAAAGTGTTCCTGCTGATGATATTTGAACCATGCAAGCTGAATATTATAATAACAAAGCTAATTATTGATTAGAAACAACGATTGTGTGCAGAGCATAAAAAAAAGCACGTGCGCCACACAAATTTCATTGTTTGGGTGTTAAGTTGTTTTTAACATAGATGGCGATGTGGATCTGCCATGAAAAGACCCAAAAAGCATCCCAATTTACTGACACTAGCTGAAGAACCAGGATAACATGTACTTTCCATAAATGGTCTTGCAATCTGTATTTAATGAAATTGTCCTTATTAGAAGTGCATTCCTAGAATTTCATATTATTTGACAGACAATTGACAAAATATGTATTTTTAAAAAAAGAAAACAAAGTAGGAGTAGAAGTCATTTTATTATAAGAGGTAAAATGCAAGTTGTGCAAAAAAAAACAACAACAAAAACAACAATAACATGTATAATAATGGTATGCAAGAAGATACATACTACTTTAGATTTACAAATGGCATAGCTACTTTCATTGCACAGAGACTAGTACAAGTCATTTGCATGACTCGGTTCAGTTCTGTTTTCCTCAGGCCTTTGGCCCTTTAATTAAACATTTGAAATACAGCTTCAGCATAAGTGAGGACAAGTGTGGTGGTCTACATGGACTGTGGTCAGCCTTGCCTACTATATTGTCTCAATGCAGTCAGGTACTTAGATTCCTCAGAAGTTGTATTACTCATCTTTCTAGCTGGTAGGCACCATTAGTTTCTATGTATGTATGTATGTATGTATGTATGTATGTATGTATGTATGTATGTATGTATGTACATATGTATGTATGTCTCTATGTATGTATGTATGTATGTTCATATGTATGTATGTCTGTCTGTATGTATGTATGTATGTACATATGTATGTATGTATGTATGTACATATGTATGTATGTACATATGTATGTATGTATATGTCTCTATGTATGTATGTATGTATGTACATATGTATGTATGTATGTATGTACATATGTATGTATGTTTCTATGTATGTATGTATGTATGTACATATGTATGTATGTATGTGTATGTATGTATGTATGCATGCACGTATGTAAGTGTTCAACTCTGCACAATCTACAGATTTTACTGCCTAGATTGGGCAACAATTGGCACCCAGGCCATCCAGGGGCGGATCTAGGGGGGGCTCGCCTAGTGTCGTACGAGCCCCCCTTTTTTCAAGATGAGCCTTCATTAGCTAGCCACTGGATTCATTTCTTACCTTAAGCCGGAAAAGTACGAAATATACTTTTCGCTGTCCACTTCCTTTTTTTGTTGCGGTCGCAGCCTTCTAATAGGCGCACTCCATCAATTTTTATATGCTGAGTCAGGAATTTTGCAATTCGTCCTTTTGAATGGTAGCGTGTCTAAACAATAAAACTAGGCTGTTTTTAAAACCTCCTACCAAGTAAGCAGGTGAAGGTAGTAGTATCTTATAACATCATTTGGATTGTGTTAATGTAGTTAACAGTTTCATATTATTGTTTAGCTCTCCCTTGGCTAGCTAGGTAGGAAATTTACTCATTAAGGTATTACCTCAGATAAACAGAATTTCTTAGATGTAAATGACTGTCAATTTTATTAATTACTAAAAATATATTGACATCAGCTTAGATAGCTGAGCTGTCTGCTAATACTTTTTTTTAATGTAATTGCTTGGCCAGATTAAAAATCTGGGTCACGTTTTACTTTAGGTCCTACATTGACGCATCGCGTCGCGTCACCTTACGATGTCATCGCGACGCTCGCGCGCTCAGCCCCTCAGAACGTGCTAACATGCGCCGATATGCGCCGATCACCTTGACTACTGTTGTGGTTGTTCAATAATTTTTTATTTATAACAGTGAGCAGGCAACAATTGTCTGGTTGAAGGGAATTGGAGCATTAAAGAATAGTGCTAACTGTAATAAGTGTGTCAGTGTATGCAACTTTGTCATCAAGAAGGGGTCTTATTGCTGGAGATGCCCCAAGTCTGGATGCCAATCTGTAATTTCCATGAGAGATGGGAGTTTTTTTTTCCTGGTAGCCATTTGAAGCTGAATGAGATAGTGGAAGTTTCTTACTGGTGGGCTTGTGAAGCTTCAGTATCTATGGCTGTACAGCAGACTGGACACTCCACCAAGACCATTGTTGATTGGTATAATTTCCATCGAGACATATGTGCACAGTGGTTTCTAGACCATCCAGTGCAGATTGGAGGAGTAGGAAAATGGTGGAAATTGATGAGTCAAAATTTGGACGAAGAAAATACAACAGAGGAAGATACAGAGATGGCCATTGGGTGTTTGGAGGTGTAGAAAGGGGAACCAGCTCAATGTGTTCATGGGTGACTTGTTTGACACATACTTACCTGAATATTTGTGGAGAAGAAAGTTTAAAAATGATGATCCTTTTTTAAAAATGTATGAGCATGTAAAGGAACAATACCCACTTTAATCACCAATTTTTGTTCTATATAACCCTTATATCTTACTTAATATCATTGAAATTCCACTAATTACACTTTTACGCCATCAATCTTATAGCTGAACCCGATTAATAGTAAGGTGACGCGACGTGATGCGAGGTGACGCGACGCGATGCGCTCAATGTAGGACCTAGGACCTAAAGTAAAACGTGACCAAAATCTGTACAGATTATTACATCATATGGGCATTTAGCTAATAGCTTGTCAGAAGTGTGTTGAATTGTTTAGGTGGCCCAGGCTGAGTAGTTCAGCACTTCCAGAAACTTCACTTTCTCCTTAGGGTATTTCCCCCACTCATGCTTCCGCTCCTCCAGAGGCATCCTTGTCAGTAATCTGGATTTATCATCTCCACCAGCTCATTCTCCCTCTCAAAGTTCACTATCTTCCATCATCACCTCAGCATACAACACTTATTCCTGGGTCCTAGTCCATCACTAGCTGTTTTGTCATCTTCACAGGCCTCTCTTGGCCCAACAAGCCAGTGCGTTGTAATGTCCATGTCCCTATCTAGTTCTCTTTCAACAATGACTGATAATGCATGTTCATCTTCCCACCTTTCAATAATGGAATCTTCATCCTTGCTGATGACTTACCAAATTCTTCTTTAGTTCCTACTGAAGTGTGGAGGTGGAGGCAAAAATGGTGCCTGTGAAGCGGCCAGCTACACTGTACACTGCTCTACATGCATGTGATAAGGATTTTCCCCTAACATTTATGTCTTTTTGCAGATTGGTTGCACTATTCCAGTAACTGCATGTGAAAATGAGAGAGCCAATAGCATGCTTAAGAATTTGAAAACCTATTTACGTCTATGGGGCAAGAGAGGCTTTCATCACTGGCATTAATGAATATTATTATAATATTAAAATTGACTTGGATGATGTCATTGACATTTTTAAACTCAAAATAGCTTTGTAATTGTTTTTGTATTTTATTCATAATTTTTATTGAGCCTATGGTTACATAATTCATTCATTCATTTCCTAGACAGAATGCCATTATAATTAGCTAGCCATTTACATTATTTCTTCATAATTAAACTTCAACAATAATTACTATGTTCATTTACCTTATATTTTTTCACTCCTTTTTTTTGCATTTTTTTTTTGCATTTTTTTAAATCATTTCATTAATTTCAATGGACAGAACAGTGTTACTTAGCTCGTTATATTCTTTCTTCATGGTTAAACTTGATAATTATTACTACATTCATCAAAATTTCATTCCTTCTTACTTAACTTTAATGTTCTTTATGATGAACTGATCCATTCATTTTATTTGTTCAAGCCATTTTAATAGTTCATTTTTTTCATTCCCTAGTAATGATAATAAAATGAAGCACCCAAGGCGCAAACCGTCAGCGCTATTAAATACTACCTAGCTATTACAATATAATCTCCTTCCAAAAGAACAAGCAATCTGTTAGCTATTTAATGAGGCATCAAAATAGCTTGACCAATGAATAATGGTACCTGGAAACGCTGTCTTCATAAGAAAAGAAGCTAAACTAGCCAGAAACACTCACCTGTATACATTTTCTGTGCGAAATTTCACTTTCAACTCCGTTAACTTCCCTGAGCATAAAGCGTACTATACCACTGGCTGCAGAAGCTGGTACTACGTGGAACTGAAAGCTTCACATTTTCTCAACGATTAGCCCGAAATTAAAAAAGTAGCTCAATAAAAGTTCTTAAATCTTCGTCCTGAGTAAGTTCATACCTAAATCAACTGTTAATTTTCAGTAATCTCCAAAATCAGAGTGTGAAAACTTGACAGGACGACTGCTATAACCTTCTTGTGCATGCACGCTGAGGGTTAATTAATGTATGAATCATAACTATGAATATACTCTTGTAGGAAGTAAATAGAACGCGTCCTAAAATTAGTTATATTTTTAAAAGAGCCCCCCCTTGGAAAATCCTAGATCCGCCCCTGCCATCTATAACAAATCTATAGTACCCACTAAGATTATTTAAAAAAACAATTTTAATCAAGCACTCTATTATGTTGAGGTTGTTGTTATCACGAAAATATTCACCTACAAGTGAAATTCCTCCCACCCCTCTTTACTCGCGAACTGAAACAGGACAGTTCTGGAGTTTTTGACATTGTCCTGTGTCCTGGATATAGCGTTGGTTTTCCTGGATGGTGGGAGTTGAGTGATAAGAGATTTATGTGTTACTATACTATTTGTATAGATGGTGACTTTGATAGCTAGGAAAACAAATAGATTTGTAGTGTAAAGCTGATTGTTTACATTGCATAGATAATAGTGCATGCATGCACTGTCAGCATCCTTGTACAAACTCATTATCATCGCAGCAAAACTGCAGCTGGTAAGTCTGGGTCATTATTGAACTCTGATAAATAGAATTTTCATATAGAATTTAGAGGAATTCGGAAAAGCTCCGAAGGTATGACAACATATATTGCCTTTTTTATCAAAATTTGTGAACAGGTGATGCTTATACTAACCTGCGGTCACTAAACCAACAATAACTATTTGTTCTGTTTTTGCATAAATTTGATGAATGTGGTTTTGATGGGTGTGGTTTGGGGCATGCCCAGTGTCATGGAAGTGATTTTCAAAAAGTTGGAGCCTATGAATCCTGTATGAAACATCCTTACTACCTGATTACCTGACAAAGCACTACCAGCCTAGCTGTTGCTCTGCGCATGTGTAACCATGTGGATGGGGATGGGGTATATTACCTTTCTCAAAGACTATTACAGGGGAGGCTCCACTGGGGGGGCAGGGGGGGGGGGCAATTGCCCCCCCTCCCCAATTCAAAAACTTGTGACTTTGTATCACTACATGAAGAAAAGAAAAGACACTTTGGAACATTTTAATCAGTCTTTTTGTATGATGTATTATAGCTTAAAAAATCAGATTTCATAGGAGTGTGCCAATCTCTAATATTTTGCCCCCCCAACCACAAGTGTGTGGAGCCTCCTCTGTATTATAGTCATGTACAAAACAGTTTCTGATAACGAAACAAAGATGTGGTCTCTTGAAATTGACACACACACACACACACACACACACACACACACACACATTCAGACATTCAAACAAATTAACCCACAACAGGACTTTATACAGATGTGTGGGGGGTGGCCTACAATCCCCTTCCCTACAGAAATCTGAATTTTTAATGTATCCGTCTTATACAATGTAATTCAAAGCAATATTCTTCTTATTTTTTTTTTTTGTCTGAAATGTGTATCAAAATTACAAGGGTTATGCCCTCCTCTTCTCTATGGCCTATCTAGCCACATGCTCTCCTCAGCTGGTAACTTTCCCCTCCCCCCAGAAAATAATCCTGTATGAAGAGGTGCACACGCATGTACACAAACAAACATACACAGATGGGAAAGTACGTCAATGCACCCCACATTTTAAATTAACAGTATCATACAATACAATATTATTCAACAATGGAACTTACTAACAATATAGATTCTTTGCAAGAGTTGGATAATGCACAAGTGTCAATTAATGATGCAGTTCTTGATGTAATGAAGTTGATAGGCAACATACAGTATTCATCCGACAGTTCATAACAATCCGGCTCCCACATAGTTACTGGTTTCGGATATAAATTACGTTGTTGATGACGCTGAAACCACATTGGACAAAACAGCAAGAAACTAATACATCAATCCTCTACAATCTCATGTTGTTGAGCAAAAAATGCTACTTGAGCAGCACGAATCTAATTGGTAGGGTGGCACTCGGCCATTATAATGGAGGATGATGCAGATCTACATTTAATAGATCCAAATAGTTTGCCGTTAATATGAACATGTTGGTACTTGCGATAGGAGCATTGGGCATTAATACTTGTGATAGGAGCATTGGGCATTAATACTTGTGATAGGAGCATTGGGCATTAATACTTGTGATAGGAGCATTGGGCATTAATACTTGCGATAGGAGCATTGGGCATTAATACTTGCGATAGGAGCATTGGGCATTAATACTTGCGATAGGAGCATTGGGCATTAATACTTGCGATAGGAGCATTGGGCATTAATACTTGCGATAGGAGCATTGGGCATTAATACTTGCGATAGGAGCATTGGGCATTAATACTTGTGATAGGAGCATTGGGCATTAATACTTGCGATAGGAGCATTGGGCATTAATACTTGTGATAGGAGCATTGGGCATTAATACTTGCGATAGGAGCTTGGGTTGCGATAGGGCATTGGGCATTAATACGATAGGATTGGGCATTAATACTTGTGATAGGAGCATTGGGCATTAATACTTGCGATAGGAGCATTGGGCATTAATACTTGTGATAGGAGCATTGGGCATTAATACTTGCGATAGGAGCATTGGGCATTAATACTTGCGATAGGAGCATTGGGCATTAATACTTGTGATAGGAGCATTGGGCATTAATACTTGTGATAGGAGCATTGGGCATTAATACTTGTGATAGGAGCATTGGGCATTAATACTTGTTATAGGAGCATTGGGCATTAATACTTGTGATAGGAGCATTGGGCAATAATACTTGTGATAGGAGCATTGGGCATTAATACTTGCGATAGGAGCATTGGGCATTAATACTTGCGATAGGAGCATTGGGCATTAATACTTGCGATAGGAGCATTGGGCATTAATACTTGCGATAGGAGCATTGGGCATTAATACTTGCGATAGGAGCATTGGGCATTAATACTTGTGATAGGAGCTTGGGCATTAATACTTGTGATAGGAGCATTGGGCATTAATACTTGCGATAGGAGCATTGGGCATTAATACTTGTGATAGGAGCATTGGGCATTAATACTTGCGATAGGAGCATTGGGCATTAATACTTGCGATAGGAGCATTGGGCATTAATACTTGTGATAGGAGCATTGGGCATTAATACTTGTGATAGGAGCATTGGGCATTAATACTTGTGATAGGAGCATTGGGCATTAATACTTGTTATAGGAGCATTGGGCATTAATACTTGTGATAGGAGCATTGGGCAATAATACTTGTGATAGGAGCATTGGGCATTAATACTTGCGATAGGAGCATTGGGCATTAATACTTGCGATAGGAGCATTGGGCATTAATACTTGCGATAGGAGCATTGGGCATTAATACTTGCGATAGGAGCATTGGGCATTAATACTTGCGATAGGAGCATTGGGCATTAATACTTGTGATAGGAGCATTGGGCATTAATACTTGCGATAGGAGCATTGGGCATTAATACTTGTTATAGGAGCATTGGGCATTAATACTTGTGATAGGGAGCATTGGGCATTGGGCATTGTGATAATGGGCATTAATACTTGCGATAGGAGCATTGGGCATTGTGATAGGAGCATTGGGCATTAATACTTGCGATAGAAGCATTGGGCATTAATACTTGTGATAGAAGCATTGGGCATTAATACTTGTGATAGGAGCATTGGGCATTAATACTTGTGATAGGAGCATTGGGCATTAATACTTGTGATAGGAGCATTGGGCATTAATACTTGTGATAGGAGCATTGGGCATTAATACTTGTGATAGGTGCATTGGGCATTAATACTTGTGATAGGAGCATTGGGCATTAATACTTGTGATAGGAGCATTGGGCATTAATACTTGTGATAGGAGCATTGGGCATTAATACTTGTGATAGGAGCATTGGGCATTAATACTTGTGATAGGAGCATTGGGCATTAATACTTGTGATAGGAGCATTGGGCATTAATACTTGTGATAGGAGCATTGGGCAATAATACTTGTGATAGGTTTTTCAAGTATATGGGAGTATAACTATGTTAGCCCGCCAATTCTGATTCCATGAACCGTTTCAATTGCTGAATTTCGATTGATCTGCTATTATTAGGTAATTTTTCTAAAATACCATTATATCTCTCAAACGAGAAGAGCCAAAATACATGAACTGGACCAAAGTCTTGCATGCATTCTTGCAAGTGAGCATGCATATGCATGTTGGGTGTACAGGACCATACATTCGCTCACATCTTCGGCAATATCATGTGGTCACTATTGTTTATAGGGTATGGGATCACTATTTCTCATGGGGTAAGGAGTCAATCTATTGCGCATAGGGTAAGGGGTCACCCTTGCTCGTAAGGTATGTCATGTGGTCACTCTATTGTTCATAGGGTAAGGGGTCAATCTTGCTCAGAAAGTATATCATATATGTGGTCACTCTATTGTTCATAGGGTATGGGGTCACTATTGCTCATAAGGAGTCGATCTATTGCGCATAGGGTAAGGGGTCGCCCTTGCTCGTAAGGTATATCATGTGGTCACTCTATGTTCATAGGGTAAGGGGTCACTATTGCTCCTGGGGTAAGGAGTTTGATCTATTGCTCATACGGTAAGGGGTCACTCTTGCTGGTAGAGTATGTAACTCTTGTTCTTAGGATTAGTGGTACTCACTTTATATACTACTGAACATTTAGGGTCACTCAATTGCTCATGAAGTTAATTGGCGTTTTATTGCTCATAGAATCATAAGTATCACCCAATCTGGTTACTCCTCCCCCAAGTGTACTGATTTATGTCCTCAAAAGTGAAGCTAGCTGCTGACGTGATACCTGTTTAAGCCAATAAACTTTGTTCAGATGACAGTTACATTCATTACATTCTTATACAACTGCTTTAAATCAATGTTTACTGAGGTATCATATTTATACTATGAATAACAAAAACGAAAACAAGGCTACCTTCATAATTGTCAAAATCGAACTGCCATGTGTGTATAGTTCACATTATTATTATCAAAGGTGGTATGGTTGCGATGAGGCCTGCATTCCCAAAGCCATTTTGGTAAAGTTGTCATTTTAACACTTTAGGGTTAATTATCAAAATGCGTATATTGGGTGAATGAAATAGTGTTCATTATTGTCTGGGCAACGCCCAGTGTGGAGCTGGACTCTTACCTGTGAACTTAATCTCTAGTGCCTATTGGGTAAGGGGTCATTAATAATGATTGGGTTAAGAATCACTAATGCTCATGGAGTAAGGGGTCGCTCAATTTTATACTCTTTTAAGGTAAAAGATAAATTACTTCAATTTTCTATGATGCATATCTAATATAAAAATAAATCACTTCAGTTCTTTTATGGTAGAAATGGGCCATATTATATATGTGATAGTACTTGGGAAAGGAGACTAATATAAAATGAAAAATGAGATATTTATACCATGAGTTCAATCTCTGCAGTATTTTGATACCAATGTTGACTAGGCACTGTATAGGTCACTATAGGGTGCAATCTGAGCATCCAAATAGAAGTCAATACAAGAAAGCAGGACGTAATGGCCTCTCAACAATTTTGATATATTCAATTGGTCCCTTTTCCTATATAGTATGTATAGGACAAAAAGATATGTATAGATTACCAGTAATGTCGTTTGAATGAGCCTGTTTATTTTATGGTTATTAATGTTGTTTGTTGCTGTCGTCATTTTTTTTTTTTTTAGTCTGAAACTCGAAAAACATATAAGATGTTAATGGATGATGGTGATGATTTCTCTGGATTTTACTTTGGAGAAAAGTAAGCTGAATTTTTTTAATGTTCAGCATAATTTAAAATTAAAGGCTGGCGCAGTGATTTGAATTGGAGAATCACTGAAAGGTTACTGGCAAGTAAAAAGCCTTAATCCTGATTAAGAGTCATGAAATCAGAGGTAAGTTGCATACATTTTCTTTATTCAATTCTTTTTTTCTGTTGCGATTATTAAAAAAATTTTTTTCATTTTTTCAGAAGTAGCTTACACTTACTATAAGCACCTGAACCAGGAGCGGTCTCTTGGTGAGCGTGGCGTGGCAGAGACACGCAAAGTTAATAGAAGGAGAGCTGAAAGGATAAGAAGGGTAAATTTCATACATGTATTATTCCATGTAATCATATTCTTTTTCTTTTTTTTAATATTGATGATAAGGGAATACGGTTTTGTTAATTGTAGAAACTGCAAGAGAGAAAAAGTGTGTTTATTAAAAGAAGCTATGGTGAAGAGGACCGGAAGAAGTGGCCTTCAGTGCTGAATGCAGATTGTGTTTCTAGCGAAGAAAGTGGAGAAGACGACGAACTCTATGTAAAGCCACTTCTGTGGAGGTCTTCACTTGTGGAGAAGTTCTTTGTGGACCTTGATGATCAATTCCAGCAAACAAAGTCCTCCCAAGCCAAGAGGCAAACCAAAACTAGAATTTTGAGTGAGGTCCCCTCAATGAGGCCTGCTCCATCAGACTTGCCCAGTTGGGCAACGAATTAATTTTGTGCTTTTCCTCATAAACTATTAATTTTATTAAATTTATTTTATCTGACAACTACCTGAAATGCTTAGTAAAATGCAACCGATCGTTTCAAAATTCCATATGATTCTAAGATATCATGTACCTATAATTCTACACATAATGCCACATGATTCTAAAATATCATGTACCTATAATTCTACACAAAATTCCATATGATTCTAAAATATCATGTACCTTCTACATAGAATGTCACATGATTCTAAAATATCATGTACCTATAATTCTACACAGAATGCCACATGATTCTCAAATATCATGTACCTGGGATTTAGCTCTATCCTGTAGCTGTAATATAATTCTATCATGCATATCATATTTCCTTCAATCATGAAATGAGCACTGCATATGACATTACCACCACATTTCAACCACAAATACTATAGCAGGAAATTCAGCTTTTTGCCCTGTGGTATGGTAAAGGGTTTGGTAAAGGGTTGCGCCAGATTATTAGATTGGCTCTTCCCGTACTATTAGCATTTTTTAAACTTATTATCGAGTGTAGTATTAATATCGCGGATGTGCGGCAAATTACCACAATCAACCGCAATTTCCTCCTGAGATTTGCAGTTGGTGTTAATTTAGATACCATTAGTATTATAAATAGCTCCAATTATGACGTAATATACTGCCAAGTAGCACCGTACCCACCAAAGGCACCACCACAAAAGACTAACTAAAGGCACCACCACAAAAGACTAACTAAAGGCACCACCACAAAAGACTAACTAAAGTCGGGTGAGCAGCCGAAGGTATCGCTGCGTTAACCAGAGGAGTGCTCCGCCGGTGGTGGTGACCCTGGGCATCCGATCTGCTTTGAGGGGTGTTGCCGTACCCATGAAAAAAAGATGAGTCTTGTCCTGACCTTTATTGCTACTAGTACTCCTGTAGTACTTGGACTACTCTCAAGTGGTAAAGAGCATGATTATTGTGGGCTCTGTGCCTGACTGTTGAACTACCTGTAGTGTAGTATTGCATGGTAGAAAGAGTATGTACTGAATTGGTTCTTGTATAGGTCTCTGGGAGTATTCGCAAATTCCCAGGTGATATCCCTAAACTCCCCTGATGATGTAATAGTTCAAGCCACAAATTTAATTAAGCGTGAACTATGTCCCTGGTGTTCTCTTCTTAGAATACAGTCCTTAATTTGATGAGCACAATATTATCTTAGAAGAAGGTGTTTCGCAAGTAAAACATTAAAAAAAATTGTATATAACAGAAATTTATTATAAAAAAACATGCCATGTTTTCAGGCTATAGTCTAGTGGTTTGACAAAAGAAGTCAATAATAAAGTTTTGATTTTTTTTATAGTGGCAGGCAAATAATAAAAAAGCAAGTATTTTTCTAATTTATACTGAAGAGCATATTTGAAAATTTCAACTATAAAACTCTATTTAGCTACAAAACCAGTGGTGCAAACTTGTCAGTTTTATGTCAGTTTATTATGAGTGTATTTGAAAAGTTCAACTATAAAACTCCGTTTAGCTACAACCAGTGGTGGATAACTTGTCAGTTTTATGTCAGTTTATTATGAGTGTATTTGAAAAGTTCAACTATAAAACTCTATTTAGCTACAACCAGTGGTGCAAACTTGTCAGTTTATTATGAGTGTATTTGAAAAGTTCAACTATAAAACTCTGTTTAGCTACAACCAGTGGTGGATAACTTGTCAGTTTTATGTCAGTTTATTATGAGTGTATTTGAAAAGTTCAACTATAAAACTCCGTTTAGCTACAACCAGTGGTGGATAACTTGTCAGTTTTATGTCAGTTTATTATGAGTGTATTTGAAAAGTTCAACTATAAAACTCTATTTAGCTACAACCAGTGGTGCAAACTTGTCAGTTTATTATGAGTGTATTTGAAAAGTTCAACTATAAAACTCTGTTTAGCTACAACCAGTGGTGGATAACTTGTCAGTTTTATGTCAGTTTATTATGAGTGTATTTGAAAAGTTCAACTATAAAACTCCGTTTAGCTACAACCAGTGGTGGATAACTTGTCAGTTTTATGTCAGTTTATTATGAGTGTATTTGAAAAGTTCAACTATAAAACTCTGTTTAGCTACAACCAGTGGTGGATAACTTGTCAGTTTTATGTCAGTTTATTATGAGTGTATTTGAAAAGTTCAACTATAAAACTCTATAAAACTCTTTAGCTACAAAACCAGTGGTGCAAACTTGTCAGTTTTATGTCAGTTTATTATGAGTGTATTTGAAAAGTTCAACTATAAAACTCTGTTTAGCTACAACCAGTGGTGGATAACTTGTCAGTTTTATGTCAGTTTATTATGAGTGTATTTGAAAAGTTCAACTATAAAACTCTATTTAGCTACAACCAGTGGTGCAAACTTGTCAGTTTATTATGAGTGTATTTGAAAAGTTCAACTATAAAACTCTGTTTAGCTACAACCAGTGGTGGATAACTTGTCAGTTTTATGTCAGTTTATTATAGCACTTTTCATTTAACCCTTTACTGGCAAGGACTACTGGCATACTCTATCAACAGTGTCATTAGAGGGAGGATGGGGGGAGGGGGGAGTGAGGGAAGGGGGGCACAACTTAATAAAATGATTTCTCACATGAACACTTTTAAACCACAAAAAAACACAAACCCTTGGAGCCCCCCCCTCCCTCCCCCCTATACTGTATGTCTTTCTAAACTGCTGCATGCATCACAGCCAGATTACGTTTGGAAATTACAAAAAAAAAAAAAAAGTATGACAACAAGAATAAATATTGTAATAGCTGAAATATAGCAAAGGCCACTGCTATGCCAAGGTACTTTATCTAGTAATGTCTGCATCTACTATCTGAAATTTCATCACAATACTATAGCTTTATTCGATGTGAATCAAATCTAGCTATGTGTCACAAATGCAAAAAACAACAATAACAAACCTTACAATTATCTAACTATCTAAAGGAGGAAAACTTTCAAATAGTTAAGCTAATACAGCCAATGGTTTGTTTGGCCTTGTGTTGCAAGCAATTACTAGTATAATTGAATTTTTTTTAGAAAGTATATAAATCACATTAACTTTTTAATTGCAGCATGGTAGAGTAATATTAATTGTAGTGAATAAATCATTTTTTAAATGGTATTGTAGTGAGATGTTAATGTGTACATATAAAGTACATGTACTTTAATCTCTAAATAATACATAATCCTTTTACCCATATATGAGAATTGATTGTTAATTGTTTCATTATGTACATAATGCACATCCTTCACCCATATAGGATTGATCCTTTTATGGTATAATTGTTTCACTATCTCTATATAATGTACAACCTTCACCCGTATATGAGAATTGATCCTTTTATGGTGATAATTGTTTCACTAGAGTGGTAGCTTGTTTTGTTTTGTTAGTTAGGTAGATAGATGTTTTATTACTATTAATTATGATGTAATCAGGTTTAAGTGGGTCTACTGCTCCTCCAACAGGTCATCTGCCACAGTATGTTTTTTTGAATTTTTTGCCATTCTGTAATGTCTCTGAAAGTTCAAATAACAAAGTGAGTAAACAATGTAGAATTAAGTCTATAAGCTATATAATTACATGTTATATATATATATAGAGAGAGAGACATGTATAATGCATATCTATGAAATTTGCTTGAAAATGATGTAGCACTATGTGTAACAGGCATGCATGCTTAATGTATTGTTATGAATGAAATACTTTTTTTTGTCTAAAGGTATGTTTAGGAGCGTCATCTGCAATTTTGGCTGGGATTCTGTTGCTTTTCTTTGTCTGTGTTTTGTGCATATGTTGCTGTCCCGTTATACCAGGTGAAATAAATGTAATTTTATTGATTTTATGGTGCTGCAATAGATGCAGCATTTTGAAAATTAAACAAACGTTTGTCTATAACTGAAGGAGCACATAGCAAGGCTAAATTTGCATTTTAATTTCTATAGTTGTAGTAACAAGTTTTTTGACATGGTATGAAAATAATGTATTGAAGAAAAAAAATTGTGAATGAATTCGGAAAGAAACAATTGTATTGTCATGGTAATTTTGTTTGTTTTGTTTTAAGGTAATTGTGTTCGGAGAGAAAACCGTAGATCAAGGAATAATCAAACAGACAGTGAGATGAATCAATTGTTGACCGTTACATATTCAGACAATGAACGTTGTGGTACAATTTCATTATGGTCAGTCATAAGATCAAAGTTGAAGAAATACTGTAGTTTGAATGGTAAGTGAATGTGCAAATGTTTGGACACAGTTGACCACACACATAGGCTAGCTAGCACGTACATAGCTAGCTAGGTGTTTCATTGTACATGACTCTAATGTAGACTTTAGTCATTTTAAGAAATTCAGTTAGATGCTCTGTACTTGTATTATTACTCTCATTTATCAAAATTACTCTTGTTGCACATCAAAGTATGGCAGTAATTACTATATTAACTTTATTTCCTGAATTTATATCTTTAGTTAGAATCACTGAGACAAGAAATATATCTTAAATTTATCACGAAGTAACTTGTGAACTGACATGTCATTATTAAATGGGATTTATTTATTTATTCATTTGATACAGTAGAATATCATATGTCAGTTGGCTGTGCCGCAGGCACGAGCGTAAATACGTTCAAGCAGACTAGTGATAGTCTGCAGTATCTAATGAATAATAAATTTATTATGTACTGTTCATGCCTGAATTCCATAGTAAAAAGTTTTTTTTGTGAATACAAACCTGTATTACTAGTGGGGGACGTAATAACGCAACATGATAACTCTGAACACAGGTGATATGGGAAAATATTTTCTTAAGTCCATACTGTTTACTATACAATTCCTATGTGGGACTTTTTTCTTTTTTATATATAAAGTAGGAATAGCACTTCCTTTAAAAAAAATATTGAACCCGTACGGGCAGGTTAAGTATTTTTTAATTGTCTGAAAATAAAAATCGAGAAATTTGTATAATGAGAATTTTTAGGACACCGAATACCCAAATTTTTTGTTACCTATGGACTTGAAACACTCAGAATAGAAAGTATCAAACCTATAGATACTCCCTCAGCATTTTAGAAGAATATGGATAACGTTTTTCCTACCGGACATCAAGAGCAATCAATTAGGCTAGTCCTTGGAGTCCTCGAAACCTGCTGTAAGGTGGACTGGTTCCGGTTAATTTTCAGGCTTTTAGAAGCTTATTTTGCTTGTTACAAGGCTATAGCTACCTACTTTATATGCCTGGCTGTTTGTTTGTGGATTTTTGCGGTTGCTTTGCTGTAGAAATTCAAAGATCAAATTCAAATTCTAAAAGACGCCCATAAGAAAGTCGGCGTGGAAAGGGTTAAAATTAGGTATTATAGCAGTTCACTACTGAAGCTAAAAAAGTAATTTTTAATTAGGTTTTTTTAAACTAAAAGTAATGATCAACTTGTTATATAATCTACTTCCAAAATTTTGTCATCCTGAAGAGTATGGGAATAAAAGATACTTCCGGTAAATACTGTAGTTTTATGTAACCGATTTTATGTTAAAGTGTTGAATGTTATGACTACTTCATAGCTTAAAATAATTATTCTTTAAGTCACAAAAAGTTGCAGACAGCGGTTACTAGCTATGGCATTGAAAACCCCTTTACCATATTATGTAAATGTTCAAAACTTGGGACGTTTATATTCTTAAGTAGCTTTTGATTTAGATGGTTAAATATACTATGGAAGCAATCACTACTCAGAGAAATTAAGGAAAGAATTGATTTGTTAGGTAATATTAATGGACAATGGCTATGTACTCGTACTTTTTAAGAAAAAATATATTGAAAGATGCATTCCTAAATTGAGCTTGGACATTTAGTTCAGGCGAAGTGAATAATGTAGCCTTTTTGTTTATGTGAATTAGCATGCATATCTTGTAATGACAAGAATTAACTTTATCATATCTAAATGTATCTTTGTTTGAATTAGTTGTGCACAATAACTCACTCGCCATTTGTGCTGAAGCCACCACTATTTATTTTTTTGTTGTATTTGGTGAGCAAAATATATTATAATATCCATACATAAATGAACTAAATTTATAGTAGGTGATTCAGATTTTGAGTTTGTGCATGTGGAGAGTGTGGGTTAAAACGCCACCAATTGTGGGTTAAATGCTGACACCACGGTCCACAGGCAGGGCTCGGCACTCAACGATAAAGGTAAGCCACCAAAGACTCCAATCTGATGACCGCTGCCACCAGAGTTCTCCCAGGTAGCTAGCCCTTTCACTGAAGTCACAAATTCAGCTTTTGGGTTTTACTAACATTAGGGGAACTGTATGACGCATGTGTGCTAGGGTTTATAAGTTCCGAGTCACGCATGCACACATATAAATGGGGGTGTGGTCCACGGAATACATCCAGACACCAAATACACAACATGACCTGTGCCTACACTAAAATAACAAAATACGGAAATACATACACAATGCTTATAATACACACATAAATGTCCTTGTATGACACACTCACAAATGTTCTCAATCTTCATGCTTTCTCTTCTACCTTCTCTCTGTCTTCATCTCTTTCTCTTTCTCTGTCTTTCTCTTGTCTGTCATCTTCTCTGTCTCACTTCTCATTCCTCCTCCCACAGAGAGCCCCCCTTTGAAATCATCATCAAGTGGCTCCCTTCATTCGCATCATTCTTCTAACAAACTATCTGTTGAACAATGCCAAGGTAGGTTATTTTTTTAATGATTGAAGAGAACTAAGTGCTAAGCTTGTAGGATCTTTAGGCATGAATTATGTGAAGAATAACTTAATGCTGTGAATGTAGGCCTAAATTTATTTGCAAATAATTAGTTTAAAATTATTTGAGAATTGTTTTAGGTTTTTTATTTATTGTTTGAAATAAGTTAGCATTTATTTTTGTTCAAAAAAGTGATAAAATTTTATTTTCTATTCAAATTTTTTTCTCGTTTATAGTTTGTTTGTAAATGTTCAGCATAAAATTCTGCTTGTACCTTGATTATCAAATATTTCAAGTAGGTAAATATAACATTTTTTTTTCAACCAAAGATGTGCTGAGATTAATTTTATCAAAAATAATACATGTATTAGCAAATAAGGAAATGCTAACACTTGAAATTTTAATTATTGCTTTTTGTAGGTCACAAATGTATATTTTGTAGTTTTAAAAGACAAATGTTTTATATTATATTTCTTGGCTATAATAAGTATTTATTCAATTATTTTATTTGATTAGTGTCAGAGGAATTAAGAGTTTGTTTGGAGTTGTATCCAGACTATCAATTTCTTCGACTGGCTGAACTAGGTAGATATGTGAGGGGAAATTCTTACAAATGTAATCAATATAATATTTTATATATTTATACAGGTAGTAGATTACAAAAGAATTGGGTTTTCAGAAGGAAACCAGACAGCCAAGACGTGCTACAGATTATTGTGAGTAAATTTATAGTAGATTAAATGATCACGTTAACATTACGATTAAATACAAAATGCAATATTTTTAGCAGATTTTTGGTCCCATTTTTCTACTCTAACAACACTATTAATTAATAGTTGTCAAATATATATTTTACTATAGGTTAAGAAGTCAACCGTGTGTCAGATAGTTTTAGGTGAAGAAGAAGTAGCCGTTCTTAATGACGTTATTGACTGTTTGCAGGTAATTTTTTAATGTTAGCTTGTACTTCATTCATTTTTTGCCAAGCAACTAGTCATTTTTTAACATGAAGCACCAAGGGTATAAACCATCTGCGTTACTATACATTTGCTAGATATTAAAAAGACCAAAGGAATAATTTTATATAGTGCAGTATTAATATGCATATTGTGCAACGACACTGTAGGACATTAATGCTGTCTTCATAAGAAAAGAATTAACATATACAAGTGACACTCACCTCATGAGTAGTTTCAGTGGGAAACTCCAAGCACTCGTGCAAACCGCTGAAAATAATGTAATACAAAATTATTGCAGGCAGCAAAGAAATTATTTGCTCATGTGAGTATGTAACTCTAGGGGGCATTACCAACAATAACTGACCATCGTACTGCCAAAAAATAACTAGCTTTTTCTGAAAAGGAAGTCGATACTAAAAATTAATGCACATTAAAGGAACTTATAATAACCAGTGCAACATTTTAAAGCTTGTTTTAATCTTCAGGAGACTGCCATCTTCGCGATTTATGTGACAAAATGACTGACTGACTGACAGAGTGACGGACGGACTGACTGACTGACAGACTGATTAACAAACTGAGGACTGTAACCCCCTCATGCATGTGTGCTGATGTTTAATGAGCACTGTCTCATGCATGTGTGCTGATGTTTAATGAGCACTGTCTCATGCATGTGTGCTGATGTATAATGAGCACTGTCTTGTGTACATTTATATTATTGGGTTACTATTATTGTGGAGACAGTTTATTATTTATTAAAAATAATGAAGACAGCTTTTTTGGCAGACACTGTTTTGATAAGTTGTTATTAAGACATTCATTTTTTCTGGAATGTTCATGTACATCAACTGTATAAAACCTCTACTATCTTCTCATAAATCATGGTTTATGCAAAAAATATTATGTTTTTTACAATAAGGCAGAAATTTCCAGTGAAACGTTTAAATTGTTTGTACATTCTTGTTTATTCCATATAATTGGGATTTAACATGTATTATTTTATTATTAATTCCTTGCAGAATCCTTATTTGCTACATATGGAGGATGTTAGAGTAAAAGATGACTTCATAAGTATACTCACACAATATGTTGAAGGTGGATCATTGAGAGATATGATTCATAAGGTAACCGTTGGTATTTGGGGCAAATATTATAATACAAATAGCAATTTTATCAGTTGAGTATTAGGCTACTGATCTGCCTTATTAACAGTCTCAATTTATTAAAAGGTAGACATTTCAATAAATAGTTACATCAAAGCACTAGAAGGTAAAATCAAAGCTTAAACACAATAGGAATAATGCCCCCCCCCCCCGTCACTGTCTAGAGGACGCCCGTGGAGCTAGTAAGCAGATGATAATATTATTAATTAGTGCTTGTATCAGCACATGATCTCTCGCTGTAAAATTAGTTATGCATTATCAGACTAATTACAAGTATTTTAAAGTATTTCAAAAGTACTTAGATCTATACATAAAAAAGAGTTGCAAGTATTTTACCCTTTTGAAAGGGTTTGATTATTTCATGATATTTGACTAGTACTTAAAAGCACCAGTACCAACAATCTTCACTTTTATCTGTTTATATATATAATGTGTGTGTGTATGTATATACATATTTTTTAATAGGCTAATCCATATGATGATTGGGACAAAAAGTATAAGGACAATAGTGGGCGAAAGAATTTTTCAGATGAAGACATAGCCACTTGTGGAAGGCATATTTTGGAGGTTTGTGTTGTACATAGAAATGTTCTCGACCTAAAGATGTTTGTATAATAATAACAATAATATTAGTAATAATGATAAATGTGTTGGAGAAGTGCTATATGTTTTGGTCAATGGCCGTGATGACGACGTACATATTCATGAATATTTTTTGAACTAATGAGCTAGAACACACCAACACACAATACTCGTGAACTTGCGCTGAATTCCTGAGTAAACTTAGAGCGCAAGGCAAACTGGTTACCAAACTCCGACCCAACAAAATGGATAGTAGGCGGGAGTGGCACAAAATCAGTGTTGTTTTGGTTTAGCAATTCCAGACTTTCTTAGTTTTAGTTATTTATACTAAAAAAATATCTTGAATGCTTAGTTTTATTTTTTCCCCAAATTCTCCCTGAAGATTTAGTTAGTTTTTAGTTTTTCTTCAATACCATATAGATTTAGTTAGTTATACTATCAATTGTCTTAGTTTTAGTTAATTTATGTTGCCTCTCAATTCTGCAATAATGAGACTCCTTAAAGAAAGTTGTTCATGTAGTTTTTCCAAAGAACTTCAAAAATGGCATATTTCTGTGAAAACTTGGGTATTATTAATAAAATATGGTATTTGTTATGTAGTTTAGAGAATAATTACTTGATGGTAATTTATATTTTCATTTAATAATGACACAATTCAAGGTGAATTGTTTACAATAAAATTGCTTAGTTTTAGTTTTTGTCATCCACTCTACTGGTAGTTTTAGTTATTATTGAATTTACTGTCTTCTAAAATAATTAGTTTAGTTTTTTCATGTTCTCTACAGCTTAGTTTTAGTTATTCTTACCAAAAGTAAAATACCCCAAAACTAAGGGGGTTTGGTTTTAGTTTTAGTTAACTAAAACAACGCTACACAAAACTGGAGAGCACCTTTCGTGAACCAGCACTGAAGTACCAAGTAAACCATGAACACAGTTGTACAAAAGTAAAGGGTTTGGCTATGCTAGACTACTGGTTGGCGAATGGTTTGCAACCTAACCAGGTACAATAATAAATGGAAAGAAGACGAGAGTGGCCGAGAACAGGAGAATGGGTAAAGTATCATCAAACTCAGTAGACAGTGATTACTGTACTTGCAACAAAAAGTGGGTGGAATAGGCGAGGATAGGTAGCATAGGTTTCAAATGAAAGGCTAAAGTGTGAAAGAGAGGCCAAAAGAGGTAATAAAAAGGAGAAAGTACGAAAGTGAAGGCAAAACGTTTGTTCTTTGACCATTTCGGACTTTTATGTTAGTTTGGTATTCGACCCCGTCCCAAACTTCACTAAACATAATCCTCTGGTTTATCGATCATTACTCACATCACCCTAGGAATTGAATTGTTTATCGCTTTGAATGCATTTGCGGATGCAGTTAAAACAAAAAAAAAACTTGTTGGAGTTCCTTTTTTATTCGAGTTAGTAATGGTGGTAAGTTAATAGGCTATTAGTTATAGTTGTAAACGCAACAGTATTTACTGGAAAATTCATTGTCCACTAGGGTAACCATGAAGATAAGCCTTGCGTAGGTATGTCCAGTTGTATGAAAGTTTTGTGTGTTACAATTACTATCAAATAAAAAGTTTAAATAACGTGACTTGATTTGTTGCTTTTTTTTTTTCAATTCAAGCAGTTGCGGGGAGTGGTTACTATGGCTTTGAATGCCTTTACCGTATATACGTAACATAAAAACTCCCAATTTTAGCAGTTTGAGTGTGAGATTTAAAAAAGAATCTTTTAACAACAGTTTAGTTTTAGGCTCGCTCACCATTTGTGCTCAAGCACACCACTAGTTAAATAGCACGGTAACAGTGGAAACTAAGTGAAATACCACGGTAGCTAAGTGAAATAGAATGGGTAAATGCGCACACATGAAGCGTTAACCTGGGAAACGTACAATTCGAGTAGTTATACTTTAAAAAATGAAATTTAACAACTAGATATAAAATATAAATGAATAAAATGATAAGAAAAATTCAGTGTGAAGGACAAAGTAATACTGGAATGTGTGGCCATAGCTAAAGGTGTAGGTGATGTACTGGATTCTTCACATTACTGTTGAATACTTCAGAAGTTCGTCACACCAAGAAAGTAAGAATGGAGTTTAAATACACGCTTAATCACATAAAAATCAGACTTACTTGAGAAGTCGTTCAGCCGCAGTCCTGCGCTTCTTTTCCTCGAAGATTTGTGCAACATAGTAGCTCTGGATCACCCTCAGCAACCTTCAGCCAGTTTTAACGCACAAACTAGAAGCTCGTGTAAGTGATAAACTACGAGCGATTAGTTGTAACCGGGAATATATTGAATATAGCCACTGAAGAACTGCCATAGCTTCTTTTCATTTTAACAGGTAAGCTTACGGTAATAATGGGCACTTTAGACCCGCCCCGTTTTTACCCGTGGGTATCGATGTTTTTGCACGTTTGAGCTAATACTGTCATGTGACCATAATTGGTTTCTGGTTTCGCCAAGTACTTTCCTCTTTTGCCACATTTGTGGTTGTGCCAACTCAACATGGACATACTATAGCTCAACACTCATGTCCAAGCACACTATGAATAATTGCCAATTTATCATTGTTGTGCATGTAAGTTTAAAGTAACAGTATTTGCTCTAATGTATACTGCTATATATTCAAAAAATTGTTAATTCTGTTTGACTTTTCATTGGTTTCTTGCTTGCTGACAACTTTCATACAACAATTGACTTGATCATATACAGGGCAAAAAAATGGAATATACTATTGTAACATGTTGAGGAAATTTCATAATTTCTCAACCTTTCTTGTAGATATTAGGCTAACAGCCCAGAACATAGGATATTTAGCTCTCTCCTAAGAGGTAGAGAAATATGAAATTTCTTAAATATGTGACTGGAGAAATTCCACTTTTTTCCCTATGGTGGACATTTGATTCAAGTATTGAAACGTGTTGAAAGTATGATTACTTCACGTATTTATAGGCTGTACTGGTACTGTATGAACAAGGATTTCCTATCATTGGACAAATCCATTCTGGAAATGTTTTCAAGGTTGATGATAAATATGTTCTTGGTGGATATGAAAACACTCTCCTAGGATATAGAACTTCTTTATATAGTGAATTGTCTACAAAAGGTTTACTAGAGCACATGGATGAAATTATGTTTGGTAGGTAATATATAATACATTTTGGCATTACTGTATGAAACAGTATATATATTATTAATAGCTATAGATATTGATTCCATGGCAGGTATTTTAAGAATAACAAAATTAGGTACACAACCCTTGAGATAATTCATGATTTCATCATATGCTATATTGTTCAAGCTTATTGGTGAGCGAGTGAAGACACTATAAGGGGTAACACAATTGAAAATCTGAGATATTTGTTTATATACATGTTAGGACATATGTATGTCATTTGTGTAATTTGACTCTGGCATTTTTGTGTCAGTTTAACGGTTGACCCCGTCCCAAATTTCACTAAACAGAATCCTCTGGTTTATCAATCATTACCCGTATCATCCTAAGCATTGAATGGTTTGCTGTTTTGAAATCGTTTGGAAGTGTAGTTTAAACTTAAAAACTTACTAAGTTCCATTTCTAATCAAGTTAGTGGTGGTGGTTAGTTAATGCGCTATTGTCACACGTTTTACTTGAAAATTCATTGGTCATTAGACTAACCACGAGGGTAAGTCTTGTGTAGATATCTCCAGTTGTGTGAAAGTATCATGTTGCGTTTAGAGCTGCTACTTAACTAAAGGAAATAACAAAGAAAACATTTGAATGACGGGACTTGTTTTGTTATTTTTTGTTGTTTTTCAAATCAAACAGTTGCAGCCATGGTGGCACTGCATACCCTTTACCATATACATTATTTAAAATAAACTAGACCTTTTTTGAGTAGCTTGAGTATTAGAAGTTATAATCAATCATTTAACAATAGTGTACTTTTAGGCTCACTTGCTATTTGTGCTTAGGCAGGAAGCCTACCCAACCATGACAGAGAATTTGCTAAAATATCGGCATGTGTTGTGGGGAGCCCATATGAACTAACTCACATAGTTTTACAGCCAACTTTCCTCTATGAATTGCCAACCCTAGTACATATTACTGCAGTGATGATATTTAGATAATCAACCTCTTTTACACGCGTCAGAGTGATATTGCAAGATATTTAATTCACAGGCTATATTTTCACTTGCCTCTGGCCTATGAAAATACATTAGCCTGCTTGTGAAATATTTGCCATATCACACTATGACTCATGTAATACATATTATTATATAAAGTGCATTTAGCTTAAAGAATTTCCATAAAAAGACGATGAATTCTACAACATGTCTGAGAACTGTTCCAATTCCCATTCACTTTTCATACAATGAACACCATTTTTTTAGCTTCAAAATTTCTCCCGCACTTGTCATAAATCGTACCTATAACTGTAGCCCTGCTGTATACGTAATGGCTTTTGTCCAGAAATTTTCCTATTTGTAGGTGCCAAAAGTAGCAGAAGCTTCTCTAACTTTACAGTGTAAGATGAATTATAAACAACTGATGCTAGACTCCCGAGGATTCAACAATTTCTGCTCACAGCTGAGCCTCTGCCTTATTGGAGGCCTTACCTCCATACCAACTAAACCTCATGAGGATCCTTAGCGTTCAACAACTCCCACTTATGGCTAAGCTCTGGTACTGACAGAACACCACCTAGTGGTGGTTATAAAAAAAATCCCAGCCTCCGACCTAAAACTCACCGACCTAAAACTCACCAAAACTAATAGCTTCTATCTTCGCAATTTACTGACCTGTTTAGCAGCCACTTTAATTTCGTTGCTGGTGCGCATGATCTGATGCTGTGACATCACCCATACGTAGTAATTAAGAGAAGATCTTCTGCAAATGTCATCATTGAGTGGATAAAGCTTACTTTTGTTTAAAAACAATTATATTTTCACTTACTTTTCCATTCACAGCTTTCATATTCATACATGTTACAACATAACTATTTAGGTGTATTCTCGATTTATGAATTGAAAATTTCCCAGCAAATTTTTTTTGTTACTTTACAATGTTATAAAAATTGAGACCAAACGAAACTGTATTAGGACACCAAGTTATGTACACTAAAACTTTATTATTATAGTAAAGACACGCTCGCAGACACTTTTTATGGTAGTCACACAACTGTACCAGCAGACAAATTAAGAAAACATTACAAAAAATAACGTTCTACTCTTTTATATATATATATATATGTATATAATATTCCATGGTTGATATCTTCACAATGTTATTATTAGGTACATAACCTATGAGCCCTAATAGATAGCTCAAGTTAACACACCAGGTGTTTGCTCGATATTCTAACTATGCTGGTAGTCTATAGCAACCTTAGTACTTACAGATTCCCTACCTACTTTCCCTACAAGTACTCTCTAATTGGGGTCAAAGTAGCTGCTGAAATATAAGTTGAGGGTGTGGGAGAGTTAGCCCCATACTAACTCGGCCAACTATACAAGCTATGTTACCAATCCCAATACAAACAACTGCGTCAAGATATTTAGCTTAGAATAAGCCTCTTATTATACCCAGCAGAGGTGATTTATAGGATATTTCACTCTCTGACTTTATTTTCACTCACCTTTGGCACATGAAAAAAAAATAGCCTGCTCATGAAATACTTGCCATATCACACTCTGACTCATGTAATATGTATTATATTTATATTCATGATTATGGTTTTTGGTAGGACTTTTGCTTTATGAAATGGCTACCGGAAAAAGTTCTAACCAAATATTTTTGGAGAATTTAGATTATCAGGAATTATATTGCCAAGAAATAAAGCAAATTCTTCAATTGATATGCAGTGACAGCTTCAGAAGAATTGATGGCAAACAAAATCGTATTCATAAGGTTAGATGGATACTCTTATTTTCATTTAATGTTATGTTGTACTTACGTGCTAGATTCTGAAACACCAATTTTTTCAGTATCAATCTAAATTTTTTGAGGTAAGTTTCATATTCTATGTATGAGTTATTAAATCTGTATAATATATATATATATATATATATAGTACTTATTACATGAGTCAGAGTGTGATATGGTGAAATTCACACGAGCAGGCTAATTTATTTTCATGAGCCAGAGTTGAGTGAAAATATAGCCTGAGAGTGAAATATATTGCCATATCACTCTGACAAGTGTAATAAGTGGTTTATTCCACACTAGATATCTTCACTACAGTAGTTAGTACTAGAGGAGCGTAACTCACAGCTGTAAGTATGTTGTTGTAGGGGCTACCCACTCCCCCAGCTGACATTTTAGCAGCTACTCTAACCATGGCAGAGTAGGCTACACAGGTGAAAGGTAGCTGTAAAAACCAAGAAAATTGACAAGTTTGGCCAGTTGGTATAACTACAGGAGTAATGAGCTTGTGCAGTACAGCAGTGTGATACCAGCATGAAATAATGGTGAATTAATAGCGAAATATCATGAGTTATTTCACTGGTCATGTACCTAAAGATATCATTGTGAAGATATCAGGGTGGAATATATATATATATATATATATATGTGTGTGTTTGCATTGTGAAAGCACTAAAATACAATGCTAGCTGGTATAACTATTCTTATAAGTATTCTAAGTTTTTTGAAATTTGAAAATGTATAGCCTGTAATTTTGATCTAGAGTAATTTCAGTAAGAAAATTACAACCCAATGTATTATTCTCCTTTGCCTACTAGATTAGTACTATTAACTCTTTCACCACTGTATTGTCTGGGTAATTTAATAACAAATGTAAATTAGTCACAACAAACTGCAAATAGATAAACAACTTTCCATATCTGATAATAGACTGTCTGTATAATCCTGAGTCCAGTAGGATTACTTCATCCTCATGTGAATGCCTGAATTCTTTTACAGAGCAGCTCCTTTGTTGTTGTATAGCTTCTGTAGTGACTAATCTGTTGAACTAATCTTTACACAAGTATGACCTGACGCAGTAGCAGAATTTAAGTCCCTGAAGTTGACCACTTTTCCAAATTTCGAGCTAGTTTCTGAGTTAATGCGGGGAAACTTCAACTCCAAACATGCGCAAATTAGATGCAATAACCCTAGTTTCCTTAACCACTCTTGGAGAACAACTGGTAACTTTCACCAGGTTTCTGTGAAACACTGGAATGCAATTAATTTATTTTGGTGATGTCATAGACTTGCACGATATCTACTGAGCATAACATCGCCAAATAAAGTGCTGTAAGTGTAGACTTGAGTAAATATGGTCACCTAATTGGTTGTCCCAACATTCCGGGACAATTTCACAAAAACTTGGTGACAATTACCAGACGTTGAATTTCCCTGTGCCACGCCCCTTTAAGCGTTGAGAACGGCTGGTTCACGAGACTACAACGATCATTACCTTTTGCGTACATATGTTTACATCACACAGCAGTCACGTGATCATGTATAGTTCGCATCTCTTAACTTGTGTGTCCTCGGTAGTTTTAGAAGTTGAACTTAGTTGTGTAAATGCGTTGAGGGTTCACACCTCAGTGTTCAAGTTTAAATGGTAATAGTCTGTCTTAGTAAGAACAGATGACTGTTACTAAAAAATGTTATAAGGTGTTGGAGTTTACTGTGTGAGACTTAGTGGATATATGTATTTCTGGTATTGTATTTTGTCATGTCATTAGACAATAAGATCATTTGAACATACTCCAGATGGACTGAGGCTTGTTCAGTTTTTGGCATCACCTTCATCTGACAGGTTTTCCATGGAAGGTAAGTGATCAGATTTTAGTTTGTAGTTTTAATTTGCATTGATAAAATATCTACAACGAAATTATGTGTATGTAGGATTGTCACCTAAGTTGTTTTTTTGTCTCTATGCGTCTGTTGTATTGGCCCCAAATAGTATATTCAAGCTCTTGAACATTAATATGCAAGTGTACAATCTCACATGATTTGCAGAGTTTTAGTCAAGTGCAATTTGAAGCCACACAATACTGATGCGCGGCAATCAGTACACTATATAATTGACCGCATCAAGGAAATATTATGTGAATGCTATGGCTTTGAATAATCTTGTCTATTTATTACCATTATATCTGATGTTTATGTTTAGTACCTTATGAATGCTCAGTTTGTTTTGTAAGATTGACTATTATTAACTCCTTAATGATAAGTGTTACTAAAGTGTTTGTTTTTTTTGTATTTGCATGCATTTATTCCATTAATTTTGATATGATATTTATGATACAAATTATGTTGTTTTGTATAATTGCAGGTACAACTCTTGACATACTTGATATAATAAGTTGCTTGAAGGAGAGTTTGAGTGTGGTCTCAGATTCTCATAGTTTAGGTATGTTAAGCTATATGTACCATAGTTCATGTAAAAATGCACACTTTGTGTTTAGGTTGGCGATGTGGCAAGGCGTGGGCTAAAGTAAAGACTAAAAGTAATGAAATGAGAATTGTGTCTGCGGTAAGATGACATCTCTAGTTTGTTTTGTTCATTTTGGTATATATACATTATTATTGGTAATGATTTATAGGTCAAAGTACCATACACTTGCCCTGTTTATGTAAAACATAGTGTTGAATCGATTCGAACTATAATGAAACTTGAGGTAAGCTTCAATTAAATGGCAAGTTTGCATGTACATAATAGCATTATATCTCTTTAGGGTATTTCTCTTCTTCAAGTTTTTGATGTCCAGTATTTGAAAGTACAAAACTATCATGTGGTAGTTTTCATAAAGCAATTTGTAAAAGAAGGATCTTTAAAAGACAAGATATATCAGGTCAGTAACTTAAATATTAATTATTTCATTATTTACTTTTTGGTATTTTAGTGCAATCCTGTGTTGTCATGGGACAATAAATATGACTCCACTACAAGTAGCTCTTTGCAACTTTTTAACGATTATGAAATAGCGCAGATTGGATCCCAAGTGTTGAGTGTAAGTTGTAGTTTTAAGATATCAAAAAGTTTATGTATAAAAAATTGAACTGAAAATAGATAAAAACTCATCCTTAGCTGATATTAGACTGTTTGTAGCTAAGTCTCAGTCCAGTATAATTTCTTCTTCCTAGTGCACAACTCTTTGCAACTCCTTTATCTTCTAAAGCTGTAGTCAAATGCTTGAATTCTTTTACAAAGCAACTTTCTCTGTGGTGTTGAATGGCTTATGTACGAATAAATATTTTTTGTACATTCTGGTTTACTTTATTCACCTTCTATAGTGCCAAGGTTGTTGTTAATCCTGGTATAATACCTCAACATTTGATTGCCTGGTCGCCATTTTGAAGTGAGCCCAAACTCAGAATTTCAATGCTACCTCAATCACTGTAGCCATATAAATACCGCCACAAGGAGTTCAATATTCACGAACTAAATAACTAACATCTTAATGTTATATCATTTAAGCAAACCAACACAGACGAGATTAAAAACTATTTTCCCCAGGTGTTACTTCAAACTGCATACGGTGGTAGGTGAAAGGCATACAAATTATGAATACTATGAATTACACAAAAGACCACACTTTTTTGACAAAGAAATAAAAAATTTCTATAGGAAATTGTTATGTGATTGGTATGCTATTGTGTTGCAAAGTAGAACTAACTTTACGGTGAAATGAAATCAATATCACTTCAACTTCACAGTGTCAAAAATTACCTATATGTTATCTTTGTTTGTGTGGCCAATTGAATAACTTTAAAAAAAATAATTTAACATTTGAACATATTTAGATGAAAAACATTAGATATTGTGTAAAAATGTGTTTTTTCTACATTCAGTTATTTTTAGGAAGTCAAATATTGCGTATGTAATGATGATTGTTTAGATATCTCAAAGACTGCGATGTCTACTTGGAAATGCTGATGATCCACTGCTGTTGCAATTTATACATAGTGGGAATGTGTTCTGGGATGGCATTCAATGTCGCATGGGTGGAGTGGAGAATATGTTGTTAGGATGTAGGCCTCGTAACTACATCAAATACAAGCAGTATCTGCATCGTATAGATGAAGTTATGTTTGGTAAGGTAGTGTATAATACGTGGAAATGTGTTTTAATATTAATCTAATTGTTTGTTATTTATATTTATTGTGGAATGTACTAGATTTATTTTTAGTTAAAATAATTAATTATTGATTCAGTCTTTCTCGGCTGAATTAATTATAATAATTGCAAATTTTTCTCATCCTAACAGCCAAGTTGGTCCCTCAAGAGGACTTCGGCAAGAAGTTGAAATGTCAGGTTAAGTTTTAATTAACAATATTGGCTGTTAGAACGAGAAACATTTGCAATTATTATATTTAGTTATTTTTACAATTCATTTTGGTGCTTTTGCAAAGTATATTTATTGATATATTGCTTGATTAAAAGATGATATGAGTGTATGTAGAGCATAAATCTAGTTTGCCTAGTTCTAAATAAAAAAAAAAAGTTATATCACTCAGCTATATAAAAATAATTTAAGTTAAATTATTTCGGTGGTAATATTCATCAACTATTGTGTTGGCATTCAGTGACTAGTTCACTTTTTGGAGTTGATGAAATCTTTCATTCTGAGGAATTCTGATTCATAGCTATGAGAGTATGATTTGTTTCACACAACAATCACAAAGTTTAAAATTAAAAGTTAGTGCAATGAAATAAGAAATTGTAAAGATAGGCATTTCTTTTCAGTTTCTGGGAGCAGCGTGTGAATAAGTTGGGCACTTACAATATCAGTTGTTTAGCTTTTTAAATAATGATGTTTACGTCCGGTAGGAACATGGTTTCTAACCAATTCCCTCCAAATTTTTATTTACTACAAACTGATCAGCAGTGTTTACTAATGTAATTGTGTAGGTAATTTCATTTTTGAGCTGGCTACTGGGAGAGAACTCGCTGGAGTCTTGCCTACTGATATGGAGTATGGGTGTGTTTCTACAAGTCTCAGGAAAGTACTAGAGGAAATTTTTAAGAATGATATGACATCTATAGAGAAGGTAGCATTGGTATTCTGTAATTCCAGTCAAAATTTATGGACTATATATGTATATGCAGATATCTTCATTGGATTTTTTCAAAAGTCAACAAAGTAGTAATCAAGTGCCGATTGAGGTAAGTGTACCATTTGAGATATTAATAGTAATGAAGAACAGTGTTTTGTTATCACACTATTTATTTGCTCTCTTGACTTAGCCATATTAAAGTAGGCAGGGTTGTGAATTTCTAATTATAATGAAGCACCAAAGGTGCGAACCCTCAGCGCTATTAAACACTACATAGCTACTACAATATAATCTCCTTCTAAAAGAACAAGCAATCTGAAATAGCTCGACCAATGAAAATGTTTCATGGAAACTCTGTCTTCATAAGAGAAGAAGCTAAACTAGCCAGAAACACTCATTGTATACATTTTCTACTCGAAACTTCACTTTTTTCAACTCCGTTGACTTCCCTGAGCATGAAGCAAACTACACTGCTGGCTGCAGAAATTATTTGCTCACGTGATTATGACGTGACGCTAGGGGGTGTTGCCCATAAAATCTGGTACCTACACGGAGTTGAAAGCTTTGCATTTTCTCAACAATTAGCCCGAAATAAAAAAAGTAGCACAATAAAAGGTCTCAAATCTTCGTCCTGAGTAAGTTCATACCTAAATCAACTGTTAATTTTCAGTAATCTCCAAAATCAGAGCGTGATAGACAGACAAACAGACAGGATGACTACTATAACCCTCTCACGCATGCGAGCTGAGGGTTAATAAATAGCTACATAATTGTTTAGATAATTGTGATGGCTTGAAGTATATAGCTAATGCAATCTTTATAATGTAGCTAATGTCTTGGTTTGCACCACTGTCACCAAAATATTGTTGTTGTATTTAGTGTTCTATTCCATGACCTGATTTAATTAAATGATAATTATGTTACTTTGTTTAACAGCTGAAAGAGGAAGCGAAGTTGTGCCTATCGAAAGTTAAGAAAGGAAAATATAGGGATCAAGACGATGGTGTCGGACAAATGAAGTACAAGTATTTTCAAACACCAGCTACTATTGCCAAAAAGTTACTTCAAAACAAGAGAAGTAAAAAGTAACTGCAATAGATAGCTATCCAAAGTCATTGAACTTACCTTCAACAAAATTTTGTTTTATTATTTTGTGTGCTATCTTATTATTAATGACATTCATTTTTAATACAAAAAAACTTTGGCTATCTTGAGAGACATTGACATAGCTATGACATGTTCTTACAGCACTGGAAGGTATGGCTAGTTTTTCATATGTAAATATGAGGTATAGCTAATTTAAGTAGTTATTATACTTCATAGATCACACTTTGTCTTTCTGTATTTTTCATCTAGTTCTATAGTATTAATCTTTACACAGTATTTAAATTTTTTCTGGCCCATTGATTTAATCTCTCAACAGGTGTAATTTTCATATTGACAAACAGAATGATACTTATTTAATTAGCTGACAACCAAAATGACGATGATAGTAAATATAATGAAATATTGAAGTCAAACTCGGCAATAATCAAAATATGCAATAAATAAAAAATCAAAATATAATAAATTAATCATTCTGTATAAGGCACTAGATGAGCCTTTATTAATTATAATATTGGCAGTTGAAAAAGTAAAAAAAAAACATTTGGGAACAAAAGGTGCATAGCTATAAAATAATGTGAAACATATCTAATAAGTCAGCTGAGCACTAGCTTGTAGATTTACTGGCTTTAAGCTTATAATGCAGCAGTCCATTGACTATCGTAACAAATCCATATAAAGGGTGCAGATTATCATGAGAATTACCACTCATGTTAGGTTAACAAAACATTATCACCTATAATTATTGTTGACGTTTTATTAGGGTTGTGTGATAGGACTTGCTTATTGATTTAGTTGCCATTATGCTAAGCCATACAACAGATATTGACATATGCATGATATCAAGCTAAATAAAACTAAGTTACTAGACGCTATAAAGATGAATCAATGAGTGTCATACACAATTTATGTGTGGGTGTTTCATATAGCAGTTAGAACAGTGCCTGCTTAGTGCACAGGCATCCTGGCTCTGCCAGGTGTGCATGACCGCTTAGGACAGCAAGAGACAATTTGCATTTGTGTGTGTATATAGCCACCATTAGGATAAGGCTGTTCTACAGACACAATACACACACACACACACACACACACACACACACACACACACACACACACACACACACAAGTATGAATTTGAACTCGCGCCATCTCAATTAGAAGCATCCAATTTGCGTTAGCAAACATTTATTGGTAGGCGTAGATCGGAAGTAAAAAATACCACACTTGCCATTACCAGCGGTTCAATTAAGGTTATCCTTTACCGAACGTGCTACTAAAGAAAACATCGCAAACTGCGTGTGGCAGAGCGGTGAATTAGATTGCTTGCAGTTTTTGAGCCATGCTACCCCCATTGGAACCGCTCGAGGTAAAAAACTTGTCTGGTTTTTTAGAGAGGTAGAGCGGTAGTGGCATAAAGTTGTGGTAGAACAAGCTACAACAATGGACTATCAAACAAAAGCTGTAAATGGGATTACTACTAGAGCAATAGATGTGTGGCAGTTTAACTGTTAGTTTTGTTGTAGTAAGACGATTTAAGAAAACTTCTGATTGTGTTTACTAGGATATACTCTTTGAATGAGGTCACTAGATATTTTTCCACAGGATATTGGGTTTAGGCAAGAACAACATCCTTTGTGAAAGTTTACTGGCTATCTTAAACACTTAGTAAGCTTGTTTGGCAGGATAATAGTACTCATGTCTGTCAATCTGCCTGTCCAATTGTCTGAAATTTGACTGAATTTTTTAATTTTAATTTTCTAGAATAAGTCCAGTTTACTACATGTGATGCCCCATAAGGTCATTTCAGTGTCATGTGATTAAATGGTCCATGTTAATTTTTCTGGGGTGGGTCCCATCTCTCCCTTTAGCTAATTAGTATTATTGAAATGTATAAAGGAATTTTGTCATGATACTTGACTTATGAATACTTGATATTGTATGTTCATATTATGCCTGTTTTTTATTTTTGTTTCTTCTCTGTTTCGATAAAGATTCTATGATAAACTTTGCTATGAAGAACTGAGGTTTTAAATTTGTCATCTTTAGCAATAATTGGATTAATTTATTCTTGAATTCATGTCTAACTTCATTAATCTACACACTTTGCATTCAATCTGAATGCAATAAATATTCAGAAATTTTATAATTCATCTAAAGCTTAGAATTGGTACACTCAACATGATTATGAAAGTGAATAAAAAATTTGAAGTGTTGTACAAGAAATGTTCATAGCTGCTCAGCTATGTGATAAGGAAGTTCCATACACTTTGCTGAAAATCTGAACTTAAAGATGGTGGTTGTCATTATTGTCATTCAGTTTGTCATAAAATTGTGCTGAAATGCGCAACATTTTATCTTTTGCTTCTATCCACTTTACTCCAGATAGATCCAGATAGATCCAGATAGATGGTGTAGTTTATGTTTTACATTGTGTATGTTTGTATCAAATTCATGCTCTGTACCTTGTGTATCATTTTGTAGGTTTCTGTTGTTATAGGCTTACTTGTGTCTGCACTATTTTTAATCATCATCGTTGTGGCCTTCTTGACATGCTGTAGAACGTCTGATTGTAGTAAGTAATGTGTTTGGTGAGTGAGCAAAGTGAACTAAGGCACTGTCAGAATTGTACAGATTTGAACTCGGGTAAGATATAATACAGATAATGTGTGAGTGCTGGTGTCAGCACATTAAGTGGAGGCAATCATCTGGTTGCCCAAATACGGCATGTCATGTATATCATTAGGTGTAATTTGATACTCTATGTGTGAATTAGTATGTTCAATTAGTCTCTGTTGATTTGAAAGTGGAAACAGCTACAGCTTGTGCCACGGATAACAACTGTGGCACTCACATTAATATCTATGCCATAAGTCTTTTGCTTATGACTTTTGGCCAAAAAAATGTTAAATATCAAAATGGCAGGTCAATGTTATACTTAACTTAATTGTGCTGTGTCACATGTAACAACAATCTTACATCCTGAGTGAGACAGTATTATCATGAGGTAATTATTGTTTGTATACATTGTGTTATGAGATGCCAATTCAGGTGATGAATCAGGTACCTTGGTAGAACTGTCTGTTCCTGGTTTTGATAGCGTAAACACTGTAACCACTAGGCCTATTGGCAACTCTGCCAGTGGTTGTGGTGGTCATGCCTCTATGTATATGAACATCCTTTTGTATGGTTTGCCATCTTTTATAGTCAATCTTTAGTTTAGATCCAATTATTTAGTGTTATTATTTTTAATGTAATATTATTATTTAGATCCACCTGGAGCAGGTTCACCAACATCAGTAACACCACTGCTTAGTAATAACAGTCTTCAACATTCTGACAGTAGGTAGCAATCTGAACTTGTTTTTATTCGTATAATACATAACACTTTAGTCTGGACAAATAATTTTTTACATAAATTGACTGTATTTTAATTTTTATATAAATATAGTGGTATTTTGCTAAATTAAGCCAATTAAATGATTAACAAAATATTTATTGGTATTTTTTTGTGTGTGTAGGAAGTAAAGTGATAATTACGGAGACATTATCTGAGAAATTATCACCTGACCCAGGTGGTAGGTTGTTATCTGGTGCTAGTGTGGTACCATCTTTTGGTAATTTATCATCTGGCCCAGCTGAAGTGACGATTCAGTGTGAGCAATGTCCGGATCAGTCTCCTAGAGGATCTCCTATTCCAGATGGTGACCATCTTGCCTTAGATCCAGGTGATGTTCGGGCTCAGTGTGTATCTTCTTATGAAAATAGAACATTGGATAGACAGAGAGCTGCTAAGCAGGATGAACGTAAGTCTTTGTGGGGCAATTATTAAAAAAAATTATTCAAATACGTACAAGTTTGATCAATGATTAGTATAGAGTAAAATCGTTACTAATCTGTAACCATGATATGAATACGTGTGACGAGGGTATTTGAGGAAGTTCATCGAATGTTTTTTAGTGTAAATTTTAATATTATTAGCGATTAATATTCTATGTGAAGTACAGTATTGTAGTGGCAATGTATTATTAAAAATTATTTAATAGTAAAATGTTGCATCATTATGGCAATTTATGGATGCTGGTACCCAAGATTTAGGGAAACTGGCACAATAAAAAGTGAAACTTTAGTAAGGGTAATTAAATGTAGATTTATAATGTCTGTATGCGTTAAAATTTGCTCTGTAAGGCTCCCATTACAGCACTTTATACTTAATTTTTTATATGGAGCTGTTTTAAATGAAAACTTGATCAATAGTAACAAAAAAAACTTCCTACTATATTTAAACACTGTTTCTCGGCTAGCACACCTCTAGAACAGCTCTGAGTCTAAGGCATAATAGATAAGGTCATTTTACAAAATCTGATAAAAAAAATCACTCCAATTTCCTACTATGGCTTCTTATACAATTCACTCCAAGCTTACTATGCACCAGAATCAGCAATAACATCACATGTCTGCTACCGTGAGTAAGTTCACTGACTGCTCAGTCTCAAGAGACAATTGTAACTATTCTTGGAAGAGTCAACATCGTAGCTATAGAGTTGAGAATGTTAAAGTTCTCTTGATAAACCCTTTCTCGTATTTCATTTATTTCTATAAAATACCAAGATCTAGTTACCCAAATAGATGAAGGCTTTCATTATTTTCTGTCTTTGTTAAAGTCGTATAGGTAATAATAATGAAATGAAATTGACTTTACACAATTCCACTTTGTGTTTTTAACCCTTTCATCTGTGATTTTGTCCAAGCATATGATATTCAAGTGAAAAATCCAAATAAATTACCCAATCACTAAATTACCCTACAGCTAAATCTCTTATTGCTAAAGAGTTGAAACCACAAAATATGTTGCCTAGCAACAAACCACAAAAATGTAAATCACTTTAGACAATCTAAGTATTTGTGAAAGATTATTAAAGATTTATCGTGAGAGCATTGATTCATAATACTGTTTTGCTCAAGTGCAACAATATGATGGCATAGGAGTAACACTCATAAGTTTAGTGATGTGACTCCACTGAACTCGTATGCATTACTGTCAATCCTGAACTGTCAGGATTCTCACTTGCCCTTATGCCCATGAATGTAAGGAACATTCAGGAGGATACCAGACAATAAGGATCCTCTGGACACATGTTCATATGCCCACTACAGTAAGGGACTCTTAGGAGGATCTTGGATCATTAGGATCCTATGAAAGAACCTCACGTATAGGAAACCTAAAATATCTCACTAAATTGTCATATTAGTCCATGTTTCTGACATTGAGTAACATGAATTTTTATTGTGATTATTATCATTTGCAGATATTATGACTGGTATAGCTCAGAAAATGTTTATGCCCAAGTGTCCTCAATTTCATCTTCTTCCAGATTTAGGTAAGACATCATATTAAATGTTTTGTAAAAGAATTGTTATTGATGAGTGAGCAAAGACACTATTAGGGGTAACGTAATAAATAAATTGGGAATATGTTTTAGTTTGTTTGTAGGCGTTGGTCATTCCAGGAAGTAGGTGTGACCAACAATAATAACTTGTGTTAGCATGATGGTGTGGTATGTTACAGCTACTGCTTCACTAAAGAACAATTTAAAGCAAAAATAGTAACAAATGAATGTAATATTATCTGCTGCTTTACTAGTGATGTGCTTGAGCACAAATGGCGAGCGAGCCTAAAGACTATACTATTTTTATATGAATGATTTTGACTTCTAACACTGAAGCTACAGAAAATAAGGTCCAGTTTTTTAATTTCGCATACACGGTGAAGGGATTTCAATGCCATAGTAACAACTCTCTGCAACTGCTTGAATTGAAGGAAAACAACAACAACAAAACAATACACGTTATTTAAAAGTTTTCTTTGTGATATTCTTTAGCTAAGTAGTGGTTGTAACACACAATGCTTTGACACAACTGGAGATGCACCTACACAGACTTACCTTCGCGGTAGTCTGGTGGACAATGTATTTTCAAGTAAATACCGTTGCGCACGGCTTATAACAACCATGACAAAGGGCGCATAGACTTACCACCGCCACTAACTCGAATAGAAATGGAAGTCCCTTAAGTTTTCAAGTTTGAACTGCACCCGCAAAAGAATTCAAAACGGTAAACAATTCAATTTCTAGGGTGATACGGGTACTGATCGTTAAACCAGAGGATTCTGTTTAGTGCAATTTGGGACGGGGTCGACCACATAACTAACACAAAAACGTGAGGGTCAAAGTACAAAATGACATACGTACGTCCAAACATATATACAAATAAATAAATAAACAAACATCCCCGATTTTTTCATTTTTACCCCTGTAAGTGTCTCGCTCGCTACGCTCGCTCGCCAATTAATACATAATAATAATAGTGATACTTTCATTTCATGAAATGAACTCTATAAGCCTGTAAACTAGTGGTGTGCTTGAGCACAAATGGCGAGCGAGCCTTAAACTACACTATTGTTAAATGATTGATTTTAACAAGTAACACTCAAGGTACAACCGCTCCCTGCAACTGTTTGAATTGAAAAAGAAGCAACAAAATCAAGTCACGTTATTTAAAGATTTCTTTGTGACATTCTAAATAGTAGTTTTAACGCACAATACTTTCACACAACTGAACATACCTACGCAAGACTTACCTTCGTGGTTGGTCTAGTGGACAATGAATTTACAAGTAAATGCTGTTGAGTAGGGATTATAACTGTGACAAATAGCGACTAACTCGTATTGAAATGGAGCTCCCATAAGTTTTTGCGTTTTAGCTGCACCCGCAAAAGAATTCAAAGCAGTAAACAATTCAATTTCTAAGGTGATACGGGTAATGGTCGCTAAACCAGAGGATTCTGTTTAGTGAAGTTTGGGACGGGGTCGAACGCGGAGCGAACACAAAAATACGGAGGGTCAAAGTACAAAATGACATACATACGTCCAAACATATATATAAACTAGTGGTGTGCTTGAGCACAAATGGCGAGCGAGCCTGATAGTTAGGTAACATACAATGTTACTATGTTTTAGCTTACTTCATGCAAACACTATAATAGCAGTTATGACATTTGATTTCAGCAAACAAATACAAAATTACTCTCTTACCTTATTAATGGTAACTTTTGTAGTATCAAACATCAACCATTCTGATAATCTCAATCCCAGTAACTCTTGAACAAGCTCTCAGCTACGATAAAAAATAAACCAGTGTTATTATTTGTAATTTTCCAACAAATATGGAATTACTTACACATCATTTGAGTATTGATAACTTCTGTAGTATCAAATTGAAGTTACTTTGACCATCTGAATTACCTTGAATTCTTGACAACAAGCTCTCACCTGCAAAAACAAAAGACAATCAATTTTAGCACACAAATACAAATTTACTTTCTTACCTCATTTTCTTGAGCAGTGGTAGCTTTTGTAGTACCAAATTTGAGCCAATCTGACTATTTGAATTTACCAGTCACTGTTGACTAGCTCTTAGCTACAAAAAAGAAAGGCCAGAGTTAATTTTGCATATTTAGCTAACAAATATGGAATTGCATACTTATCTCAGCTTCCCTCGAGAAGTAGTAGCTTCCATAGTATTAATACTACGGCATTCTGACTACTAACGGCTCTTGACAACCAACAACCGGCACTCCGTATCCCCCATAAAACGGCGAAGTTTTGAAATTAAGTCTGGAAAAGGGTCTTCAATGCCATAGTAACCGGTAGAATCAACTTTTTGTTTCTTGAAAAGCAAGCGTTTTCGCCTGAATTTGCTCACACTTCTGCGCTTAAGTATAAAGTAAGGCTTGCTTAATGCTGTAGTTTCAGAATAAACTGGAGTGAAGCTTAAATAGCCGTGTTTTTAGGATAAAAACGTTCCCCGCGCGCGCGTTTAAAGAGCATACGTACCATCCATACATACATACATATATATAACATATACCCGATTTTGCATTATCCACCCCTAATACTGTCTCGCTCGCTACGCTCGCTCGCCAATAAACAAACATCCCCGATTTTCGATTGTGTTACCCCTGTAAGTGTCTCGCTCGCTACGCTCGCTCGCCAATAATCACATTAAATAAGTATATTTTAAATATGTGTCACTGCTACTGGCCAAACTAGAGTTTATTCGACGTTGTGACCAATTCTTGTTTGGTTAGTGATTTTGATGCTTCTTACCAAATTTTGTGTACCAGTGTTGCGCAGTATATTATAAGATTCATATCTTATCACAGTTTGTGCTAAGTGCAACAAGATTTCTTGGGCACAATAGTTATATCTCACAGATATAGTGCTCTCGAGCTCTAATTGATGAATTTGTTTCCATTTGTTAAGGTTACCAAATTAAGTATATCATTCCAATATTAAGTAATTTGTTATTAATAATGTGTAGGAAGTCGACTACAAAAGAAGTGGTTCTTACGTGGACAGCAATCATTGGACATGCTCCAATTTGTAGTAAGACAAGACACTCTACAAATTATTTATGTTAAATTGTTATAGAGTATGCACTGTGGAGGCACTCGCTTGAAGCTTTTGCTCTGAAATTAGAAAAAATATTACGTTGTACTGTATTAAAACTTACAGCTTAACTTTATCGAGTTCTGTTCAATCCTTACTTAGAGTGTGCTTTAACATGTTCTTACTGCTACAGTGTACATTCCTACTGCATAGTTAATATTATAATTTAATTTTGGTGGAAACAGGTTAAGCTACCCAACCAATTATCCAAAATTGTGACCAAGGATTCTCTGACTTCTTTGAATATGCTGTTTATAAAGTTGGAGGTAAGTTATTGTAGTATATCTACTATCATATATTTTAGTTAATGAGCTTATGTGTGATTGTGTTTTGGTGTGCATTATTACTTGTACTAGCAAGTACCTCACCACGCAGTGACACTTGACGTGTTGCAAAGTATGATTTCAATAGCATTAGTTAATTTTGCCACTTGGTTTAGGTTACATCAATATCCCTCTCCTTTTTATCCTGAGTTATCTCAGTTTTCCTGTGTCTCTCCTTTCCTTTCTAGCTCTTTCTTCTTGAGTCATGGAGTCCCTTCTCCTTATTTTTCTAAACTCTCCTTCTTCTGAGTATCTCTGTCCTTATATCTTGTCTGTAGACTTAAACTCTGTGAAACATTTGCCTTCTCTGTCGTACTTACGCCTTTCCTTTTTCAAGCTCATGAATTATTCATGAATACACACTGCCGTCTGTCACTATTGTTGCCATCGTTACTGACACACAAGTGTATTATTATATAGATTATTATGTTGTTGTTATAAACTAGCAAGTACCCGCCACACATGTCACTTGACGTATTGCAAAGTAAGAATGCAGTAGCACAAGTTATTTATATTCATTATTATCATTTTCTACCATTAGTTTAAGTTACATCAGTTTCCTTCTCCCTCTCTCTTTTTTCCTGAACTATTTCAGCTTTTTCTTATTCCTCACTTTTCCTTTTTTCAAGTCTTTTTTCTTGAGTCAAAGACTATTTTCTCCTCCTTTGTTTGCCTCTACTGCATCTGATTCTATCTGTCCTTCTAACGTTATTATGGACTTAATTTTTTGTAAAACATTTGGCTTCTTTTTTGTACTTTGACCTTCCTTTATGAAACTTACGCCGCCTTCCCTAGTCTATTCCACCCGCTTTTTTATTACAATTACTTTCAAACTGAATGTGAAGACACTTTATCCATTCAAATAATGACAATGATTCACCAAAGTATTTAAGCTCATGAATCATTCATGAATGCACACATTACTGACATGCACACGTATTATTATGTAGATGAAAAGACCTGTATATTGATTTCTAAGTTGTAAACTCATGTCTGCAGTCGCAACGTGTTTTTCTTTGTTGATTTGTTAGTCTAAGTATTAGTGGTGCTCTTCAGTACAATCGGCGAGTGAGCCATTGTGCACAAGTGAGTCAAACAATATAGAATCTGATAAAAGTTGATATTTGCCTTCACAAAGTCTGTATGCAAAGGTAATAATGAGGCTTCATTTTTTTAGTTTGCATTAATTAATGTCATATCTCCTGTTCATCTAGTTTTAGAAGGCACCATTTAGTATATTATTCTTAAAAGTAGCTATAAGTAGGAATTACTTTCTTACCTCATTTTTCCCGAGTAATGAAGCTTCATCTAAACGACCTGTATCCTTGGCAAGACCCTTTACCGACTGTGTGGCCAATACATTTTTCGAATAAGAACAATATTTTGTATAGGGCTATAACTATGACAAACACAGCATTAGCCAAGATAATTTACCACTGCCACCAATTCGAGTAGCAAATGAACTCCTAAGCTTGTGAGACATACCTGTGTCCACAAAAAATCAGATAGCTATATCAGACACAACCTATTCAAAGGGGTGATGATATGGGTAAAGATCGATAAACCAAAGGATTTTGCTCTGTGGAGTATGATGGGGTCAATCACTAAATTGTTTGTGCTATTTTAAATTAGTCAATTTTCATTTTGTATTAAACATTTTTGGTCAATATGCAATATTTTATCAGTATATTATCGTTAATTTAATGTGATATTCTCAAATTATTAAGTACTATATACAATTGCTAAATACTTAACAACATCAATTTATGTAGTATCAGCAAAGACTTCAGTAACTTTATGTATCACTTAGAAATAAATATATTACTATTTATTATATAGAATGAATAATTATATTAGCAAATAATATAAAATTACAAATTTTTAAATCGTGTAATGATCAGGTGGGTCATCATAACATTCAAAATTATTAAATCATAAGATTAAAAAAAGAATGTGAAATGTTTTTTCTACATTATTTTGTATTATATGCATATCAAAGCAATATTCTGGTAAACAATTTTTTACTTATCTACATCTTAATGTGTGGTTGCTTTAGCTCTATAAAGGATTAAAAGTCGTCATAAAAGTCACATATATACAGTGGTATTTTAACGATATATATTTATAGCACCCCTACTTGCTACGCATCTATGCAGTAGAATTACAAGATGGCCATTTTGGACTTCTTACAAAAAAGATTGAAGAGGGATCCTTGAGAGATATATTGTATAAAGTAAGTCCGTGGTTGATCTTTTAAAATTCCGTAACATCACATTGTATCTTTTGAAGGCAAATCCTATGGCAGACTGGAGTGAGAAATATGTGTCTGTTGGAAGCCACAATCCATTGCCGACAGCAGAAGTAGCAATTTGTGGTCGTCACATACTTGAGGTAAGAGCTTGCACAAATATTGTTGCCAGTATACTTGCAATTCAGGCATTTGTTTAAGCTTAGGACAATTATAAATCCAAATCTAAACATGATTAATAGTTATTAACTACTGGTTTGTGAGAACTAGTACTTTTGGCCCCACACCTGCGATGAAGTAAAACTATCCTCAGATGATATCTTTGTGATTGTGAGTTTGCCTTCTACCTAGCCTACAATTCTCAAACTTAAAATATTTTTTTCAAAATATATGAGTAGGGTTGCAGATTGTACTACATCCTGAAAGAACCATTATAATCTAATTGAAATACAGCTGAAAAAATACATGTTTTAATTAAACAATAATAACACATTGATTAAAAATATTCCAGTATTTTAATTGTGTGTAACCATGAATATTTCATTAGCTAAGCCCAAGTTGATAAATCATAGCCAGGAACTGAAAAGGTAAAGCATCATCACATTTAGTACAAGGCAATTAAAAATGACACCCATTGTAAATACAAAGAAGTAAAATTGGCGAGTAAGGAGTGAAAGTTGATGAAGCATGTCAAAAGTAAGGCAAAAGTTTCATGTAGAGTCGAAGTTCACAATCACGTACATCACATAGTAGCAGTAAGAGTTGTACAAAGGAGAAGGGAACCCGTCCCCAACAAGATTGAGGATCTAAGATAAGTTTTAGAACATAGCTAACCCCTTTTTTGTATTGTGAAGTGGGCATTCTATCAGGGGCTTGACTTGAAAGTTGACGGTGAGGAGCTAGACTGGAGAGCTGACTGTGAGGAGCTAAATAAAGGAGAGATGATTGAGTTGAAGAAGGTGGAAGAGTAGCTGGTTGAAAGAAGATTTAGGAGAAACAAAGCCGTTTTGTAAATTTTATCTCAATTGAGCTGAAATGCAAAAAATAGGTAACATAGATGGGTGGGCTGGAATGTTCTTTTTGATTAAGTTCACTGAAAACTCAGTGATATTGATTCTCCTGACTCTAATTCCATCACTTTCTCCGGCGTGGTTCACTGGAGTCGAGCGCACAACACATGAAAATATTCTATGCGCCGTGGCTCCTTAGAATTGCTGCAATTACTGGACACCTCTCCGTAATGTCTCTACTGTCTTTGTCGTAGAGTGTCAACAGAACAAAGGATAGAAAAAATTATTTGGTAACTAAGGCTATAGTTGCTATGTTCTAAAACAGATAGACAACGAAATCTCGGGAATTACCGCCCGTCGAACCCCTCGGGCCGCTAGTATCGCCCTCGCTACGCTCGGGACGGTACAGCCTGAGGCCCTCAAAGTTCTGTGGGCGGTAGATCCCTCGATTTCGTTGTCTATCTATTATGTAGAGATGCTTCTATACAAAAGTTAGTATGTCGAGCACTACTGTATGGCTGGGTTAGTAATATATTCCGGATTAAGGTGATTATAAGAAAAGTAAAAAAATAAAATATATTGTAGCAATCTATTTGGATCATTACGTAGTTATTGTGTCCTATTTTAACTTCTGTTATACTATCTGAACTTTTCAGATCTCACTCATTCAAAGTTAAAGGCAATGTGGTAATACTTCTTTTATATGATCTATATGTAGGCACTTATAGCTCTTTATGAAGCTGGATTCCCTGCAATTGGTCAAATACACTCTGGAAATGTCTTTAAAGTCAATGGAAGTTATGTTTTGGGTGGATATGAGAATACATTGTTGGGATACCGCACCAGCCTGTACCATGATATAGCTGGAAATGAGGATTGGATGAATAGAATAGATGTGATTTTGTTTGGTAAGTCTATTATTATTATATATATATATATATATATATATATTTATACATTATACATACAGAATTACAATGAAGTATTTTAATTTGCTTTGCATACAGGCCATTTAATATATGAACTTGCCTGTGGAGAATTGCTTGACTGCGCTGTTCCTAGTAAAAATTTCAATTATGAGAAAATTTCAAATAAAGATATTAAACAACTTCTTCGCTCTATTTTTCGCACAAAATGGAAAGGTTCCAACCTGAAAACTATTGAGCAGGTAAAACTAAGAATAAAAGTAGTCTCATGATTTTACACAATTTTTTCCTTAGGGTAAATGTGTGTCACTGGGTTTTAAAACTAATGCAGACGTTATGAGGTTGAAATGTCTTTAGTACTACTACATAAAAGTTAACAAAAAGAATATAATTATGTTGAAGCTTAACAACATGGTAAATATGTATGTATGTATATAAAGGCTAGCTTAGTTACTATCATATTATCTTAAGAAGTATTTTATATTTTATTTTATTTTCCCTTTACCATAGATTCGGAGTAATTCATTTTTGAGAAGTTCACTTATTGATGTTGCTGTAAGTGTATGATCACAATTATCAAGTTCTGACCCTTCATAAAAATTAGATTGAAACTTTCTCACTTAAAGGGGTCTAGAGAAAAGCAAAGGAAAAATGTGAAAAAAAATCTTAGTTGTCGCCAGGGATTCGAACCCAGGACCACTGGCTGTTCAATTCCCTGGCGATTTTTTTTCACATTTTTCCTATGCTTTTCTCTAGATTCCTTTAAGTGAGACAGTTTCAATCAAGAATATAATCCTGTGTTATTCTGTCACTGATTTGCAATAAGATGTATAAGAGTCTGGATAAAGTTGAGCATATTGGGGGATTCAGACAGTTTTAATATCTTTCATTGCCTTAAATGTCATATGGCAATTTGAAGTAACGTGTCAGGGAAATTATGGTTTATTCTCATCTACATTGCCTCAATCGAAAACTATAGCGGTGGCAATATTTCTTATGCTACAGCGCAAACATTTTGGAATCCGAGTTTTTGCTTACTCAAAGTGACAATTTGTCAATTGTTGTGGTAGCAGACCTTCAACCTCAGCATTTTAGATGATGAATCTAATAAACCAGAAGGTACAGAACATTTATGCCTACAAAATCCAGTCAGCTACAAGGAGAGAGTTACTCTGTGAAACTATCCAGGTGTGTGATTACAGCTTTAGAAGAAAAACATTTGGGAATATTTGCTTGAGGATTAAGTAGTTATACTGGACTCTGAATGAGCTACAGACAGTAGGAAAGTTGTTTATCTATTTGCAGTTCTTTTTTCTTGTATAGAAATTTTTAAGATGAAGTGTATAAAAAAAATTATATTTCTTTGACAATTCAGTGGTGAAAGGGCATAAATAACAGTCTCATAATAATACGATATTTTTGGTTGTTTTGATCAGAACCAATCTTTGAAAAATGTTGCTGGACAGACTCAGGAGTTTTTTAATCAATTGAGGCTGTCACAAGGTGGATCTTCATTATCTTTAGATCAACCTGATGTATCTGGTATGTTGTTGATTTCACAATCAAGTGTGTGCTAAATAATCACATTATTTTGTTTATTTTGTGACTATCAAAAATTAGATTTGAACATACAGTCGCTGAACAAGAAGCTCAAAAAAAGTTACAAATCTTTGGATTGTTTGGCAAGAATAGGTACAGATTTGTAGGTTCATGAGTTTGCCTTAATTTGTTTATATTGTCTGATGCTAGGAGGCAATTGCTGGAAAGTATGGGCCAAGGCAACTCGTTCCAAGCACGGTGATGGTCTTCTTTGCATAGTAAATAAAGAAGAATTTTTTCTCTATTTTATCTGATTTAGTTAAACTGTATGTATGTAATTTAGACTAAATAACTTAATAGAGCTATTATTATTACAGTTGACAATGATTGTCATCATATGAAAGGCTGTAATGTACTGTCTATTAAACTGACTTAATTATATTCACAGGCTTTGGTTCCTCAGTATTGTTCAATTTATGTCAAGTTTTCTATCGCTGCAATGCGTTCGTTGATGGAAAAGGCTTCATCTGTAAGTTTATTATGCTATTCATCCTGTTGTGCAGACTTAACTATATTAGGTAGTTCCCTTTGGGAGAATTTAGTATAGAATAGTTTGAGGGGCACTTGCGGTTAGCTCAGTTCCTACTTTTAATATATTGTTTTTCTGCCACCATTGCTCTCACATTTGGCGGTGCGGTGAGTTGAGTTTACAGATTTTAGAAACAACTGAATCATGTGGGTATGATTATTACAATTATTTCATATTATAATAATTTATAGTTATGTATTACACCATATGATTTACAATTAGCCAGATAATCTTCACACACTATAACAACTAACCAATATGAGGTAGTATTATGAGTACACAAGAAAATAATGGGTTGCTACTGGTAGGCAGGCATGGTTAAATTTACTGAGTAAACTGGAACTAGTAAATAATAATAACATGTTTTCGGTGGGTGTGCTTTATTAAGAACCATCTTTATTTTAGTTTGAATTAGCTGTTTGATCAATTCTGTTAGAATATTTATATTTAATTCTATATAGGCAAGCGCGTTTATTCATGCAATTAATGAGACTCAGTGGGCCAAAGTCAATGATACCACGTGGGTAGTGACTTTCTTCCAACCAGTGATGGAATCCTCACTCAGAGATATCATACATAATGTTAGTGAGTAATATTTACATTACAGTTGTTTATTTGATGTTTGATGGCATTGATCAGTGTGCTGACCCACTCCTGCCATGGAATACAAAGTACACACATGTTGACACACCCAAGGGTCTACCCGAAACAAAGATAGCTCGTTATGGCTACCAAATTTTAGAGGTGAGATTTTTTACAACATTTTATGTGTTCAATTAAATGTTAAGGCTAATAGAGTAATTAAAGTATTAGCTAAGTTAGTATGAAATCTTTTTTGGTGATGCTGTGTTTCAATTCAACATTAACTTTCTGAGTGTACATCTTATATTAAATGAGATAGCGTGCTCATATTTCTAATATTTGCATCAGAATCAGCAGCATAGTTATAAATATTACTTGTAAGCATTAACTTTGTTGATTTAGCAATTTTTTTGCAAAAACTTTTTTGATTATTTTGTATTAAGTTGACTTTAACGAGAAAGGCAATCAATAAAGGGTATTATCAAAATTAGTTATTTTATTAATATTAAAAACTCTATAAAAAATACAAGCAAACTTGCTATTCTAGCTTTATTTAATTTTAATAAATTGTAACCAATTGTACTCAATAATTACTCATGGAATATTGTGAAACAGATTACAAACAATTATGCTATAAATGTTGTTTTTACTATGGTAATTTTTTCAGGCAATGCTGTTTTTGAAAGACATTGATCCAACCTTACTTCACCATATCCATACTGGCAATATTTTCATAAAGGGTGAAAATGTTTTAGTAGGAGGTTTTGAAAATACTTTTCTTAACTATCGATCTCAAATTCTTCGAATTTGCTATGAGTATCAAGATACAATTGATGTGCAAATATTTGGTAAGTAATGTTTGATCATTTTGGTTGGGTTTGAGCTAGATAAGTTGAGTTCTCAGGTTTGGTTATTCTCATTTCTATTGGGTGATTTATGTATGCTGCATTCATTGCAATTGAAGAACGTATGGTGTTAAAAAGTAGACCCTATAGGGAATGCAGCAGTCATTAAATTCTTGTGATGACTTCGGTAATTCTAAATTACTTTTGAATAATGGCTCGGTTTTAACTAATACTGCTTTTAGTATTTTGTAAGTCAAAAATACTATACCCAGAGGAACTTTTTTACTACATAGCTACCATACCAGATAGTTATACATTATGTTATATTCAATGTGACAGCATAAAAGCTGTAAGGTGAAACCAATGCTAGCAGACATTTTAGCTCACTGATGTAAATAAAGTACCCGAATAATTTTATCCGTGGTCCATTGCATATAATTATTTGATATATGCATTTACAAGCAGCCCATAAAAAAATGCAAACAAAAATTTCTCCTTTTTCCTGCTGTAAGCTATAAATGGATGAAAGGCAAAGGGTATAGACAAGATTTATAAAATAATGACAAAAATGGTTGCAAGAGTAAATATGTTCTGGAAAAAATACCTGTCATTCAGCATTAAAATGATGGTTACTTGTTTTATTCACTTAATAATAATTCCCAGCGTCTGCAATATTTTGCACTGTCTGAATATTTATAAGAAAAAGCCTTGTAATCTGCAAGTGGTTAGTTGTCATGTCTTGAGTTCACACAGAAAGCTAGTGTCCTTCATTTTTTTTATGTAGCAATATTAATGACACACAATAATAGTAGCAACTTATTAGTATCTATAGCAATGATGTCATTATTGCTGCCAACCATCCCAGCTTGCTCAAGAAGTGCCCAATTTATTTTTCAACTCTCACATTCGTCCCAGTTAAATAGAATTTTACTTGTATCTTATCCTTTTCTGCTGCTAGAAGTCATGTGTGTCTAGTCTATTGGCCCAGTAAGGTGGCATATAAAAATAATTATAATTACATTAGCTATTCAATGAGATGATCATAACATTACTTGATTTTATTAATTTTGTATAGTTAATAATAAAATATTATAATTACTAGGTCATGTAATGTATGAACTGATCACTGGTAAGGCTTTGATCAGTCCTTTACCTGTGGAGGTCGATTACAACAATTTACCTGGAAGTTTGGGAGAAATTTTGCGATACATCTTTGAACGGCAATCTAATGAAACAGAACTTCTTCATTCTCTTGATGATGTAAGTTATATCACTTACTTTGTAACAGAATCACTTTGTTCCTTGTTATTATTTTCTTTATAGATTATTAGAAATAATTTCTTTATTGAATACAACCAGCATTACCAGTTAAAGGTAAATTAACATTGTAGTTTAGCACATACAATTATGTATCAATATCTTCAGCAATTTGCAAAAATTTACGAAGTCAAATCTATTCTTAAAATAGTAAAATTAGTATTGTCATATTAATTGGGTTTAAGTTTATATGCAATATCAACTATTGAGATTGAATAGAAGGAAATCACAAACTTAAATAATGTTATCTTGTAATGAGTTTCTCGTTTGCTACATGTAAAAAGTGTGAAGTTAATTAACTCAGAGCATATATATGCACGAAGTGGTTACAGTTTATTAGTGCTTCAAAATTGGATGCAGTCTTCACATTGACGGAATAATGAATCTAATCATATTGTATTGCAGAGAATTCCCTTAAATAGAGAGGAGAAGAATCTCATACTAGATATACGTAAAAGTAAAGCAAGAAATCAAGAGGACACTTTGAAGGCAATAAAGAAAAAAATTTTCCGTTCTCGTTCGTCATTAACTTTTAAACAAACATGACTAATTTATCTAGCTATATATCCAACTGACTTTTTAATTCTCAAATTTATTTGTCATCTGTAGGTTGTGTATTTCATTATATATTGCGTATTTTGTACAATTTTACTTTAATACTATTGTTAGATTATGAGATATTTCAGCTAGGTGTAAAGCTAGAATTAGCTAGCAAGGTTGAGGCCGACTTTTTATAGTTTATTTTCATCAGACATTCTAGGCTGCACAAGTCGTTTGTGTATCATCAAAATAAAGCAATGGCAAACATCAGGAATATATAAACAGTTCTATCTTTTAGTAATAGTCTCACTTTACTGGGAGAGACTCAAACATCCATTGGTCAATAAACAAAGTATATAGTGTGAATAAACGTCATAGCTTAAAACAATTTGGAACTAGATTTTCAGTTCACAGCAAATTGTAAGTCGTTTGCTCTACGAGATTCATAGCTAAGCAAATAAGTGCTACAGACTGGTCGGATCAATCCTATGGAACACGGACAATTAGCGGTTTTTGCTGAGTTCACACGGTCAGTGGATAAGAATTTCATAGCTAATGCATGAAAACTAAATTCTTATAATTATGTTTAGCGGTTAAGTAAAGGGTCTAGCGAGCAAAACTTCATGCCCCTATCATGCTTCTATAGCCTATGCTGATAGTTCAGGAAAAAGGGCTCCGTTATGTACACTTGTGGTAAGATGCCCATTCATTTCACCGAGGACTGCCAAGGAGATGACAAAAAAAACACTAACTACATCCCAAAATCTTGGTTTTTGAACAACCAAGGTGCACCATTGTCCACAGACTCCTCCACGTAGTAGTTGTTAGGTAAAGGGTCGCGATACGCCAGACTAGGTAAAGTGTGACTATTTAAGTAATTCTTTGTTTACACAACTTGGAAAACATGAATTTCTTTTTTTCAGTTGGTCTTCTTTTATTTTTAGGTAAGTACCAAGTACGGAGAGTCTGGACAAGATTAAGTTGTCTCGTCCCACCACTTTATTGGCTAGTTAATGTTAGAGCCAGCTAATAACTACGAACATTAACTTGGTTCGTGTTTTAGCGCCAATATAATGTGGGGTAAATGTTGGCTAACCCAGTCTGAGCTACAGTAGCTACTTACTAGGTGGGATCATCAGCAGGACCTCATGGAATAGTAGTAGTTTGACAGATAAAAAGTTCTAATGTCTCTGGAATCCAGTATGTTGTCTAATGTAATATAAAATGACACAGAGAAGTAAATACTATTCATATTTGCATGTGTACAATTGCTTGAAGACTATAGATGTACCGATGAAATAAAACTTTGTTAATTCCAATGAATGATTCATTATTGCAGTTTTTTTGTTTTGTTTTTTTAAAGTTGGACCTTGATCTTGTAATTGGTATGTACTTGAATCTAATGGATGTTTATTTTTACTAGGAGATTTTGTGTTTAGTGAAGATTGTGAGAAGGTAGCAAGTCTAAATTCTGATGTACAAGGGTTCTGTAAACTTAATGCCTCTCACTCCTGCTCCGACAATTTAACTCAAGCATGGAAGGTAATCTGGCTGAGTAAATAGATAGTACTTAATTAGTCAAGTTCAAATGCAGAATTATTGTTAATAAGTCTGTGTTGACTGTTGCTTTAAAACAGCGCTATAGTAGTAACAGATAGTCAGTCTCAGCAGGCATATCTATTTAGCTATCTGCCTGCCTGCCTGCCGCAGTGTGTGTCTTTCCATCTGTTTGTCTATCTGTCTGTCAGTTGGTCAGTCAATGAGTGAGTCAGTTATTCTGTCTGGCTGCCCATTCATTTCATTTGTCCATATCTGTGTTTGTCTGTCTGTCTGTCTTGTCTGTTGGTCGGTCAATCAGTGCATCATTCACTCTGTCTGTCTGCATTTGTTCCATTTGTCCATATCTGTCTGTCTGTATGTCTGTCTGTCCATTTGTCTGTATATATTTCTGTCTATCTGTCAATCAATCAGTCAGTCAGTCTGTCTGTCAGTCCGTCAGGTGGTCTGTCTGTCTGTCAGCCAGTCTGCCTGTATATCTATCTGGCTGGCTGTCTTTTTGTTTATCTGTCTGTTTGTCCCTGTCTGTGTCTGTCTTAGTTCGTCTGTCTGTCTGTTTGTCTATCTGCCAGTCAGTTAGTCAGTTAGCAATCTGCCTGTCTATCTGTCTGTCTGTCTTTCTGTGTGTCTGCCAGTTTGTCTGTTTGTCTGTTTGTCTGTGTGTCTGTCAATCAATCGGTCTATCAATCTGTCTGGTGGTCTGTCTGTATGTCTGTCTGTCAGTCAGTCAGTCAGTTTGTCTATATCTGTTGGTCTGTTTTTTTTTTGTTCTGTATGTCCGTTGGTCTGTGTCTGTCTTAGCTCATCTGTCTGTCTGTTGTTCTGTTTGACTGTCAGTCAGTGAGTCAGTCAGTTTTGTCCATCAGTCAGTCAGTTAAGAAAACTGTCTTTCTATCTTTTTCTGTCTGTCTGTTGGTCTGTCTGTCTGTCCGTCTGTCTGTCTTCCTGTCTGTCTGTATTCAGTCAGTCATTTTAGGTAATCTGTCTGTCTATCTGTATTTATGTCTGCCTATCTCTATCTGTCTCTGTCTATATGTTTATTTATAAGTCTGACTGACTGTATGGTCTGTTTGTCAGTCAGTCTGTCTGTTTGACTGATGTTTTCTCTTTCCTATCACCAGTTTTTCTCTCAGCTGTTAATCTCACAGATGTAGTGTTTTAGTATTAGAATCCTATTGAATTGAGTATATAAGTGCTCTCAATGTGCTTGCTTTTGACTTCATTTAAAAAGAATGCTAGTCTTTGTTAGGCCTAATTATCATTATATAAAATGTGTGTATACTCATGCAATTTGTTACGTCCATGAATGAGTTAGTGTACATGTTTCACATTATTACGTCACTCGTAACGTTTTCTTATGCTTTCTTGGCAGAAATTTGGAACATAAATCGTTGTGTTTTTATTGTATAGATTTGTATTCCAGCAGGCATAGGTGTCGTGGTGTTGATATTATCACTCATACTTGTGGTTGCAGTAATAGTACTAGTTTATCACCTGTGCAAAAATAGAAGAAAACGATGTAAGTTTCATTGATATCATATCCTATATCAACCACTGATACTAATATTATTGTTAATTACATTCATAATTTGGGATAACATTCTAACAAAGTGCAACACTGAATTAAGACATGAACAAATGTCCCAGACTCTAAAATATCAGTAATGAAACAAGAGTACAAGATAACTTATTTCTTTTATTGTACGCTTAATGATGCATTCTAATACTTGACGTCACAAATGTGGATATTTTGTCAGTCTACCGTCATCTCTGAAGATGAGCCACATTTAGAAAAAGAGGCTTTACAGCAACTCTTGCATTTATAGGAGTTATAGAAAGAAACATTAAGATAGAATATGTGAGAGTACTTTGCCAATACAACCCATGACAGATACACATTGACAAGGCTTTTCTATAAATGGAGAGGTGTCTGATGACTTTGAAAATTTATTTTTATGGCTGATTCAGTAGGATTCGACTTAGTCCAAACTCCATTTTATACTGCCACACCCCCACTTACTCAGCCTTGCCTTCTATTACCTTTCCTCTTTTTCAAGTCTTAGAGCCTTTCTTGCCCGAGTCTTAATTTATTTACTATAATATTGGTGTGGTTGGTAAGGCAATACTGAAGCTCATTATTTGTAGATTGAGTCTTGCTCATAAGTAATCCTCAAAAAAATTCACTAATTTATTTCCTGTCGTAATATAAGTTGTCCATTGACAATGACAAGTTACATATGACAATTTATGGTGAAAGAATGCATAGTTCATAGTACTATAGTTGGCCAATACGGTCATGATACTTTGTGTAAGTGTTCATGAATGGGCTAGGTGGGGATGGCAGAAGGATCATGCAAGTAGACATCCTTTGTGGACAAATGTTTTCGAAGCATCTGAGTCTTGTAATGGACTCATTCGTTGTGGTCAAGTGTGTGACGGCAGGACTATAGTAGTATACTCTCATGTGCATGCTCAGGAGCTTAGCCACAAAGCTCATTATCTCCAATATACTATAATTTTGAAACTGAATAATATATAAACATGTGACTAGTACTGACTTCTTTCTTGAGGTCGAATTTGATACCAATATTGAGCAACCATACTTTTCTTTTATCATATTTAGTGGCGATATAGAGTATTAATATTTCTATCTAAAGGTCACCAAAAGTCAAATTTAAGTTGGTTCATAAAGTTACAACGTACTAAATCTACGTACAAAGTTTCGTACTTTTAACATAAAATGCCCATTCCCCTATTTGTTTTATAAACTTTACTGCTATGCTATATCTCCATGCAATAAATACTTGTATTTAAAATAACTCTGTATGTGTTCCTTGTATAGTAGCAGGTTATCGCAAACTCACTGCGAATGTTTTTACGGAAGACATCAATTCAGAAAGTTCTTCTGTAGATAGTGAGAACTCTGCACAGAGAAATAACAAAAAGAAACGGCACCAACCTTCACATTTAAATGGTATCATAAGAACTGTTCAAATTAAAGGAATTTACTTAGTGTATTTTACTTCTTAAACTGATATATAAAGTGATGTATTATAAGCAATTATTTTACATAGCACTATATTTACTAACATTAACAAGGAGGAATTAAGGTTACAGCTATAAAAGTAATTTGATCATGAATGCAAATGCACTAAGTAGCAAAAGTATACTCTATATTTTGACTAAATATTTAGACTTCTTGGGAAGTATTTCACATTAAATTTCAAGTTAATGTTTAATTGTAATACAATTTTTACACAGTATGCAGTAGTATTGATAATGCATTATAATTAATTCAAGAGTTGGTGCCGACTTTTTATATTATACTGTAATTAAGCATGTGTTGATAATGTGTCTAGTTGATGGTACATTTTTCTATACGTTTTTAATGATGATTAAAGCCTAATAATTAATTATGGAATAATTCCTGTATTTTTCAGGGTTTATATCCTAATTCTATATTGTAAAATTTTAATTTTCTTACTAATTTCATTAAATTGTGCTGCTGCAGAAAAGGAAAGTTCAGACGGTGACAAATTCCCTAGAACACCAGTTTCAATTCCTAGAGCTCGCAGAAACACTGAGCTTTCAAGTATAGTAATACTCAAAACATAATATATTCTATTACTGCTATTCTATTTTGGTCATTAAAGGTTTCAGCAGTCTAACAGCTAATAGTCACTTGTCTACTGCTTCATATCATGTAAGAAAGGATATTCGGACTAAGGAAATGTCAAAAGAGGAAGGTATAGAGTTTATTTAAACATTTTTACTATAAATGATGTGATTTTGTTTGTTTTTTTATTAGAGAAGGCCAAGTATATATCTCAGAGAATGTTTCGATATGGTACATTCAGAGTTCTGGATAATATAGGTAAGCTATTGTTCACTAATAAAGGTGGTGTTGATCAATTAAAGTAGCTTGAAAGATAAGGATAGTGGCATGTTTGCTGTTTGCGTAACAATGAACTACTTCATAATTTCTTTCTCAGCCTTCTTTTACTTACGTGGTCTCTTTCACAGGCTTTTTAAACAGTACAAAATTTAAAAAAATATTTCGGAAAGTTCTTTCTTCTGTAGCACAGCAGTACTCCTTAACAGTAAAAATAGAGCATTGGAGTGTTTGTTTGTTGGCTGGTTATCGTAACTCAGTGGCAGAGCACTTGTGCACAAGCAGTCCTGGGTTCGATTCCCGGTGGCAACCAAATATTCATAATTCTGTATTGTTTAAAAAGCCTGAGAAAGAGAGAGAATACATCTAATAATGTACTACTTAGTGTCACAGTAAGAATTTTGAAAATGGCTCATTTAATATTTTATGGAATACATTTAGTGAAGTAGGCAGAATCACACATGCAATTAGTATGAATGGCAATATTTTTTTTTTTTGTGTATGACAATACCAAATCACACAGAAACTGGCCTTTTTCATAGCAAAATCCATCTGTGAATCTGACGGGTTAACTCTTCAAACCTAGGTACAGTCTTATAGGATGACTTCAGAATGAATAGAGATTTCTGACAAAATAACAAAATCAGCTACCAGAAAATTAAAGAAAATGCAATTTTTATAGAAAAGAAACAAACAGCATAGTTTGTGAGCGGGTCTGGGAAAAGGGACCTTACAGCGCAAAAATTGAAATTGAGATATAGGCTCCAGAAGTAAGTCATCGGAAAAATTCTTTCTTTCTCCTATTTTTGTTTTGTGCAGAATTAGTCTTAGTGACCCTTACTCTACGTCTATGCCAAATTTCAAATGTCAAAACAACTTAAGACCTCTGGCTGCACGATTTAATTGCGTATGCGGAGTACGCCGTTAAGTGTACGGAAACGTTAATTATACCGGAAGTGGAAATTCAATTTATGTTTTCTCGATTTCTAGTTCAATTGCTTTGCTGAATACAGCCCAGTTCAACCGCCAGTTTCTCTGCACGTCGAAGGTTTTACCCACCAATATTTTAGCACTAAGTTGAGATAAATTATAGCTTTTTATTAGCATAAAAAACTCAATTTTTTTGGTTTGCTCCATAAGGTCCCTTTTCCTAGACCCACTCACGTTTATGAAAGAAATTTTCAAGTTTGATTGTGTAAGTAACATGCTGCAATTTTTTAAAATAAAAGTTAAATAGGATTTATATTATTGTATTTCATTTATTATTCAGGCAGCAGATTGCAGAAGTATTGGTACTTAATAAAAACAAGCAACCATGAGAAAAGAATTCAATATACGGTAATACACAAGTAGCCTTGGAATGTACTATGAACTTTGAGTAATTCATAGCATGTTTATAATTATCTGAATATACTAAATTTGTAGTCAGTGCTGCTAATAGTTATTAATATAGCTGAAATAGTACTTACTTTTTTAAACCATAAAATATAACATACTAAATACATGTAAACAACTGAATTTTATATTATAATCATTTCCTTTTTAGTGATGGGAGATAATTAGGACTTAGTAGTATGACAAAACTATTGATGTGTATTTAAACATTCTGTTGTTACTTTTCTAGCTACCTCGATATCCTATTCAAACTATCAGACTATAGAATAATCAGTTATAGCAGACAGCCTGTAGTGCTAGCTTGTAATCGTCTGTAGCATAGGTTTTAAAATTGTTCCCTGAACCTGACTCCCCTTTCAGTTCGGGTTTCTGTGATTCTTACACCTCCCTTTTCTAAAAGCTATCCAACAAATCAAAGCAGCTGCTAAAATATCTGCTGGTGTTGTTGGGGGGCCTCTAGAAATCTAAATTTGCAAAGTTACCAACCCCAGTTACCAACCACTATGTGATATCTGGTTGATCACAACCACATTAACAAAAGACCTACTAATATGAATGAATTTTCTGATAACCACATATTTTTTCAGCGTGTGCATGTGTGGGATGGCTATATTAGTCACCCAGTCTGTCTGTCTGTCAAGCTAGGATTATGGAGATTACTGACAATTACCAGTAACTCTTTAGTTGTGAACATACTCAGAATGACAATTTAAGACCTTTTATTGTGCTACTTTTTTTTTATTTTCGAGCTAGTTTTTAAGAAAATGTGAAGCTATTATAGCATCTTATAGATAACCTTTGCAGTAATCCCCCCTATCGTCACATCGTCATAATGAAAGCATTTCATTTATTGTTTATGTAGGGAAGTTAAGGCCATGCGAAGTTATTAATTAGTTCTTCAGGCAATTATCGCTGAAAGAGCATGCGGGAAGCAGCTAGGTTTTTTTAATTGCGTGGTCACTGATCACCTCAAAATGTGTGCAGTTACTGGGAATGGTTACTGGGAATGGTAACTACTCATCACTGCCTGGCTACACTAGCTTTGTGGAAGAATTTCAGCAAGATAAGAATTGGCACTAATACATAGCTATTTGCACTACAGAGCACTAACAAGACACTACCTTGCACTTTCAGCAGCTTGCTTGCTCCACAACGTGAGCGCAGTTTGTGCACCTATTGTGCTTACGTAATACACTATTATTAAACCACAAGATGTTAATTAATAAAATTTAAAATGCTTTTTTTTTTTTTGAAAAATTGAAGTAGGTAGTGCTTGAAAGAGTAATAAATAACTTAGTATGGCCTAACAGAAAAATGGAAGTGGAGTCACGAATTGAAATTATATACCTGTGTGTCTTGGTTCTTTTCTTTGTAAATCTCCTGTTTTCATTACTCAAGCTATATTGATGCCTGCTTAGAATAGGCAATAAATTATTCTTTTGGTCTGGGATAGTTTTGTAACAGATTAGCGAGTGTATAGTAGTGCTGAGGTTCATACCTTTGGTGCTTTACTTTAATTATGAGTGCTTCAATGCATTTTTGTTCATTTAGTCTCGTACATAATTTGAAGCAATATAAAAGTTATGATGTAATGATTGATACTTAGCTTTGCACATTTTTTTTAAATGATGGTTTCTCTATTTCAATGAGAATTTTTTTTATTCTAAGTTTAATATTATACTGTAGGTCAAGTCTTCTACATTATGTCCATTGACCCTTGAAGATCCCAAGACTATGAAAGTATTGAAAACTTTGTTTAAACAGCTACAGGTAAAAATAATGATTTAATGTAACAATTGCAACACTATTAGATTATGATAATTTTTTGTTGCTTTTTAAGAAGAAAAGCCAGTGTTTATTAAGATCGTTTTACACTTATTGTTCAAAAAATTATTTATTACATGACTAGTACACATTAATTTGTAGTTACTATGAGTAAACATAAGGTTATTTTATTACTAAGGTGTTTCTTATCACATTCCAGAATTTATTTACTGAGAAATACTGTCAACTGCATTGCAAATTACAAACCATCTAACATTCAGTCAAATATATGTACATACATGCATGCATACATATATACTTTTGTACATTGATACATCCATCCATCTATGCACACATACATGCATGAATACATACATACTTACATACATACGTACATACATACGTACATACATACGTACATACATACATACATACATACATACATACATATACAGGTATACAGACAAAAAGATAGACAGACAGATAGACAGACATAATGCATGCATACATATCAACATGTTGAGATTATATCAAGAGTTGTTGTTTATCTTTAGCATCCTGGTCTAATGGCTATTCATGATATAGCATTTAAAGAAGGTTTCATTGGCATAGTTCAAGACTATTCCACCAGTGGTTCTGTTCGAGACTACATCTTTAAAGTAAACTACACACTACTTTGCTACACATCAACATATTATGATTCTTATTCACTCTTCCTCTAGGTTTCAGTACCAACTAATGACTGGGAAATAAAATACTATCCAGGTGGTGGAGTTAGAGAATTTCCAGTGTCTGAAATAATAAAATGTGGCCAGCAGATTTTAGAGGTAAATTATCGGCGAGCGAGCGTAGCGAGCGAGACACTTACAGGGCTAACACAATTGAAAATCTGGGATGTTTGTTAATTTATTTATTTGTATATATGTATGGACGTATGTATGTCATTTTGTACTTTGACCCTCGCGTTTTTGTGTTAGTTATGTGTTCGACCCCGTCCCAAATTGCACTAAACAGAATCCTCTGGTTTATCGATCAGTACCCGTATCACCCTAGAAATTGAATTGTTTACCGTTTTGAATTCTTTTGCGGGTGCAGTTAAAACTTGAAAACTGGACTTCCATTTCTATTCGAGTTAGTGGTGTGTAAGTCAATGCGCTCTTTGTCATGGTTATAAGCGTGCGCAACAGTATTTACTTGGAAATACATTGTCCACTAGACTACCGCTAAGATAAGTCTGTGTAGGTGCATGTCCAGTTGTGTCAAAGCATTGTGTGTTACAACCACTACTTAGCTAAAGAATATCACAAAGAAAACTTTTAAAACTATGGCACTGAAATCCCTTTACCGTGTATGCGAAATTTAAAAACTGGACCTTATTTTCAGTAGTTTCAGTGTTAGAAGTCAAAATCATTCATATAAAAATAGTATAGTCTTTAGGCTCGCTCGCCATTTGTGCTCAAGCACATCACTAGTTATGTATAGATTGGGTTTTGTTTGCAGGCAAGTGCCATCCCATTGTTTGATATAGAAGGGGGAGAGGGGAGAAACATTGAAATTCTACTCCTTCCCCCTTCTGTTACTAAACTTAGTTCTTACACTTATGAAGTTGATTCTCCCCTTAAGCAAAGTTGACCTCCACACCCCCCCTCTAAACTGAGTTTTTTTTCCTTAAATATTGTCTATATTGTAAATAGATTTGTTTCCCTACCCCATAACAGAGGTTTCCTACCCATAGAGAAGGCCCCCCAAACAAATAAAGCCTTCTCAATCTGAATTATTTATTATTCAATACAGAATATATCTAAAGTACATAGATTCTATGTACTTTAGATATATTCTGTATTGAATAATAAATAATTCAATCAACTTGATATGAATGATAGTTTCTACTACACAGGTCAAAGTATATTTCTTCACTTTCTAACCATAATGTCAACCCACTCCCCCAACCCGCCCCCGCCCCCTACCCCACCCCTCTTTTATAATCTACAGATACTAAAGAGTAACCAAGTATTTATGAATTTAGGAAACAGTAATTAAGTATAGTGTGTCACTTATTCAGCGGAGATTATCTAAATATTATAATTTTGTAGGCAGCTGAATTTCTTTATAAACTTGGTTTTCTTGCCATTGGAAATATTCATTCTGGCAATGTGCTAATGTTCAGAGATCGCTATTTGCTGGGAGGATATGAAAATGCTATTCTTGGATATCGTACTTGCTATTATAATGGCTTGGAGGAGTCTTGTTTACTCGATAAGATTGATGTAATTATGTTTGGTAAGAATGAGGTGAATGCATAAAAAGTGTATTTTTATTTTGATAAGTTTTGAAGATTTTTTTTGGCTTTTTCATGACACTTTAGCACATTTTATTATTTCTCAAAATTATTTATAATCAGAGCCTAAATTTATTCAATATGCTTTAAATTTTGTATTAACCCATGCAACAAAATGGCAATCATAGCAATTAGATCTGATTTGAAGCCTTACTTGCATGAATTACCTTATTATTTGTTAGTATTTTCTTTTAGTATTGCATAATTGGTTACTCGTTTCAGGTCATCTGATATACGAGATGAGTACTAAGTTGGTAATATTTGATGATTATGTTGTGCCTACTCCGGCACACTATCGTCACATAAAAGATTCCAACTTGTCTGATGCCATTGAATTCATTTTTGATTCTACCAAAAAACAGAAACCAATGAGAAAATTAATGCAAGAAGTGAGTCTGTTGAGTATTTTTTTGTTACTTTACATGTTTTATCATAATCCTGAAATAAAATATATCTCATGTACATATGTTAAAGTTTTGCATCAAATGTGTATTATGTATGAGTTGGCTAAAAATGGCTAACTCAAAATCGAAGTAGGTTTTTCAATGCACAGTAATCTGAACTATACTTCTCCATGCGCAAGAGTGAATACAGTATTCTCAATAAAAATCGATTTTCAGCCCTTTTTATATCATCTTATTTTGCTATTACACATGTGATTTTATAGATTTCAAACCATGAATTTTTTACAAAATCTGGAAAAGATGACAGTCTTGTAAGTTTATGTTTATTTCTTTCTTTTGTTAAGACTTACATTACTCAGATTGTTATTTCTATTATTATAGGAAAGTGTTGAATTGTCTCCGGAATCTGTTTATCTTCTTAGCTCATCATTTTCATCTTCAATAGACCAATGTAGTGGCTATATAGGTAGGAGAATATCCCTTTGCATTGTACAACTAAGATATGCTAAAATAATGTTTGCAAAATTTTTTTTTAAAATCTAACTATAAGCAATTTCAGGCAATATGTAATTCAGTTCATATGGAATTAAAAACTTTTTTATTGGCATAACTGTTTTTGATTAGAGTATAATTTTACAAGAGTAATTATTGATGAGTAAGTGGAGCGAGCGAGACAGTATTAAGGATGGACAATAGAAAATCGGGTAAGAAAACAGAGCCAGTTATCAATAGCTACTGGTACTTCACATAGAAATGACGGCTAAATTTGTACCTACTGTACAAGCTACCATTAATCCAGAATGTTGAGGTAACAGGTAAGTGCAGGATAGTAGAATTCAACCTTTATCAGATTTAAGTGTAATCTAGTGTCTTGTATTTTAGTTTTAATTACAACCATAGGCTCGCTCGATATTTGTGCTCAAGCACACTGCTGGTATATATGTGTGGACGTAAGTATGGCATTTTGTACTTTGACCCTCATGTTTTTGTGTTTGCTACGGGTCGACCTTGTCCCATTCTCCACTAAACATAATATTTTGGTTTATCGATCTTTACCAGTACCAACCATAGAAATTGAGACTGTTTACCTGTTTAAATTATATTGCTGGTGCAATTAAAACTTACAAACTTACCTGATTTTATTTTCTATTCGAATTAGTCGTGATATTAAGTTAATGTGCTTTTTGTCGTAATGCCCTACATAACTGTGTTTTTCTTACTTGCATAATCATTGTCCAATAGTCAAACCACTAAGGTATTGTCTTGTGTTTGTATGTACAGGGAGTAAATGCTGGGTGAAAGTGTTGTGTATTACAGCTAATGCTTACCTAAAGAATAGCATAAATTAAATATTTAACTAAAAAATAAATAAATTAGCTGTCTTACAGCTTTTTGGCTACTTCAGTAGTAAGCATGGTCTAATAAAGGATTAGGTTCAAACCTGTCCATGATTATTAGAAATGCCTGTTGTTATTTTAAATTATTGTTTATGTAAGTGAAACAGTGACAGTGAGTGGTTGCTAAGGCACTGTAACCCTATATCTTATATATGTAATTAAAAACTGACCGTATTTTAGTAACTGTAGTGTTAGAAGTTAAAATTAATTGTTCAATAGTAGCTATTAAATTTTAGGTTTAAATCTAAAAATGTTTTACTTTGTTGCTTGAATTATTTTGGCATAATGGCTCGCTCGCATATTTTATGCTGAAGAAAAATTTTTGTTATATTGTTATGTCTGTCCTAGATTTTACAATTGAAGATATTGTTGAACAAATGTGTGGAAAATACGTCATTAGACAAGTCTTTCCTGAAATGGGTAGGTTGTACGTAGTAGTCTAAATTTTTGCGAGAGGAAATAATCAGATGTTGTCTATAATACCATTTTATCTATTCAATGGCATAGAGGAGAGGGGGGGGGGGGGGCTGGAGGCCCCCATATGTTTGGGGCACTATATGTGACCGTCTACAGGAAAATCGGGCACAACGCGGCCCCGACGAAAAATTTTTTTTTGCACTTACACACTCCTCGGCAAGCAGATATTAAGCTCTCCAAGTTTTATCGCCGTAGCTTTAGCCATTCCCGCTATATATCACCTAACCGTTCCCTTCGTTAGGCTTATTTAATACAATTTTAAGAACTAAATCGATCTTTTTGCGACGTCTACGCATGCCGCGTTGTGCCCGATTTTCCCATAGACGGTCACATATTATCAAGGTGATTTCTCACATAAACAATTCTTAACCATCAAGATAATTGCCTTTGGAGTACCACCCCCCTCCCACCATACCGAAACATCTTCCTGCACCACTGAGATCATATGTTATATGAACCTTTGTGGAAGAGATTTGTTTGTGGGGTGATAATGTTTTATGTGATATTATATGTGATATTATATGTGTACAGGATGGAGGTTTGGCAAGGTATGGGCTAAGGTATTAAATACTACTTTAAATTTAGAAGGCCTTCTCACTGCAGTAAGTAGATTATATCATAGATATTGAATTATTTCACTATAATTTTGGATGGAATGTGTAGGCAGTCATTCCACATACAGCTCCAGCCTTTGTGGGAAAAAATCTGAAAACCATCAAAAAAATTTTGACGCTTATTCAGGTAAGGAATAAATTAAACTAGTTTATAAACAAAATAGATTAATTAAATAATATTAGCTGTTAGAACGAGAAAAATTGATATTATTTATAAGCAATTTCATTATTTATTTAATGGATTGGATTGATTACTACCATAAATCATAGTATTCATAATTAAGCTTTGAATATAATGAGACATTATTAAGAGATTTGTGCACACACAGCTTTTTTATCCTATATATAAATTGACAAGGGTGAAGATAGAAAGAACGACATAACATAATGGGGGGTGACAGCTGTAGGCAGATGCTTTTTTCTGCACTGTGAAAACTCGTGTCATGAAATGCTTTTTTTATAGTTCAATTTCTCAACCAAATGAATACATTAGCAAGAAATTTAGAGTTACACCAATTAAACATTGAGGGTTGAGAACCATATGAGGGTATGATTATGTTGCATACTGACAGTAATTATTTTTTCAAGTTAGCTATTTAGTACTTAGATTTGCTTAGTTCAATGGCACAATTTAATTCTCAGCCTTCTTTTACTATTTCACAGGCTTTTTTTTAATGATACAGAATTAAAATATTTGGTCACCACCAAGAATTGAACCCAGGACAATTAGCTTAATACAGTAGACCCCCTCAGTTATCCGAACCCCGTTTATCCGAACTCTCACTAATCCGAACACCATTTTTTGGGAATTATAATAATATTCATTGGAATTTTGCTGTGCATTAAATAGATAAGAGATTAAGACCCCACTCAAAATGACTCATTTCGAATATCCGAACATTTCAAATATCCGAACCACCCTCGGTCCTGAGGTGTTCGGATAATTGAGGGTCTACTGTACACAAGTGCTCTGCCACTGAGCTACAACAACCAGCCAGCATACAAACACTCCACTCTTTAAAAAAAATTATTGGTGGAATTCTTTAACTTTCTTAATTTATCACTTTACAATTTCTTTCTCAGCCTTTTTTTTACTCATTAGATGTATATCTCTTTCACAGGCTTTTTTTTACAAACTGTACAGAATTAATAACTTTTGGTCAACACATAGAATGGAACCCAGGACTATTTGCTGAGCTACGACAACCAGCCAGCAAAAACAACTACAACAACACTCCAAATCTGTAATTTGATTTTGGTGGCGACCAAATGTTATTAATTCTGTACTGTTTTAAAAAAGGCTGTGAAAGAGAGAGAATATATCAAATTTGTTTAATGTACATAGCATGACCATGTCTTCAGTCTTTCTGATGTTGATCATGTGATTTGGGAACAGCATCATGTGATCATTACCTTTCAAGAATTTTATGAAGAAGGATCATTGAAAGATTTGATATACCAAGTAAGGTATCATCACCAAGTGTTATTATGTATAGAATTAATTATGTATTATTAAATTTGGTGAGTTTTTATCATATCTTAGTGATATTTCTGTGAGTTGAGTATAATGAACAAATTAATAAAATAATGAAAATTGAATTAACCTGCAGTGTACTGGTGGCAATAAGCAAAGTACTCAAGAGTGGTTAGTACTTCATCCTGCTATTTTTTTAGTAATTATATTCAAAGCAATTGCCCTATTACGATCATTAATTGGCTAGCGAGTGAAGTGAGCGAGACACTATCAGAGATAACACAATTAAAAATCAAGGATATTTGTTGTCTATATATGTGTGAGGATTACGTATGTCATTTTGTACTTTGACCCTCACATTTTTGTGTTTATACTTTGTGGTCTATCCCTTCCCATACCTCCACTAAACAGAACCTTTCGGTTTAGCGACCCCATATCACTCTAGACAATTTAATAATTTGCCCCTTTGTATTAGGGGCAAATGACACTCTTAGGTCTTAAAAACTTACTCTTAGATTCAAACTGTGCAGTAATTATTTTGAACTTCTTGTTTTTCAAGTCCCAAAATGTTACAAAGAAAGGTTACTATGGTATCGAGATCCTTTACCAGACATAATTTCAAAACTCTGCTGTTTATATAGCAGCTGTGAGTGAATGTTGTCAAGAGCTACTGGAAATTCAGATAGTCAGAATGTACAATTAGAGACAACAGAAAATATCAGTACTCTGGAAATTGAGTTAAGAAAGTAGTTCTGTATTTGTTAGGTAAAGTATGGTCTGAACTGCTATGTACAACAGCTTTTTTAAATGAAATGATTGATTATTTTGAAGTGTTTCGTTTGTGCACAAGCTTGTTCACCATTTTTGCTCCAGTACATCGCTATAGAGGTACACAAACATTTTGAATTAAATTGGTCTACCACGTAAGCACCCTCCCTATCAATTTCTGTGTTGAATAAGGGCAACCACTTACCTGGTAAGAACACACATTTTAATAGCACGCACCAACAAGTATTGATAGTCAATTACGTGACCAGCATTAAAGTCGTTCCTCCACCATGGTATTAACAAAAGTGATGGCAAGTAAAGGCTACCTTACAGACTAGCATATCAATGATGAAATTCAGAGAGCCCTCAATACGTATGAATGTGATGTTCGTTTTTTTTTTTCATTTTATTTGTGCATAAAGACGTGATTGTTCCATAGAGCAAGTTGTCCAATCGTTGCAAGTTTTCAATAGTTTTATATGCAAATTTTGTGCTGTGTGCAATTTTTCACATAAAGGAAAACTTGGCCAATTATTACTGCCTATTAGCGATTTTTGTAAGTGACTAGTGAAACACCCATGGGCGCATATCCAGTCGACTATATGTGACCGGATTTGGGAAAATCCGCCTAAACGCGGCAAACAATGTTTTTCAGTATCACCGGGTAAAGCCTTATGGGTTGATTTTTTTCGAAAAAATTTTTATGGCAGAAATGGATAGACACCAGTTAGCTCTAGCTTATGACGCAGTTGTAAGCTCTGGCGTGCTCTAGAACTCACACTAGGAGGCTAGAAACACTAGCCGGTTGAACTCGTGTACGGAGAGTTGCTAAGAAATTATTGGCGGGCTTTTCACTAACAGCCGGGAAAAAACTGTAGCTAACTAATTCACTTGCTATTCTACATAATTCACGTACTCACGCAATTCTCGTCATCATAGTTTCTTAAGGAGCCCTGCATTAAGCCTTTTAGACTTCTTTCAATCCGCCTGTAACCGATTTATTCCATAGTGTCCCGGAGACACGCAGTAATAGTATACGGACACAAGGCACGCCCCCTGACCTTAGCAACGCCTTTACCGGGCGTTTTTTCGAAATCAGCAATAATAAGTTTAGCAAAAATACTGAAGTGTTGTAGTGCGTAGGGCGAAGACGGCTTGTGCTACAGCTTCCAAATTAGGAGGAAGGCATCCCAAGGCCCCGTGCAGCCTACTGGTAGAGTAAATTAGAAAACTTTAGATGCCGCGTTTAGCCGGGTTTTCACAAATCCGGTCACATATATACAATTACATACATACCGTAGTCTCGAATTGTATATCTCTGTTACTTATCTCGCTTTAATTTACTTACTCACCTATTATATCAAGCACATTTGGTATCGATACCTTGGTATTCTACTTAATGAGTTTAGTAAAAGTAGTGCAAGCGTAGATGTATTTCACTGTTAATTTTTTCTATTTATGTTCGTACTTATATCGTTTTCTTGTGGCCATATTCTTTCCAAGTATACTCATACCTTTTTATTGTTTTTTAAATAGTCTCATCCAGTTGCCGAGTATGAACCCAAATATAACAAAAAAGGAAGGAAAATGAATTCTGAGCAGATAATTGTTTTTTCTGGACAAATTTTACAGGTAAATAAAGTTACCTAATTTGGATAATTCTGATATATTTTTGTCTTATCAAAATGCAGGGGTTGCAGTATTTGTCTCATCTTGGAGATCTACAGCTGACACTTAGTTTTGTACATACTGGAAATGTTTTTGTCAAAGGAGGCATTTGTAAACTAGGAGGGTTTGAGAATACTATTATGGGATATCGAACCAAGATGCACAATTTGTTAGCATCTTGCAAGGACAAAATGGATGTTATTATGTTTGGTGAGTTGGGATTGTTTTTGTAATCGTTACTATTATACTGTTATTATTATTCATTCAATTTTTTTGGTGATCTAACTGTGTTTTTTGTGTGGGTAAAATTACTATTCTAATAAAAGCACATTTTTAAAAGTATTTGTATTAAAATGGAAAATAATTTACCCTCAATAATAGTTTATGTAGGGCTATTCTTCAATTGCAGTTCCTGTAAGATTTTGGGCAATCACGTTAGCTTAGTGAGACTCTGAGAGTTACAGCCTCAAGCCTATATGATATGTCTTGTTGGTAGAAGATCTGATAACGTAATGAGATTGATATCTGTATATTTGTCTAGCACTGACCGATGTCAAGTGCTTGTAACTATGAAGCACCAAATATCTAATTTCAATATGTCAAACACTGTATTTTTTCTGACCAGGTCATGTGGTTTATGAAATGAGTTCTTGTAAAGAATTGAAAGCTATTGCACCATCTGAGAAAGAGTACAGAGAAGTTCCAAAAAATATGCAGCCAATCCTAAAATACATATTCTCTGAAGAATGTTTGACTTCGGAAAATGTGAGTGTAAACAGACAATTTTCAATGTACTCATTTAGGTGTTTTTATATAAAAGAATAATACCATTTTTATTCAATTGTTATGTCCATGTGAGATATGGAATATGCCTAATTTTACCTTGGCTTTGAATTACCTCTTCTCTTTTAGATTATGTCACATATATGTCTCTCACCTGCTTCTCCTGAACCTGTGAGTTATTGTTATCAAGTTATCATTATTTCTTTTTATATTCTAGTTTTGCAGATACCAAATTTACAACGTTATTAGATTTAGTCTATATTCTCATTACATTCTTAAGTAGCTATGTATTTGTTGTTGTTGTTTTTTAGGTTTTACTTTATAACATAGTTTATATTCTCTTTAGGCTTTAGTCCTTGACAGTGACATCATTTTTCTGCTGAAAAAGGTACAAAAAGGGAAATTCAGAAACCAAAATGATGTTCTTGGAAAGGTGAAGTATGGTGTGACTTCTAATTTAAGCAAAATTACTTCCAAACTTCACAGCTAGATACTTTTTACTTATTTTTAGATCAAACTATTTCTAGTTTCATATTTCTTTTTTTGTAATAAAAGTTTATCACTCAAAAGATTCTTTTAATGTGTATTAAATCCAAATATTTCCTATAATGGCATCATAATGTATTATTAAGTAATACGTTATAGTTTTTGAGGTAGTGTAATGGGAACTCTATAGATGTAACAAAACAACTATTGTAATAATAAATTGTTCTCTTATATCCAAGTTTTTTTTATACATAATGATAGTATCGACAATTCGACAGTCCTACTGCTGTCCTCATCAGGTTACAAAATTAGTGAATTTGAATGGGTATTATAGAGCCATCACCAGTCGGTCATTCCCAATGGTACCAGTCAGAAAGCCAGATAGTTCAATTAGGTTGTGTATTGACTTTAAAAAAATTAGCAAAGTTACATTACCACCTTTTACTATTCCTAGAATTGAGGACTTGATGGGGTAAGTACCATTTCACTAGAATACCTTTTGGACTAATGAATGCACCAACTATTCAGAGGTTTATGAATACTGTGTTTCAAGGTCTAAAATCATTCAGTAGTTGCTACATCGATGGCATTGTGATATACAGTGCCGTGTGGGAAGATCATATTAAAGGTATTAAGGAAGTATTAGAAAGGTTGAGACAATTTGGACGGCTAAACCTAGCAAATATATGTTTGGGGAATGGGAGAAATTGAATACTTTGGGCATAGAGTAGGTAAAGGATTGGTTAGTATTCCGGAAGTCAGAATTAAAGCTTTGAGTTCATTCAAGAAACCTCAGACAAAGAAGGATTTGATCTCATTCTTTGGAATGATTGGATATTATAGAACGTTTATTCCTGTATTCTCCTCTGTGACCCTGCCACTAACCAAAACGCCCCCAATGATTTGTAATGGTCATAATCAATGGGAAATTCATTTATTAAATTAAAACAATTGTTATATACTCATACTAAATTAACTATTCCATTCCCAGAGGATTCTTTCATTTTATCTACAGATGCTTCAGGAAAAGGGATTGGAGGAGTTCTGAGTGACAGTGAAATGGACAGGAATACCCCATAGCTTACTTCAGTAAGATGGCTCTACAACTTCAACATTTAAATTTTTCAGTTTTATATAAACCTGGACAAAATCACAAAAATGCTGATGGTCTTTCTCAGACAAACTTGGGATGTCAAGAATACCCTGCCCAGGATGTCAGACTAGAAAGAGGGAGATATGTAAAGGGACCAGCTAACATGACAACAACCACAAGGGTAGCTGTATCTTTACCAACTTAACAACATGCACATCAGTAGCTACAGGCACCATAATCTGGTAACTTTAGAATCACAACTTATATAAACATAGCATCTATTATTAACCAATAATATCACACATTCATTATTAATTCATTGTAGTATAAAATGACTTTCAATTTGTATTTGGGATAGTTTTTGTGTTTGACATATACAAAAGACTTCACAAGGACTCTAGTGAGGGCAAATTGGGAGCAACATTTACTAAAGAGTGTAGGTATGTATATTACTACTTAGCTAAAAAATAATATCACAAAGAAAAAGTATAAATAATGTGACTTCTTATCTGTTGTTTTATTTTTATTTTTGGCTTTGTTTATCAATTCAAACAGTTGCGGGGAGTGGTTACTATGGCACTGAAACCCCTTTACCATATATGCGCAATTTAAAAACTCGACTTCTTTTATAGTAGCTTGAGTGTTAGAAGTTAAACTCAATAATTGAACTAACACATTACTAGTAGCATGGAAAATAGTGGTATTCAGATTAACTGCACGAGGGGTGCGTGAACGATTTCACTGGGCTTCGCCTCATGACATTTTAGGTTATTTATCCAAATTACTACAGTTTTCGATGCTAACACATGTTAATACTGTAGCTAAAGATAACAGTTCCAGTCTGCAGTATAAAAACCATAATGTTATATTATATTTTAATCAACAAAATTAATAGCATTACCCAGCATTTTCACTGCGACATTACCTAGGTGATAAAAGTGTAGCGAGGTCGTGAAAAGATTGCCATGACTCATCAGATCACTACTCAGTTTCTTGCGGTTGCAGTATTTTCAAATAATACCGCACTTTATTTGTATTAAAAATGACTCAGTAATGATAATACACTTAGCTAGTTACCGTGGTATTTCCTTCCCCCCTGCAATTTACATTAAGCAGTGATTTTCCGATACTTATTCGAATGTCCATTTACCGCTGTTTAATTAATAAACAAAGTAGTAAGACAAGTTCTTAAAGCACTCCTAATTCTAGAAATACAAAAAAAAAAAATTATCAAATCAGTTAGTTCTCCAAAAGGGACTCTCTTAATTCTACAAATGTAGTAGATTTTTTGGGTGCCTTTTCTTCTTTTGTTTGACACGACCTGTTTGTAATTGGACTTGTAAGCTTGACAGTAAGCATCTTTAGATACTTCACTCTTCCAATGTGTTGTTTTGCCACCAGAAAACTATGATAAATGACTAGTATTATAAAAACTGTGAAGGCAAGAGCTACTGAAATAGTAAATGGATAGATATTGCCAGTATACAAAAGTGTTATTGACAAAATCGTCAAGTTTGTCAAATAAAACAGCTCCAAGAAATTGCTAATTTTATTTCGGTAAATTTTACTGCAAAACAGCTGCCTGTAACACAGAAGTAGTACTACTCCAAATGCTATACAAAAAAGGTTTTTCTCAATGTTGTAGCTGATACTAAATACAGAGAAAAGACAGCAGCGTACTGCAAGACCGAGTCCAGTCCAGTATCGATGATGCTGACTATAAGGTGCGTGATAAGCATCAAGAACTGAAGAAACTACTCTGCTATGAACCCATTGCAGACCCTTTCTTCTTGGGAGAGATCTTAACGAGTGACCGAAGATCAAAAGCAACGTGTAAGGAAGAAAAAGAAATACAAGAATAAGTAAGGCTGCAATAAACAGTGGCAAATGTTTGCGACCTAGATATTCTATTTCTCCATCATACACCCATACTGTTTTTAAAGTAAGTGGCTCTGACTTATTAGTAGCATCAGCAACACCAATATTTATTCCACTGAATATTGTTAGCATATTTTTTAGAAGTTTAGAGTAAGATATTAAAAAAAGTGTCGCTAGAACTTCAATATTTCTCATGCCCATGAACTTCATAACTCTTGACGAATAATGGCAGAAGATGATTATGAGTACTACCAGCAGCCACATATAGAAGGGAAACACAAACTGCAACCAAGTCTTTTGATATACATCCATTCCATCGTAAAAACACACATTGATACCAAAGTCCAAGTTTATCCAAGACAGGAACACTAATAAAACTTGATGAATAGAATTGCTCTTTTTATCTAGCAAGCCACTGAAAGAGATGATATTAGCATAAAATAGTAAACCATTCATTGTGCCACTGGACACAGTCATCTTAGTCAGAAGCAGAAACAGTACCAAAGCCACTCCACTTGCTGCTATTAAAATTCCCAACCATATAAAATTAAAATTAGAGTTGGAACAGTTGCCACAATGCCAGCTTCCTAACATTACACTGTGATTAGGTAGACATTGCCCACACAAAATTCCTCTGCGGTAGTGATTGCATTGTCTCTCTGTATCTGACACATTTATTGTGATATTGTCTTGGAAACAGTAGCTTAAGGGACAATTTTTGGAAGCTAATACACTAAGCTTGTTAAAGCCTAGCCATCCTTGGTAAATAGTCATTGTGCCGGACTCAATATCACATTCTAAAGTTTGGAATATTTCCTTAAGGCGTGGATTACATTGGCATTTACTTTGTATATTTTGAAATCCTTTTGGACATGGAAGAATTTTCATAGAAACAATTACCTCGTTTCTATTTTCACTGTTGCACAATCCTCCATTCAATGTCAATTGTGTAGAATTTACATCTGTTGTGAATGCTCTAAATAACAGCCTTGTACAATTTTGGATTGGTCTTAAACTCTGCCCTTGTCCTAGATCCACTCCTGTAGAATATTCTGCTCTGACATCACAAGGAACAATTAGTTGCATTTGATCTATGCAAGCAACATTTACATAAAATGTCTTTCCGGGATACACTGCTTTTCTCTTTACAGTCATCATTAATTCTATGTACGGATAATGATTACTACAAAAACAAACTTGTAATGGTTTTGATGTTATACCAGAAGATAGGAGATCATAAGCATTATTGTTATAAAATAGGAATTGTGATAATGTATCGTTCAATTGTAAACAGAGATTTATCATTCCTCCAAAGATCATAAAACCATTTGAAGCATATGTACTTACAAAATGTATGCTAGTGTTTTGATACCAATTGATCAAACAAGTGTCAGTCTTGCATTCAGTAGTGGTGTCATCTACATATATGGCTCCTCCTAATCCTGTCTCAGATATAACTTTATCACCACTAAATAAAGAATTTCCACAGAATATTAATTTTGACCTTTCAGCTGAAGCAATACTTCCCCCTTGTAATTTTGCCGAATTATTGTGTGATTGAAATTTTTTTAATAACAATGTAGAATCTTTTATGTAAAGTGCTCCACCTATTGAGCCTATATTACCCACAAAGTTGGAATGGCTTATCCAAGCTAATACTTCATTCACATACACAGCTCCTCCAGTGTTAGCAGTATTGTCTACAAAGATAGATGTTAATTGTCTGTATTTACACTTTTCATGCTGAACACAATCAATTTTAATTGCTCCTCCTTCATCATTAGCTATATTATGGTGAAATGAACTCATGTTTACTATCATGTCTTTGACATTATACAGACGTATAGCTCCACCGTAACTATATGCTGTATTGTTTATAAAGTTTCCTCCTTTTAGTATAAACAATTGAACGACAGAAACATAAATTACTCCACCAATTGATGCTATATTTCCAGTAAAGAATACATTGGTCAATTTTAAGAAAAAGTGATTTATATATGAAGCAGATAATACTCCATAAGTAGCTTCATTATTAGTAAAGTTACTACTATTTATGTCGACATAAAGTTTACCACAATAATCGACACCCAATACACTGCCATATTCAGCAGAATTTGCTTCAAATATGCTGTTTACGATACCTAACCTCCATTCATGCATATACTCATTTTCAATGCATCCTGCAAAGATACTACCCCTAGTGGCATTGTTTCCTGTAAAATAAGAGTTCTTGATTATTACACGAGACGAGTATTGTAAATGAAAGACACCACCAGCACTACTTCCCCCTACATTGTTTCCAATAAATCTGGTTGTATTAATTGATAATGAAATATTTTGAGAAACTTGTACAGCGGTATCAGAATTGGTGAAAAAAATGCAATTATTAATGACGAGGACTATTGAGTCATTGATAGAAATGGCACTTCCTCTCTGATTGTGATTGGAGTTTGAAGTAAACAAACATGCATCTGCTTCCAGTGAGCCTTCATAAGAAGAGAAGTATACTGAACCAGTGCTGTGGTTTTTAAATATAGTGTTAGAAAGTTTACAATCCACCCAATTTGAATTAATGTATATGCTATAGTTTAATGTATTTTGATTCCCTGAAAATCAACAAACGATTTATATTGCATTGTAATAGCACATTTCCTACCTCGAATAAATTCAGCATTCAAAATAGATATTTTAACTTTCCGTATTCTGAAATAATATTGGAACTCTAACAAGTGCCTAGTTTTGCCACAGTTAATAAATCGTATTGATTTTATTCCAAAATTCAAAGTATAAGTTACAGTGATTGACAAGTCCCCAATGCACGTGATATTGACAATATTTTCCGCATTTAAGAGGTTGAAGGGTTAAGGAAGCTGTCAATACTCTTAAAATAATATTTCCATTTTTATTTATCGTATAACTCTCATGAATGAAATATATATGGATATCAGCATATTGTGGAAGCATATACATTGGCAGTTCATCAAGTGTAGCACAGGGCAGTAATGACTTTCCATTAACTCTACAATTTGACTCATCAATCAGATTTGTGGAGTTGGTCACATAGATAGGAGACAGATTTCCTGAGAAAAATAACGGTAGCAGGCACAGCACAATTAGAAAAAGCATTCTTATTCTTAAAGTAATGTTTAAGTGGTTGTCAATGACTTTTTTTATATGCACACAGTTTTGGGGAAATAATTGTTGAATGATATAATTTATATTATTTGGGAGAATTAATGTGAAATAAACATTTTACTGGAATATGACATGTTATGTAAATATTATAACATAACCAAAGGCTGATTATACGAAAGATGTACACATAAGTTCTTTAGGGATTATAATTACTAAAAGTAGAAATAGACCACTAAATAACAATTTCAATTTCAATTCTTAGGAAATAAGTGTAGCATTATAGCATATACATTTTATGCACTACACAATACTAATAACTTTTAAAATTTACAAAACATTATATTACATAGAAGTTTTGGCCCTACCAAACTGCGAACTGTTGTGAACACACCATAAACCACACTCCATTTGCACCTATGCACATACATCTTTATCATGGAATTATCTTTTCTTTCCCACTCCCCTAACCAAGGCTATGTGCTTGTCTTCATGGTGGCACTATTTGATTGGTCGCCATGAACTCCTCCCCTCACATTTATCCTGCTTCTATATATGTTTCACTCACACATATCTAGTTAGTTTCAGTTTTCCCTTTCTATGTGTGCACTATCAACTTCAGTTAGTACTGTACTCATCATCTCTTGCATATACTCTTCAGTTAGTACTGTACTCATCATCTCTTGCATAATACTCTTCAGTTAGTACTGTACTCATCATCTCTTGCACATGCGCTTCAGTTAGTACTGTACTCATCATCTCTTGCATATGCTCTTCTATGCTCTGTTTCAACATTGCTTCGTAGTTGGTGATAAAAAGAAATTATTTCATCAACTTTCTTAAATGCAAATTATACTTCATTTAATCTTCCTTGTAGGCTTTCAGCAAGTGGTTTCATAGGTTTAAGCAGCTCTTTTGACAAAATAAACACTACAATATGCTCAAAACTTGAAAATGTGTGCCTTAAACCATTTGCTACACTTCTTGTTCCTGCAAATTCTGAACTGCTTGTAGGAGTGCAAATTTCATTTCATGTTTCTACTAAGAAAGGGTAGAGTTCAAGGATGGTGGAAAAAGTGTCATGTCTTTCAACCCACCCCACCTTGTTTTAAGCAAACCATTAATTTTCTTCTTCTTGCTGTCTGGTGCAAAGAGACCAATAATTTGCTCAAGAAATCTTTGCCTTTCAGGAGAGTTGTGAAAAAAGATAAATGCTTGTTGGCATCTGTCAAACATATTCCTAACTGAAGTAATCTCAGTTGACTTACAATAACCAGTTCAGACTATGCAAACAACACCCTTGATAGGTAGCATAAGGTGCCTTCTGTTTTATATTGCACATCACAACAACTCGAACTCATCGATAATGTAGTGTCGTATGCTTGACCCTACAATTTTATATAGGAATTTTATGTTTGTCTAAATTTCAGTAAGAAAAAAAATCCAAGAGAACTTCATGTTTTGTTGGTTCAATTGAAAGTTAGAATAGTCTATTTCTAAAAAGCGCAAGCATACCGCCAAAACTTCTCTTCCATAAGATGTGGTTTCATCTGCAATTAACATAATGAGGTGAATTATCAAGGACTTTCTGGTAAAAGCTTCAAATATAGTTAGCACTTATACTCTAAAGTTCATTGTGAATAGTTTTGCTTACATACTTTGCATTTTTTGGACCTGAAATTAGATGTCTTTCCAGGTCACAGTCAGCTTTAGCAACTAACCTCAACATTGCGATGAAGTTGCCTTCATTAGCTGTTGGTGGACAACTGAAATATATTTTGTCCGTTGATGACCTTTGAGAGCCAATCTGTGTCTGGCACATGTTAAAACTGCTTCAATAATCATAGGCAATAATTTAGAGTTAAAAGTAAAATTTTCTGAACTAATATCAGACATTATTACATCAATTCTCTTGGTGTGATCAGCATAATGTCGGCTTAAAACTGTATGCTCTCTTAATAGCTATTTTGTGATAACCCTTACTTGAGTGCCCATCAAGCATTTCTTTGCTGTTATAGAAGCTTAAAAATGGAGAAGTGACAAACTGGCCCAAAGCACGCTTTTCATCTTCAGAGAGAAATAAGACACAAGGCAAGCACCACCCTCCACTGCTGCCTCCACAGAAGCACCACCCTCTACTACTGCCTCCACAGAAGCACCACCCTCCATTACTGCCTCCACAGAAGCACCACCCTCCACCACTGCCTCCACAGCTTTCATAATGCAACCATATATACTTTTCAAGCCATTTCTTTTGGAAACAGGGCTTTCTTTTTTCATACTTGACTCAGTTGAAGGGTGTGATATACTGCTTAGATCATTCACATCTTTAGTAGTAGTGGTAAGTAGGGAGTACATCTCTTCTCTAGTTAGGGCTCTAGACCTACTTATTGTAATCTCAAGCAGAGTCTCAGGTAGTGCCTGGCCATCAGTACATGACTTTGATGCAATTGTGTACTATTTTGTGTTACACTTTCATAAGGATGACTTTCAATGAGAGTGTTACGATCACTGACAGCAGCAGCACTAGATAGCTCAGTAGAATATGGCCCACTTTGAGATGAAGCCAACTTATCTGTGAGAGACCGGACTCAATTGTCTTCTAGTCATACTCAATACCATGTGCTCAAAAGTGGGTGTGGTTGCAAATATTTTTCAAATTTAGTGCACAAATTTTAATTGTCACCCCATCTTCATAAATTCTGGATCAGCCCCTGTCATCTCAGTATCCTAAAGCCTTAGGTATGATCTGGTATTCTCAAACCTCCGCCCAAAAACTACACAGCTGATACTGTGGCCTGGAGTTGATGACAAGAGATGGACATGGTATCACCAGGTTAATATAGTAAGAGATTGGACAGATGCCTGAGGGTTTACAGTTAACGTTAGTTAGGCGGGATTAATATCAGGAGGAGTCCAAGGTGAGTGAGGTGGGGGCAGGGAGCACCTAGCTGCACATGCACATTAGGAGAGCAATTCAGTTCAGCAGTGTAACAGAAGTGGCAGAACTGAATAATCTCCCACCCTCCCACACCTAGTGGGTAACAAAAAATCTCTGTCAGGTGGACTTACCCACTTGACGTGATCGGTGTGGGCTCAGATTCGGGGGGTGGGGGGGGGGGGGGGGGGGGGGGGATTTTCCCCTGTTCAGTAACCCCAAGCAACATCAACAGCTCAACTTCCAGCACATACCTCTGCCAAGAAGTACACCGCTGATGCTGTGGCCAGGAGTTTGTGACAAGGGATGAACACAGCATCACCAAGTTAATAAGGTAAGGGATGGGACAAACACCCGACAATTAATCTTTCTCGTGCAATTTTCTCACTCCCCCAATTAAGACCATTGTCCTCACCTTCATGACAATATTTCATTGGTTGACATGAATCCTCCCTTCACATTTATCCTGCTTATGCTTCACTCACAAACTTTTAGTTAGGTTCAGTTTTCCTTTTTCTGTGCGCACTGTCAACAGCGTCAGCTAATTCTGTACTCATCATCTTTTTCTTTGTGCTTGGTGTAAGTCACTTTTCTTTATTTCTTTTGTGAAATACATCTTGTCTTCAGCTATTTCTTTTTGTCCTTGTAGTCCCCTTGATGTTTTTCCTTTAGTTTGTAATTATAATCATTGTGTAGTCTTTATTAATTGGTAGTCAATTTCCGTGGGTGCAACTAACAGTCAGAGTTGTGCATGCACTGCTACAAGGAACCTATCACTCACCCACATAATGCAGATGGAAACATGGTTCTTTGACGTGGTAATCCGTCACACCCAACACCACCTTATTACATACATGAAACTTATGTGTAATGATTCAGTCTACGGTTTTACTTAGACATGACGTTGTGTCCCATATAGAGCAGGATGCCAAGAACTTTCGTCAGTTGATAGAAGATGTGATCCTCTCTAGGCTAAAACTAACTACTTACAAAGAACAAAAACAAAAAACTTCAGCAAATAGCTTGAACACTTATTCATATTATTATTAAAGCATAAAAATTCCTCAAACTCGAGTATTGTCAAAAAATACATAAAGCTATATTGGTGCAATAAGATTTGAATATGTTCAAATAATTCTGTTTTTTTCTTATTTGCTCAAAATTCAGTGTGAATTTGTTCATTTTTGGTTTTCCAAATTAACTTTATAATTATATCAAGAGTTGTAAAAAATAACATTGTGAACCAATAATCACATGGAAATTTATTAGATCCTGTATCACATTCATTTAATCATGTGGGTAGGGGTCAGTAATGATGACGATGTCAACCCTCCAGCCTCCCTCACCATTAGACTACTTTATTTTTACCCCTAATGGTTATAATATAATATGATTATTTGGCATAAACACTTTAGTGATTGTAAATTACCACGGGATGGTTAATTGCATTCAACTCTGCCTGGACGTAGTTTACATGAGGGAAACTTACCTTAGGAATCATGATTGAGTTCAATTTGGGCGGATATTGTTCACATGTTGAAGAATTCTCTAGCTATACTTATTATGAGCTTTTGTGTATTTTTTTTTTATTGAAGACTGTTTTTAATAAAGCGCTTTTTAATATAATAGCTAAGAGAGTGACATTTCTTTATTGCTAAAGATTTAATTGAAAACTTATTCTTTAGCTTTGAATCTAACATGAATTGGAGTGCAAAAATGGCAAATCCACCTTGTTTTGACACTCACACCCCAGTGGCTTTATTTGTACTACTATTATGTTAAATTATGCTTGCGTAAGATGAGAGAAAAGCCCAATTAGTAGTCAATTGTACAGCAATAGTTGATACTACACAGCACAATAGCAAGTGTCCCAAAGCTTGTCGGTGTGTATCTAAAAAGGGCATCAATGAATACACTCAAAAAAGGGCGTGGTCGTAAAGGGTTGAAATACTCCTGGTCGGAGGTGAGAATGGTTTCTGACAGCGTTATGACCTCTCTGTTGCTCGTATTTGCAGGTAAACTATTGTTGTGTCTGAGCTCAGTCGTTATTAGCTGCTCGAACTGTTGAAGTTGAGAGTGTAATGTTTGTCTCTGACGTCCCTTATCTAGCTAGCTAGCTAGATACAAACGGTTAGTCCTTGGGCCGTGCAAGGCTAGAGTAAGGTGCATAACACGATATTCAGTTGGTGCTTTATATAACTTCCATCCCAATGGACAAGCTATTTGAGCCATACTTCAGTCTACTACTCTAGCCAATGTAGCTAGCTAGTATTAGAACCACCACTTAGTACTCACAACACTTTGTGAGTGTCATGTTCATTCTGTTAATGAACAATATTTAGCCTCCTAGGTATAAACAAAATTATAGGTGCCCTTGTGCTATACATGGATAGTTCTTGTTAATTTTAATGAATAAGAGCCCAACAAATGTCGTGCATGTAAATAGTTTCAATCTTCTCTTCTACTATACTTAATATTGTAGTGAATTAGTTCACTGTCTTAAGGGATAATCTCATGTGATCGAAGGAGACTGTAGGTTCTTATGTGTAAAGCATTCTATGTATGTCACATTTATGGTAACTGTTATTATTGTGTTGTAGTACTGATAACAACATCAAGTACCAGTCAATGCCCAAGAGTAGACACTGTGTCTGGTGGTGTGGTGAGATTGTGTAGACTAAATGCAACTCTGTCATGTTCACGAAATCGCCAAATAGCATTGGAGGTATATTACAAAGATAAATGGTTTCATAGGCTCTTGGTAATATTTTTAGGGGCAAATACTTATATTGAGTATAAACATTATTTGGTAAAATGATTGACAAATATTCTATAGTCAATATATCTAATGAGTATAAGAAAGCTCAAAATGAAAAATGAATTGATATATCAACAGTACAGATAATTCCACAAAAGAAAAGAAAAAGTGCAGGAGTAGATGAGTCTGCTGAGTATGGGATTATAGCATAGTTATAAAATACAGTATAAATACAAGCAATTTGCTTACCACTGACTGTTGTTGCTCAGTATTCATAGTGCTGTTCTGAGTTTGACAGCCAAGTAATTTAGAAAACCTCTGAAAGACAGAAAACACACATATTCGAAATTGTTTAATTGCACGGTATTCAGCATCAATCAGCATCTGTTATGCTAGGCTATGTTGGTATACGTGTGTCTCTGTACCTTCAGTGAGTTGCTACACTTGCATATTACAATTACTTTCATTGTTATTATAGTAGTTATTTCAGTTAAACCTGATCACACACTTATCTGTGGGGAAGTACGGCACTCGAATTCCACTAGTCGGACTCTCAGAGTCAGTGTATTATCCGCTTGCACAAAGAGTTATTAAATCTTATGCAAGACTTCAAGAATAATGCAAAATAACTTACATGGTGTTACTTCGAACCACTGGCAGTGAAATGTCTAAGGCTACCTAAAATTCACATAATGCTTGAGTTAATATGGTTAAAGTATGGATTTGCAGAGTGACAGGAAGCAATATATCTACTCATTAAGTTAGAAATGCCAAAATCCACTACATAACGTTTGATAGTCAGTTTGTGTGTTTTGAATAATTTGTAATTGTTTGTATACTGCCCTATTTTATAATTTACTCAGTAATAAGAATGATGATGCATTTTATTCTTTTGTATGCTTGTGTTGGATATTACTTCATGTTTATTCTATCTGACAGGCATGTATTCCAGCAGTTATAGTTGCAGGAGTGGTACTCACATTAATAGCAATCATTCTGCCCATATGTATTGTAGTCATATTTATTCGAAGAAAGAATAAAGGTAAAGTAGAAAATTTAAGATATACCTTAAGTTTTAAAAATTATGCTTTTTTTTACAGTAAATAAATACTCCTCAGAAGCAGTGGAATATTCTCAAGTGTTATTGAGACATGAAAGTTAGAAAAATAGCAAGTTCGTGATGAAATTTGTAATTATTATATTTATATTTTATTAGATCCACAATCAAAGTCATCTCCAGTTCAAATATCAAAATATAATCCCCCCCCTGTTGTGGTACCAGTTCGTGGTAAGACGTGAATTCACTTTTCAAATATTGACAAACAGATTCAATATATGTTTTATATATGTGTTCAGATGCCATCCAAACTTCTAATACTCACAGGCGTCCTTGTAAGTTTAGTTAATATCTTTATGCTGTTTAAGTAGAGCTGATGGTATGGCAATTGTGATTATTAGCAAAAGCGTTATCCATACCAGGAGTGTTTACACTGTTAAAAATGGGGTGTTTGGATAACTTAGTTTTGGTGTTAAATAGGAGGTGTTGACTGGACACACTAGTTTAAAGCTTTATACTGCCTTCATAGTTAGTCATTATTAAAAGATATTTGAAATGAAGGAACTAAAGGATATAAGCTATTGTTAATGCTCACTTGGTAATATGTATTAGTATGGAATTTATAAGGGCTCAAAGTGGGGTGTCCAGACAGCGCATCCTGGTAAACACCTCGTGAGTGTTATTTAAGCACCCCATTTTAACAGTCTATAATGTACTGTTATTAACCCTCAGCGTGCATGCACGAGAGGGTTATAGTAGTCATCCTGTCTATGTCTGTCAGTTGGTCTGTCATGCTCCTGATTTTGGAGATTATTGACAAGTAACCCTTCATTTAGGTATAAACTCACTCAGAAAGACAATTTAAGACCTTATATTGTGCCATTTTTTTTTATTTCGGGCTGATGGGCCATATAGCTCTATACCTTTAGAACAGAACAAACTTCATCGTATCTTACTTAAATATAGATGGGGTGCAAGGGGCAATATAGACAAGATCCTTTATGCTATACTATAAGCAAGTTTCTTCATTTATATAATACGCATAGGTTTGCAAGCTTATCACACACCAGTTGTTCATCTCCTTGTTAGTCATGTCTCAATTAACTGGAGAATTTCAACGCATTTCAACTGTAAATTTCAAGCTACTTAGTAGATAATGAAAGTATATAATATATTAAAAATTGCTTATGACTGTATCATAACCAAGTCTAACTGCAGTAATAATTGTGATTGTATAATATTATGCTAAAAGATGTTATTTTCCTATTCCTATTGACAATTGTATTGATATTTGTGACAGGCTCTGACAAAAGGGGGCATTTCACGCAAACGAGTTAAAAGCTACAATTTATCTCAATTTAGTGCTAAAATACTGGAGGGTAAAACACAGTTTAACTGGGCTTTATTAGGTACTGAACAGAGCCTGATAACTGTTGCCACATAAAATGCATTAAAATAAACAGGATGTGGCTTAGGGCAATATTTTTCCATATCACCTGTGTTCATAGTTATTACGTTGGGTTATTACGTCCCCCTAGGTTATAGAATGTTACCAAGGTATTCGCGCATGAGCAGTACCTAATAAATTTATTATCCATTGGATACCCGAGAATATCACTTGTCTGATTGGCAGTATTTACGCTCGTGCCTGCGGCACTCGCGTAAATACTAAGCCAACAGACTCGTGATATTCTCCTGTATCAAATGAATAATATATTGTATTCAGCAAAGCAATTGAACTAGAAATCGAGAAAACATAAATTGAATTTCCATTTCCGGTATAATTAACGTTTCCGTATATTTAACGGCGTACTCCGCATATGCAATTAAATTGTGCAGCCGCTTTTTAATGGCGACTAACGAAGTTTTGCGTGGAGTTCTTTTTAGCTTTCATAGTGTCACACAGCCTGTCTTGTCGGAATTTTTGGCTACTCTACTTGATGTAGTGGCAAACTCTCAGCCGTTTTTTTAGTTGCTTGTTTGAAACTCCGCCCATTCCCCGTTTATTGTACTTCGAGAACGAGAGAGAATAAAAAGTAGCTTGTCTTTCCATGGCACGCTTGGGGTCTTTTAAGTTGTTTTGACATTTGAAATTTGGCATAGACTTAGAGTAAGGGTCACTAAGACTAATTCTGCAAAAAACAAAAATGGGAGAAAGAAAGAAGAATTTTTCCGATGACTTACTTCTGGAGCCTATATCTAAATTTCAATTTTTTCGCGAAATGCCCCCTTTTCTCAGAGCCTGTCACATTTTTGTTAAATAGTTCATTTGATTCTGAAATTTAAAGACTATATCATATTTGATTATGGTCAGCACCAATGATGTGTACCTGATTCTATTAATTTTTTTGTGCAACCAACGTAACTTGGATGTACTGTAAATATTATTTTAATAGTTTTATCATTATAGTTTATTGTATGTTTTTAGCTGATATTCAAACTTCTAATAATCACAGACGTTATTCTGATTCTCGTCATATTTCTTCTCAACATGGAAACACTCCTAGAAGTTCTCAATTTTCTGGAACTGAAATGAGTGATATGAGCTCTATTGGCATTGAAGAAAGAAACAGAGAAAGAGCAAAAGACATTAAACAGGAAAAAAGTAACGGAGTTACAATGTGTAACCTAATTATAGCAAAATTTTCTCGTTCTAACAACCAATATTGTTAATTAAAACTAAACCCAACATTTTGATTTCTTGCCGAAATCCTCTTCACGAGTTAACGAAATGTCGGGTTAGTTGTTAGAATGAGAAAAAATTGCTATTATTGTAATTATTTCAACCGAGAATGTCTGAATCAATGTGTAACTTCTATAATTATTATATAACTAAATTTCTCTAGGTACGAGTGACAAATTATCCAAAACAATATTTGTTCCAGCAAAGAAATCAAAGCAATTACCAGATTTAGGTAAACTAAGTATTTGTTTAATATTATTTTGCTTTAAAATGTTGTTGTTGTTTTTTATATAGGAAGCCGATTAATGAAGTATTGGTATATGAGGGAGTACAAGCAGAATGATAAAAGGCTGCAAATCACAGTAACATACATATATTTACTTTTTATGATAGTATTGTCACGCTTATATTTTTTTGCATTAGGTTTCATTTTCAAAAAAATGTACTATAGAATTGGAAGATGCAACAACAGTGGAAATATTGAGAACTCTTTTCAAACATATTACAGTATGTATATATATATATATATCAGTTTACCTATGTATTAAATCATTCATTTCTTTATACATTGTTTCAGCATCCACACTTGTTAACAGTGTATGACATAGCATGTTCAAATCAGCATGTTAGTTTGGAAGTAGCCTATGCTTCACTGGGCTCTGTTAGAGACCACCTATTCATGGTGAGTAAACTCAAAATGTTGCTTCCCACCCACCCCCCTCCCACAGTTCCCCCTGGCCTGTAAAATACGTATACAATATTTTGAAGCCCAGACATTGTTGCTGCTAAATTGGATTTAATTCTTCAGCTTATTTGTATTATTTCCATAATATTCGTTTTAGGCAAATCCCATTGAGGATTGGGCAATAAAGTATAGTGTAAATCTTGGTGACAGAGGATTTAGTGTTTCCCAAATCAAGCTATGTGGTCAACAAATACTTAAAGTGAGTTTCTGTTTTCATACATGCTTCAGTATATAACTTTAAAACATTATCACAACATCCAGGCTGCTGAAGTATTGTATGATGTTGGCTTCCCAATTATTGGACAAATCCATGCTGGAAATGTGTTTTTAATAAAGAACGACAGCTATGCTCTTGGAGGGTATGAAAACACATTGCTAGGCTATCGAACTAGCTGCTTTCAGGCATTGAAGGAGGAAAACTACCTTGACCAGATGGATGCCATTATGTTCGGTGAGATACATATTGCAATATTTTCCTTTAAACTACAATGCAGTTAGTGGTAAGCCTTAAATATGAAAAGACTATTGCAGAACTATATGTATCATGACATAAGCATAATTATTACTTCAACTTTAGGTCACTTGATTTATCAAATGGCTAGCAAGAAATCACTGTTGGAAGAACGGATTTTTCCAACTGATTATGATTATGAAATTCTAGAAGATGAGATTCAAGATGTCATTCGACATATTTTCAAAATTGCAAAGAAAAGGAAGAAAAGTCGAGTGCTAATGATGGAGGTATTATTATTGTTATAATATTTATGTTTTCATCAATGAGTCTTAATATAAAACTAGCCTTGTATAAGTTTCACAAATTTTATATAGAGATTGTAGCTATTATAACACTATTAACCCTTTGCGGATGAACGTGGGCGAGCAATTATGTAATTAAATACGCGCACGCCGTAAAACCAATTAGTTGCCTGAGATGGCGTTTTACCAGTGGAGTTCGACACATGGAAAAAGAAAACGGGCGAGTGTTTCTTTTGTGTTATGCCTCAAATAATCTGCCTTTAGCGTGGTAGCTATGGTAATTCGTTATAGTTTATATTTTATAGAGTTATTTTGAATACAAACTTAGTTGGAATTATCGAGGAGGCCATAGTTTGTTAGCTATTTTTTTAGCTTATATTTATGAAAGGAGAAATCACACCCAAGTGTTAAGTCCTAGTTTTAGTTTGCTTATTTCTAGCTACTTTATAATTCTTCAAACAGTATATCATTATTTTCTACAGCATATTCATCATCACTTTCACTTGTCACACTATCATCATAGCAGTCACTATTGCTATCCTCATCAGACATTTTCAAAACATCCTCATCAGACATTTTCAAAACATCCTCAGCAGAATTGAACATAGCCATATTGCTACAGAAGTAAATAGCAGCTACTGAAAGTTTTAGCGCGCACTACGCGCTCTGTAACTGTAATAACAGAGCGGGAAAGAGCTTGTCACGAATTCGTGACAGCCGTATTATCTTGACGCACCCGGTGTGTCACAGATTCGTGACCATCGTACGTGCGCGTTAAGTTACGGCGGTCACGAATTCGTGACGATTGTACGCAAAGGGTTAAGTTATTAGCCTATATAATGCACTACTGCATTCTGTTGATATGGTATAAAGTTTCTCAATTATTGATAAAAAACATGTTTTAGTTAAAAGCTGTTATAGTTTTACTCAAACCTTAAATTTGATTTGTGCATTATTTTCATCGAGAATTGTAAGCAAATATGCTGTTGTTTCATATTATAAAACAATTTTTACTAACACAATTATTGTTTGTGTTAGGATGAAATATACCGATGTGTAGGTTAGGAAATAGTCAGTTAATGAGGCAAAAAAATGGATACAATAAAACAGTATTTGGCGAGCGAGCGAAGCGAGCGAGACACTCTCAGGGGTAACGCAATCGAGATTTCGCTATATTTATTTATTTATTTATTTATTTATTTATTTATTTATCTGTTTATGGGGTACGTGAGACTTCTGTTTTCGCCTGCGCCTCTAATTACGTAAGTTAGGTAAAGCGTTCACAGTTCCAGTATTTTTCAATTAACTAGCGCGGAGAATCCTGCTGCCTTACGCAACTTTGTTTCAACCAAAAAGTTTATAGCTACTCTCTTCTTGAAACAATTGTAAAGTCTTTGTCAAGCTACGCTTCTTTGCTACTGCTTTCGAAGTTTATTCAGGTAATTCTGTTAGTTTAGTCTGGGATCAGAGACTTTAGATTCTCTGATGCTAACTGAGAATGGAAAGGGTTACACTGTGCAATTAGATGTTGTTTTTTTCCTTCCAAGCAGTTGCAGAGAGTTGTTACTATGGCACTAAAATCCCTTTACCCTGTATGCTAAATTAAAAAACTGGACCTTATTTTCAGTAGCTTCAGTGTTAGAAGTCAAATATAAAAATAGTATAGTCTTTAGGCTCGCTCGCCATTTGTGCTCAAGCACATCACTAGTTATTATACTTGTGTGCTACTGTATTGTAATCATACTTTCTATTTTATGTGTACAGATTTCAACTCACCCTTTTTTTCAGGGAAATACATCTGAAGATCAGGTATTTTAATTTAGTCTTGTTGCTATAATAATTCATGCACTCATCTACCTGTTACGGAAGAGTGATTTTGTCTTCAGAAAGTCAATACTTTGTAAAGACTTCAAGCATCTATTAATTTATTCAAGACTTCATAATAATTATTTGTTTTTTAGACAGCAAATCAGATATTAGAGATGCCTCCTGAAGTAGTTGAACTTCTTTCTAGAGTTTTTCCCTCAGTTTCAACAGATACTGTGGACATCGGATATACAAGTATTGTCTTAATTTGCAATGTGTAGTAAAAATTAATATCATTCTATTTATTAGAATTGGACTTGGGTACCATTGCTTTAAAACTTGATGGTAAATACTCTGACTTGCTTCCTCTTTCTAATCTAGGTGAGTTGACTTAACAATCACATTCAGCTATTATATTGGCTTAATAATGGCAAAATTGTGAGATCACACATTTTTTCAATACTAGTAATTTGCTTCACCACGAGTGGCTAGCCAGCCATTGTGCACAAGTAGTATGATTTAAACAACAAGGTTTATTTTAATTTAATACTGGATTGGTAGATATAGCAGTAAGTAGAAATATAGCTGAAGTACCAGTAGCTCTTGAAAACGGGCTCTAAAATTATTTTCTTACAGTCTCAATAAACAGTAGCTTCTATAATACAAGCCATTCTGAATGTCCACATGGTCAGTAGCTCCCGACCAAAATCACTCAGCCACTAAGAAAAGGCCCAGTTTATTTGTTTGGTCTGGGAAGAGTCTTGAACACCAAGGTTAGCCGAAGTTATTGTGACTTGTAAGAATTTCAAAGGAATTATCACACAATGTTGATTCTAACCCTATAAGACCTGCTTTATTCTGTAGTACCAGAAGAAACAAGCCAAAAAAAAAAGCTGAGTTTTTTAGAGAAAAAGGAAGCCGACACGGTTAAGACACACATATATCATTTATCCAAACTATATCATATACCCAACTTTCAATTGTTCTCCTACCCCTCCCCCCCTAACTTGCTTGCTTTGCTTGCTCGATGACAAATATCCCTATTTTTCAATTGTGTTACCCCTGATAGTATCTTGCTCGCCAATATAATATTATATGTTAATTCTTAGGTTGGAGATTTGGTAAAGTGTGGGCTAAAGCTACTAGTAGGTCATTGGGAAAGACAGGACTTTTGACAGCTGTAAGTATTCTACTTTAGTATGTAATTCCAGAATATTATGTTTCTAACTAATTATTGTTTTGACAGGTGGTTGTGCCACACACTTGCCCTGTGTATGTGGAGCCTAGTATGCTTGCTATCAAACATGTTCTTCAGCTTGAGGTATGGATATTGCTGAATATAAGTCTAATAAAAAAAATTTTCTTTCAACACAGTAATCTAAATTTACTCTATTATTGAGCAAGATTCAGTAGGTCAGGTGAATGATTTCTTTCATAGTGACCATCTTTTGTAATCAGTTTTTTTCACCAATAGGTTAGATTTTTGTGTGTAGTAAGATTCATCGTTATAATTTTAAGTAATAATAATATCTTGACCGATTTATTTTGTGCCATTTATTAGGTAATTATTACAGTTAAAATTCAAACATGCATAACAAATCACCATAAATGTTGTGAATTTGTTTATATCTCTTGCTTAAACAGCATCTGCACGTGCACAATCTTTATGATATCAATTTCATTACTGTTGATGGGATTCACGTGATAGTCACCTTTCAAGAACTTATAGAAGAAGGATCTCTCAAAGACATCCTGCATAAGGTAAGGTTACTATTATACATGTTCTTTATGTACTTTAATGTATGCATACAATAGAATGTATCACCATTATAGTAGTTATATTGGATCTTTAGTCTTTGAAAACTTGTTCAAGTTTACATATATTGTGATGCTTATCATTGTTAATTCAACAGAAATGTTTGAATTGTATTTATATCACTGACAGGACTCTCCCCTAATTGAATGGACCAGCAAATGCAAGAAGAAAGCGAAGGGGAAGAATAAGCAGGAAGTTGCTGTTTTAGGAGGTCAAATACTAAATGTAAGATTTAATCATAATTACGTTTGCAAGCTGACAACCAGCAAAGAGAATTACAGTGGTAATTAAATGAATTGTTTACACTAATGGTTAGGTATTAATAATCATGTAATGGCCTGTTTAACCTTCTTTACATACATCCACTGTATTAGGCAATGTCACATCTCTCACATTTGGATGGCTGCCTCAATCCTTTAACATTGGGATTTGTGCACACTGGAAACATATTTATTACTGAGGATGGCAATTGTCGATTAGGAGGTTTTGAGAATGTACTCCTTGGCTACAGGACTAGACGATACAAACTATTTGAAAATTACAAGTCGCAGCTGGATGTATTTATGTTTGGTGAGTATCAATTAGTGCACATGGCTAATTATTGAAAACAATTTGAATTTAAGAAATTTGAGATGTTTAAATCATGCAAGTTTAAATTATTATAATTATTTTAGGATATACATAATAACTTGACTAGCTATTTGTTAGCCATCAGAATTAAGAATAATATACTCTTTGTTACTTGCTGATGCTGAATAGTGTTGTTAGCAACTTCATGCAGTGTAGCTATGTCACATGATTTATAAAAGATTGTTTTTGAAAACACATTATTTTCATCTTAATGTTTATATTGTTAATGCTAGTAAGTTGCAGTTATTATTCTAAATTATTCTTTTAGTATCAATGTTTTATATGTGAATGTTGTATGCACTCACAATGGAGATTAGATCGTATATCTATGTGAAATTTTTTTGGTTTTGCTTAATGTACACATATGTGAGTGGGTCTAGGAAAAGGGACCTTATGGCGCAAATCAAAAAAGTTGAGTTTTTTATGCTAATATAAAGATACAATTTATCTCAACTTAGTGCTAAAATACTGGAGGGTAAAACCTTCGACACGCAGAGAAACTGGCAGTTGAACTGGGCCCTATTCAGCAAAGCAATTGAGCTAGAAATCGAGAAAACATAAATTGAATTTCCACTTCCGGTATAATTAACGTTTCTGTATACTTAACGGCGTACTCCGCATACGCAATTAAATCGTACAGCCGCTTTTTCGGCGACTAACGAAGTTTGCGTAGAGTTCTTTTTAGCTTTCAGAGCGTCTCACGACCTGTCTTGTTGGAATCCTTGGCTGCTCTATTCGCTGTAGCAGTAAACTTTAAGCCAAAGGTAAGCTGTAGAGTGCATGCAGTAGTCTCAAAGCTATGCCGTTTTTTTTTAGCTAGCACTAGAAACTCCGCCCATTCCCCGTTTATTGTACTTCGAGAATGAGAGAGAATAAAAAGTAGCTTGTCTTTTCACGGCACGCTTGGGGTCTTTTAAGTCGTTTTGACATGCGAAATTTGGCATAGACGTAGAGTAAGGGTCACTAAGACTAATTCTGCAAAAAACAAAAATAGGAGAAAGAAAGAATTTTTCCGATGACTTACTTCTGGAGCCTATATCTCAATTTCAATTTTTGCGCCGTAAGGTCCCTTTTCCCAGACCCGCTCACATATTGTGCACACAGTTTGTTGTTGTTTTTTGGTAACATAACAATGCATACACAAATAATAATATTGGATTCTGAAGTTATAGCTATGAAAACATGTATTTATTTATAGTTGAGGAATGATAAAATAAATCATTGTAGGTCATGTGATATTTGAGATGTGCACTGGAAAGGAACTTATTACAGCTTTGCCTACAGAGAAAGATTTCAAGGAAGTACCAAATGAAATACAAAGGGTACTGAAATATATATTTGAAGATGAATCAGCTGAAATTGATAGAGTAAGTAATTCTTGCAAACAGCAAATATTTATTATACTTACATTAATGCTAGACAAAAGATTAAGTAAGTAGGCTCTACGTGTCACACAGTAGTTTGAAGTAACGCCATGTGTATAATAATTGTTTCTTTACGTCTGCGTTACTTCAGTCAAAGGAATCAGGTGTTTGACTACTGCATTGTAAGACAAATGAACTGTGAAGATTTGCAGGATGAAGTATTTATACAGGACTCAGTATTAGCTACAGACAGTGTAGTATCAAATGGAAGGTTGTTATCTATTTAATGATATGTGGTCAATTTGTCTTTCATGCATGTTTCAATTACCTTTATCTCCGAATATACTTGGTGTGAGTTTAACCATATAAAACATTTATATAAACTAATCATACATATAATTGGCGAGCGAGTGGAGCGAGCGAGACACTTACAGGGGTAACACAATTGAAAATCGGGGATGTTTGTTTATTTATATATATGTTTGGACGTACATATGTCATTTTGTACTTTGACCCTCACGTATTTTTGTGTTCGCTCCGTGTTCTATCCCGTCCCAAACTTCACTAAACAAAATCCTCCAGTTTAGTGACCATTACCCGTATCACCTTAGAAATTGAATTGTTTACCGCTTTGAATTGTTTTGCGATGCAGTTAAAACTAAAAAAAACTTATGGGAGCTCCATTTTTATTCGAGTTAGTGACAGTGGTAAGTTAATACGCTATTTGTCACAGTTATGAGCTCTACGCAACAGTACTTACTTGAAAATTCATTGTCCACTAGACGAACCATGAAGGTAAGTCTTGCGTAGGTATGTTCAGTTGTGTGAGAAGTATTGTGTGTTACAACTGCTATTAAGAATATCAAAAAAAATTTTTTTTTAATAATGTGACTTGATTTTGTTGCTTCTTTTTCAATTCAAACAGTTGCGGGGAGCGGTTACTATGGCATTGAAACCCCTTTATCACATATACATAATTTAAAAACTCGACTTTATTTTAGTAGCTTCTCGCTCGCCATTTGTGCTCAAGCACACCACTAGTACAATATAACGTAGTAAATTGCTTGGCACAGTTATATCCGTCTGCAAATGTATATTTAATTATGTAAATTTTGTGGTTTATAGATAATGGAGCATCCATTCTTCGCTCCATCTTGCATATTCCCAGCTATGGTAAGTCCTCATGACCAATATAATGTATTTTTAGCATTGTTGTTTTGTTGTTGTTTTTTTTTCAGGAAACAAAGAAAGCACTAGATAAACCATCTATCTTATTGTTAAAGAAAGTTAGAAAAGGAAAGTCAAGAGACCAAGACAATCAAAAGGGAAAAGTTAAGCACATAGCAAAAGATAATGTCAGTACAGCATTATCTAAAGTGCTTAAACATTAACCAATATGTAGCTATGATAAATTATTTTGCAAAAAAAAATCCAGCAACTTATATAGACTATGATCTACTGATATATATAAATGTGTGTGCACATAATACTTTTTTCAGCTGTTCATTGTATAGCTATTTTAATTATTTAACACATAGCAATTGTTGTGCTTCTCAGTAATTATCAAAAAGTGATGAATAGCTTATCTTTTTAGTCAAGTGAATGCATGCTATATCTAGCCAAGGAATTAAAACATATTATTTGGATTCAGTGTTTTCTGATAATGTGATTCACAAGAATTATTTCTGAAGTTGTGTAGGAATGGTAACTAATTCAAAAAATGAAATTGTACAGCTTATGGATAAAAATGAAGAATGTCTTAGAAATCACCCACAGCAACATGAACAGCATAGTGTAATGATGTGCAGGTAGACATAGCAGTAAATAGTGTTGTTATAGTTAAAGTAAAACTAAAACTACGACCACTTAGTTTTAGGGATAGTGACTTTTGGTGACAAAAAACTAAATTATATACCATAGATATCATAGAAATACTTTTTTGGAGTTGTTTAGGAGAAGTTCAAGTTTTGAGAATTTGAGAAGCAACACTATAGCCAAAACTAAGTTAAATGATAATAAAACTAACTCAATTTGATACACAATTGTGATATTATATCATCTGTTAGTAATAGCTATGTCTATCATTTTCTCTTATTATCATGCATGCTCAGATGATTTTGAATTAAATGAACTTGCCTATGAATAAGATGGATACTACATCGTAAGCTAAGATACAAATTAATCTAGCCAGAGATGCTACAATGATATTGGACAAATACTAAACACTAATAAAATCTCTCGGGTACATTACAGAAAATTTTTTTTTTGGTTGTTGGAGGAGGCAAGTGGAACACTAACTAGCTAAAATGAATAATATTTTCTTGTTAGAGAGTTCACTATCAGAGGTTCCACCTTATTAAGTAAACACCTATATCGAGAAATCTTCCTGCATACATTGATTGAAATTACTTCAGGAAATTCCAAGTTTTTGCCCTGTGAATGGGCTTATGATACGTGAAGACAATCTCAAGAATCATCTACAAAAACATAAACTATTATAGGCAGTGTAATAATCAAGGATAGAGAGGATGGAGGTACTTGGTAATACTTGATTACAAGGGTATTTCCAGAACATAAACTACACTGGCTATTTCCACAGTTTACTGCTCTGTTTAGTTTTAGTCTAGGGTTGTCAATTTCTCATAGTGGAAGTGATTATATTTAGCTGCTGTTATGACTTTGCAAATCAATATACAGCTTCTCAATGTGTGCGTTTTCCTTTTTTTAGCTACAGCTTTTTGGGCTAGAATTGCTTGAAAAGTGCTGGGGAGTTTTTCTTTATAAGGACATACACAGATTGAGTGTGATTAGCCAAGTACCCCTATTGATATTGGCCAAACATTTTCACGACAAAAAAACAAAGGCTTCTTTGATTTATATTAAAATTTCCAGAGTAGCTAATAGCTATGTCTTTAACAAAGATTTATACTTTAATCCACTGTGTAACAATTATATCAAAAAATGATGCTCAATAACCTAACTTTTTTGACAAGCAGCCAAAACAATAGGTATAAGAAAGTGAGTGTGATTAATGAGGTTGATGTGGTTTCATTATGTAGACTTCCAAAAAATTAAAGCGTCTAAGTGTTACAGCTACAGAATCCTGCAATTAGGGCAATTTTTTTGCAATTAACGAAACGTTTGAAACTTACTTCATTCGAAATTTTAAAGGTGGCAACCTCCAAAAGAAATTGAGTGTAAAAAAATTAATCTAATTTCATGATTTAGCTAATTATCTACTCTGTAACAAAAACCCTAAACTTGATGCTATACGAGACAACTATTAGTGAGTCCTCAATCACTACCTAATGCTTAATGTTAGGATATTCATAGTGCGTGCATAGTATTTCTCCCCAGCATAATATTCATGAAAGATGAAATTTTGTTGAGATTTTCTCTTACGCATTAGCTACATGGTTCTTGAAGCCCAAGTTTGGTTGTAGGTGGGAGTTAACTTCATGAAGTCTTCCCCACAGGTAGTTTGTGCTGCCACCAATCTACCTCGCTTGTAAGCAAGCTCTCTTCAACGAATTGAGTTGGATTTTTGAATATAATTTTAAATTAGAGGATGGCATAAGAACTGACAAACACAAACAGTGACAAAGCTTTTATAGGAGTGACTACAAGTACATAATGAGAACAAGAAATTGCATACCGACGTAAAATGTATGTGACTATAAGAACACACATGAACACTTAATTTATCACACACATAATACACAAATACATTCAATGTTCCATTTGTTCTTATGTAGGCATGTGCCTGCACCTGCCCATAATGCTACAACACTCTCTTCTAGTGGTATTAAATCACATGACATAACCACTAGGGAATTCCCTTTTGTCAACATTCGTAGACATTCCTAATTCTTAAATTGACAAACCATCATGTTGGCCACTTCACAATAGAAATATTATAAATATTATAGTATTTGTGATCTTCCATTTGTAGTTCCTGAGGTTTTCACTGCCACTACAGCATTACCAAGAAATAGCACAGGTTGTGAAATAATTGACAGTATTTCAAATCTTATCTGAAGATGATGTAATTATTTAGTTAAGGCATGTATACACAAAAGCATTTATTGTGGTGACTAGTAATTGTAGTTTTATGACATCTTCTGTAGTCTTAAATTATTAACGGAAGAAAAATGAAATAAATTGTTTTTGTCGTAGTGAATTTTAGCTAGCAGAGCAGGTATTAAGATGCCTCCTGAAGTGGTTGAACTTCTCTCTAGAATTTTCCCATCAGTTCCAACAGATACTGTGAACATCAGATATACAAGTACTGTGTTTTAAAAGCACTGAAATTAAACTTACTTACATAATATAGTGTTTTATAATTAGAGTTCAACTGAGGTAGTATTGCTTTAAATTGTGATGACAAATAGTCAGACTTATTGCCTCTTCTCAGTCTAGGTGAGTTGCCTTGAAATCATGTTCAGCAATATTGAAAGGCAGGACTTCTGACAGCGGTGAGTATTGTGTTATTATGTATTTCAATGGTATTCTACTCTTTCTCTTATATTGATAGGTTGTATTGCCGCATACTTGTCCTGTTTATGTGGAACCAAGTAAGCTAGCTATTAAATATATCCTTCAACTTGAGGCATGAAATTTGATGACCAAACTTATCAAAGCTTTTCTCACCATGGTAATGTAAACTTCTTTATTGATCAAGACACTTTTGTCAGGTTATTGATGTTATTAAAAGAGGCAATCTTTTTAGAATCTGATATATTCTCTAATAAAGTAGATGTTTGTGTTCTATACAGTCTTGTAGCTATAATATATTATATTTATTTATTAATTATTAGCCATTTTTGAAGTAATCTATTTGCAGAATAATTTATTGAAACTTGATAACAGGGAATACATTATAAATATTGTGTGCTGTTTACTGAGAGAGGAACATGCAATTTTAGCGCTGTGAACGTCAGAAAAATCCTAGAAATGGCAAATTTATCACATCGGTCAACCTACATAGGTAGTTTTTTTATTTTATAAGTAGCTAAATAGCCCTAATTTCATGTGATATTTGAGATGTGCACTGGAAAAGAAATTATTAAAGCTTTGCCTATTGAGAACAATTTCAAGGAATTACCAAATGATATTCAACGGGTGCTGAAATATATATTTGATGATGAATCAGCAGAAATTCATAGAGTAAAGGATTATTGCAAGTAATATACAGCAGATATCTATACCTACTTTAATGCGAGACACTTACTAAAATTCACGTAGTTTAGTATAACTCTAAGTATGTTCACATAACTTCGGTTTACTGGTGAAGACTACACTTGCAGTTCAACAAAAACCTAAACAGGTGCTTAATTTGTCTTCCATGAATGTATCAATAAATACACTTGTGTTACAATTATGTCTAAATATTATATTGAAAGCTATAAAACTTTTCTTGTATAAACTGTTCATACTATATGGTTTATAATTGCATGGCTTTTTAATTTGATGTGCCTAATGTTTATTTGCATATTATTGTGGTTAATAGATTAATAGCCCTAATTTCATGTGATATTTGAGATGTGCACTGGAAAAGAAATTATTAAAGCTTTGCCTATTGAGAACAATTTCAAGGAATTACCAAATGATATTCAACGGGTGCTGAAATATATATTTGATGATGAATCAGCAGAAATTCATAGAGTAAAGGATTATTGCAAGTAATATACAGCAGATATCTATACCTACTTTAATGCGAGACACTTACTAAAATTCACGTAGTTTAGTATAACTCTAAGTATGTTCACATAACTTCGGTTTACTGGTGAAGACTACACTTGCAGTTCAACAAAAACCTAAACAGGTGCTTAATTTGTCTTCCATGAATGTATCAATAAATACACTTGTGTTACAATTATGTCTAAATATTATATTGAAAGCTATAAAACTTTTCTTGTATAAACTGTTCATACTATATGGTTTATAATTGCATGGCTTTTTAATTTGATGTGCCTAATGTTTATTTGCATATTATTGTGGTTAATAGATTAAGAAACATCCTTTCTTTGATCCGTAAATGTATTTTCCCAGCTATTGGTAATTCATCATAACCAATGTATAGAGCCACGTAATATGTATTTTAAGCAATGCTAGATATAGGTTTTATTTTTTCAGGTGACAAGGAAAGCACTGGATAAACTTTCTATTTTATATCTGAAGAAAGTGAGAAAAGGAAAGTGAAGGGATCAAGACAATCAGAAGGGAAAAGTTAAGCACATAGCAAAAGATATTGTCAGTACAGCATTATTAAAAATACTTAAATCATTAATTGTATAAACAAAAAATCTGGCAACTTAAAAGTATGATGATGGTGTTATTTATATGTGACCGTCTACAGGAAAACCGGGCACAACGCGGCGTGCGTAAATATCGAGAAAAGATCGATCTATTTCTTAAAAATGTATTGTTTCAAGCCGACGGAAGGGAACGGTTAGGTCTATTATAGCGGGGACGACTTAAGCTACGACGATAAACCTTGGGGAGCTCAATATCTGGACGCCGACAACTCTGTAAGTGCAAAAAAAAATTTCGAAGGGTGCCGAGTCAGAAAAAGAATTCCCAAATATAATCAACTTGTTAACTATACAATTGCTTCATCTAACTTCAAGTATAAATTAAGTGGGTTTTACAATTTGTCATTTTGTCTCTTGTGGAAGTAGGAACAAAAAAGACTAGCATCACAATGGACAATGACCAAGAAACATATGCAGGGTGTACTCTAATGCTAATATTGCTCTCAATGCTCTCTTTCTTCTTTTATTATTCCTTACTGAACATGCCAAGAATATTACAATTTATTTTCTTGAATATATTTTGTGCAAGTCAACTAAACACACCAAAATTTACATTGCTTCATTATGTACAGTCCTGCTAAAGCAGTATAATAATACCCAAAGGGTGTGTGTAACAAAAAACAAGAACGTAGGCTTTTTTTTAATACCAACAGTAATGGTAAACTAAGTTAGCTATTTCAGATGGCTCAAGCTATCACTGCGGTAACACGACAGAAAATAGGAGTTAACTACACACGATTTAGCTTAAATTCACACCGTGGATTAATAATATTCATGACTTCTTAGCCCCCCGCCCCCCCTCTTTGGAGCCCCTCCCTTATATAATGCGAGTGTGGCGATCACGAGCCTTCTTAATCACATGACATAACCAATAGGGGATTCCCCTACTCAATTTCGTAAACATTGTGAAGTCCTCAATCACATCAACGAGCAATGTTGGCAGTTGTCTTTACGCTTTTATTTCTGAAAGGTAATACTATTAGCTCTTAGCTAGAAGTATAATAACTCTCCCTAACGATCCCAAGTAATAGTTAGCAACAATTTGGCTAAGGAATAAACAAACTAACTAGCTATACAGCTTGCTAGCAAGATAGTAGCTAGCTATGTTAGTTATAACTTCACTGCTTTAAATGAAAATATTTTAAAGTATATAATAGCTAATATATTATTCCTAAATATTTGTGATTCATCACAGGTACTTTAGCTGACAACACAGCACTACCAAGTAATAACACAGGATGTGAAATAATTGAGAGTGTACCCCAACCTTTGGTCACATTTTGCCATCTTAATGCCACTTTTACTTGTTCTGAAAATGGAAAATTGGTACCACCGGTAAGTGTGGTCTTCAAAGTTCTGTTAGCTAATGTTATTTGTGTGTATGTGTATAGTAATTTATGCATGTGATTGTGTTTGTCTATGGCTGTAAGTATGTGAACAGCCCTCTTGTAGTGATATATATTTAGCCACATTGTTTTTCAAACTTAAAGTTAGAGTGTAAAAAAATAATTTCTGTTGTGAATTTCGTGTAACTTTTAATATGTACCGTGCAGGCTTGTATCATATGTGGCTCATTTGCTGGGATTAGTGCAATAGTATTACTAGCATTTCTCTGTTGGCTACTCTACATTATTTTTAAAATATGCAAAAAGAAAAAATATTGTCACTGTAAGAAATACTCACGGTTTTCAAATGATGAGACCTCGGCTGAAATAACAGTGAATGAAGGATCATCATACCCTATTACAAGCAGTTCAAGCTCAGCTGGCTTTAAACCTTTAACAGTGAATGAAGGATCATCATACCCTATTACAAGCAGTTCAAGCTCAGCTGGCTTTAAACCTTTAACAGTGAATGAAGGATCATCATACCCTATTACAAGTAGTTCAAGCTCAGCTGGCTTTAAACCTTTAACAGTGAATGAAGGATCATCATACCCTATTACAAGCAGTTCAAGCTTGGCTGAAGTTAAACCTTCAACAGTGAATGAAGGATCATCATACCCTATTACAAGCAGTTCAAGCTTGGCTGAAGTTAAACCTTCAACAGTGAATGAAGGATCATCATACACTGTTACAAGTAGTTCAAGTAAGTGGCAGAGACTATGTAATTGTTATTATTTTGAACAAGAAGCTACAAATCGCTGCAATGTTGAATTAATTTACTGGTTATGTAAACCGAAAAACTGAGGTTCCACATAAACATGTAAATTTGTATATGCAACAAGTTAACTAATTTACTAATTAATTGTAATAAGCACGTTATCAGTGTATGATACGTATTCATTAAAAGTATTATTAAGAAAATATTTATACAGCTAAATACAAAAGGGGTGAGCATATCCAGGTAAGGGATTGTTATTTGTGTGTTACAAAATAGTCTTTGTTACCCGAGAATTCACACCAGTTATTATAGTAATTATATAGAATAAAAAATTGTCTTTATTTAGTGATTGTCTTATTTGATTATAGATTTTGCAAATGATGTTGAGAAGGGATCTCAAGAAATGCATCAATTTTGTTCAGACACAGAAAACAAGAATTTAACAGAAAATACTAATAAAGGTATGAAATACTCAATAGTTACAAGTTCTTTGCCCTTATAATTAGTAATGAATATTTTGTAATAAATGACAATAATATTATTTCATAAGCATTGCTAATGAAATACAAGTGTGAACCCTCAGCACTACTATGAACTAGCTAGCTATTACAAAAGCATCTCAGTCTAAAAGAAAATTTTCTGGCTATTCTTATCAGTCATCAATATAGCTCGAGCAATGTAAATGGTATATGTAAATACTGTTTTCATAAGATAGGATCGGAACAGGCCTGAGACACTTACATGTCTATATTTTCAATGCAAAACTCCACTTCCAGCACTCAGTTAACCTCCCAGCATAAAGCAAAACTATCAAAAGCAGCAACAATTATTTGCTCATGTGATTAAGAAGTGGCATTAGGAAGTATATGGAGCTGAAAGCTTTGTGTTTTCTCAGATATCAGCTCGAGATAAAAAAGTAGCACAATGAATGGTCTTAAATCATCGTTCTGAGTAAGTTCATTCCTAAATCAATAATTAATTGTCAGTAATCTCCAAAATAAAAGTGTGACAGACAGACAGATGAACAGGCAGACAAACAGACATACTAACAGACACACAAATAGGACAACTACTGTAATCCTCTCATGTATGTCCACTGAGGGTTAATAAATCACCAAAAGGAGCGAACCTCAGTGCTACACTAGCTAGGTATTACTAATAATCTCAGTCAAAAATAAATAATTTATTGGTTATTCCAATCAGGCATCAATGTCTCTTTCAAAAGTGAAGAAGCTAAACATTCCAGAGACACTAACCCGTATACATTCTAAAATGAAATTCTGCTTCCAGCAGCAGCAAGGCAAGCTAACATGAGCCACAAAAAACAATTATTTGTTTACGTGATTACAACATGATGAAAAATTACATTACCAACAAAACCTAGTACCCACGCAGAACTGAAAGCTTCGCGTTTTCTTAAAACCAGCTTGAAATTCGAAAGTGGCACAATTTAAGGTCCTACATCTTCATTCTGAGTAAGTTCATAGCAAAATCAACAGTTCATTGTCCGTGATATCCAGAATTAGAACATAATAGATGGACAGACAGACTGACGGACTAACAGACTAACAGACAGACAGACAAATGGACATGATGACTACTATAACCCTATGGTGCATGCACGCAGAAGGTTAATACTCATGTTCACTTCCAGAAAGGATTCAAGTTAAGTAACAAATCAATTCTGAAAAGTATATGTACAAATACTCATGTTACCTTTTTTGCTATGTCAATTGCAAGCTTTTTTTTAACCATGAACATATTAAAAAGTATTTCAGTAGTTTTTAAAAGCTCAATTCTCTCTGATAACTTCACTGTAATATATGACTATATGTGGCCACAATCAATTTTGTTCACTTTCTAACCTTATTTAAATTAATGGAATTATTAACATGTAATGCTTTTTACAACCTGTGCATGCCATTTAGGACAATTATAGTTAAATGATTATAAATCGTTGAATATATACATGTATATATTCTGTGCTAAGAATCGTCAAAATAATATTCACAAGTTCATGACCTGTGAGCTCATGATATTATCACAACTATAATATTGACAAGCTCATTAACCTCAAATATTCTAGTAGTCAGTGGTGTAGAAACTACTTTGGCCACTCCAGCCATGGCAGGACCAAATTTGTGTACTGGAATGACATATGGTCATCAACAAAGGGACTGTGCATTGCAGTAATCTATAAAGTATGTGTCTTCAGTCGATTGACACTGTGAATAGCACTACATCTCAGTCAGTTTTAAAAAACCATATGACAGCTAGAATTACTGTGGCAACAGATGTTCAGGAATCTCCACACTTGCCTGGAGCATAGTTCACTGACAAAATCTTTTTTTTTTATTCTTCTGTTACAGCAGCTGCAAATACGTGGCAAAATTTATGTTTTGAGTATTCTTAACAATATATACTAGAACGACATCCACAAGATGGTTTGGTTATAATACATATATTATTCACTTATAAACACTTAATTATATAAAATTTAATTTAATAGGCGTGATATTCTTTAGATAAGCAATAGCTGTAACAAACTTCAGTTATGGTGGGCGTTCTGCATAAGAAAATAAGTAATCATACAGTGATGCAGTATATAATATCTAAAAAATGCTGTTTATTCGATCTTATGAAAACGTAAAAAAACTGACTTATGTTTCTAGGGGCAAAGTTCAGCCAATAGGGACCTACGCTACATAAGCCTAAAAAAAACAGAACAATAAATAAACCAAAAGACAAATCACGAAGCACACATGCCAATTAAATGTTGTTCAAAATTGTCTTGTTTTTAGTTTATGATATGTTTTTCTTCAACAAAAAAATGTATCTTAAATTCTTCATTCCACATCAATTTCTAGAATTATCAGAATAACATGAAACAATTTTCCAGTTATAATGGTCTCAAAAATGAATTTAAAATAGTACAAATACATTTGTGCATAGATGCTGAGTGTATGTATATTATTAATTTAGACATTACTGCTGTTGACAATACTGATTTTTTTAAGAAGAAAACAGAAAGAAATGATAAAGTACTTGATGAGTGTATGTCACGTCCGAGATCAGACTCTCGTACAGAACGTAACATTGTACGAATAAATGAATCACAAAGAGAAAAAGGTATAAAGTTTTTACAATTATGCAAATGTTAGTAATAATTTTTCATTATCTTAATTTGCAGAAGATCTTAGAGAATTTATTGGTGAACGATACAAGTCATTGCCAGATTTAGGTAAGTTATTAACTGCATTAATGTGTGAAGGTAACTGTATTATGGTAAGTCAGACACATCCAAGATAAAATGACTAAATGAAAATATGACAATTTAGTGACTTGTAAATGCACAGAGAAACTATGCTTGAAATAAAATAAGAACGAAATGTATTGCTTATTGTAGCATCTTCATTGTATTACATTAAATTGATATGGTTCAAAAATTAAAATTAAAAATAGTATAACAATCCAGAAATCACACTGTAAAATACATTGCAGTTAATACATGATTGAATGTTTGTGCTGATGTAGTATGTCACTACAAGATTCATCAGAATGTTGTGTGAATTCTATAATACAATTGCATATAATAAAAAAAAAACTAAGTTTTATTTCAAATAATTTTTTCTAATAAATGCAGGCAATAACGGTTTTAATTTTAAAAGGCTTTTTGATATAATCATAATTTAACAATCCGATGATATTGTTTAAGCTCATAACTACAGGATGATATATTTATTTAGGCAGCAGACTACAAAAGCATTGGTTTCGAGCAAAATCTTCTAGAGGCAAGATAATTATCAAAGTATCAGTATGTTAATAATAATAATTGTTTTATATAAAATACACTTGCAAACATTTTTTTTATTACAGATGAAAATGTCAACTGTATGTCCTTTGGATATTAATGATCCAAACATTTTAAGCAATTTGAAGAGTTTGCTTAAAAAAATTCAGGTACACTGTGACATAAAATAAATACTGGCTTTGAAAACCATATAACTTTTCCAGCACCCATACATTCAAGCTATGTACAGTGTCACTCTAGATAAGGATCAAGTTGGACTGATACAAGAGTACTTTGAGCGAGGTTCCATCAGAGACTACATTCATAAAGTAAACTATATTACTGACAAGTTTTATCTACTTTAAGAATCAATGATAATATTTAATGAGCACAGCTTTACTTTATTTATGCATATCGCAATCTGTGTTTGTATACAGTGGAGTGTGGATTTAGCGTTTGTTTTCAATCTAGTAAATATGGTTATAATAATTGAACTTTTGACACTTGTAAACTATAAAAAAATGTTTTTGACTACTTACTTTGTACAATGATTATTCATTAGATAATATAGATGTATACAAGTAAATAAATTGGTGTTGGTTTGTTATTTTGTTTTTAAATAGAGTGGCCCTATGAAAGACTGGGATAAGAAATATATAGTCAATGGTGGCAAAAGAACGTTTTTAAAGAGAGATATTATGAAGTGTGGTAGCCAAATTCTTCAGGTGAGACCAGATGCACCTTCATTTACAAAATATACTGTGCTATACTTTTGATTGTAATGTAATGTTGTTATTGTTCATGTTATTATGTGATATTACGCATACTAAGGGAACCAATGAAAGTTATTAAAAAAAGTAATTATCAAATACTAACAAGTACCCCACTACGTAGTAGCACTTGGCGTATTGCAAAGTAAGAATGCAATAGCATAAATTATTTTATTTATTTTCATCATTCAAGAGAGCAGGAAACCTAGCGAAGAGAAAAGAGCTGGAAAAGGGTAAGGTGGGGGATAAAAAAGCTGAGATAGTTTAGGAAAAAAGAGAGCAGGTTTTTTTTTTCCAGTGGTAGCTCTCAGGTTTCTTCACAACCTTATAGAGCCATAATATTTTTAACTATTATATTCCTTTGCATGAATAGTAAAATGTTTGTGTTGTTTTGCTCACACGTTATAGTAAAAAATCTCTATATAACTGTACGCTAAGGGGGTATACTGCCTGTATGCAAAATTTGGATTCAATTCAGTGCTCCAAGTCCTCAAAAAGTATCTATTTATATTTAGAAGTTGACAAATGATTCGCTATTATACCCCACCCCCCAAAACATTGAGCTCCATAAATGCACACTTTATTGGAAAGATAAATCAATTGGCTTATGGTAGCTCTAAAGAGCCCAGTTGAACAACAAAATAAATAATGAGCCATGAGCGGGCCTATATGTACCGTCCATACATACATTATAAATAATGAGCCATGGGGCGGGTGAGGGACCTATATGTACCGTCCATACATACATTATAAATAATGAGCCATGAGGGGCCTATTTGTACTGTCCATACATACATTATAATGAGCCATGAGGGACCTAAATGTACCATCCATACATACATTATAAATAATGAGCCATGAGGGGCCTATATACCGTCCATACATATATTATAATGAGCCATGAGGGGGCCATGTGATGAGCCATGAGGGGCCTATATGTACCGTTCATACATACATTATAATTATTGCTCTGTTTCAATTGTGTCCACCCCTAATAAAATCTCGCTTGATAACAAATGTCCCCAATTCTCAATAACACCACTATTAGTGTCTCACTGGAATAATGTACTTAATATAAAAAGTATAATAAATCACTTAAATATTTACTTAAAACAAGAGCAATAGATGATATGATAAATTATCTCTAAAAAAATATTTTTAAGGATCCTGTAATTTCCCGTATTTGTTTCAGGCTACAGCTGGTCTCTATGACATTGGTTTCACAAGCATTGGACAAATTCATTCTGGCAACGTGTTCATTTCTAATAACAAAGACTACATTCTTGGAGGATTTGATAATTCCTTACTAGGATATAGGACAAGCATTTATGCTGTGGTCAGTCAAAAAGGGCTACTGGACAATATCGATATTATTATGTTTGGTAAGTTATTAGTAATACTTTTAAGTAGCTTTATGTGAATATAAAAGGTGTGCAAAGTTTGAGATTTCACTAATGCAAGCGAAAACTTACCCAACATTTTCAGTGTGTATTAGGAATTAATATGTAAATTCTTTGTGGTGATATTAACAACCAAAAATATTGAAATAATCGATAGGACATTTTTTCTGTTAATTTTATCCTGAAAATTTTTATTTAATTTTTAAGTCCACAATATGAAAAACTACTTTGAACATCATCACTAGGAGAATGCCTGCAACCATATTATTTAATGAAGCTATGAATCAAGTGCACAAATAAAAGTTAACAGAATTGATCATAAATACTTACCACAATAGCATCATATGGTATTGGAGTAAAATTATTATATATTTTTCATACATTGGTAGTAGAATACAAAAAATACATTGTCCCAATTTACCAACATTGGCTTCACAAACTAGATACTTGGGGGTAACTGGAGACTAAATAATATGGCTTATTCAACAAACTGTAATAAGTATTTTTAGAGATTGTGGACATAAACGAATAGTGTCATTTTAATATAGCCAAATTGTGCTATTGTTTCCATTAATTAGTCTTGGAGTTCGCTAATAGTCACAGTAAAATAAATCTTGGTTTCATGTTGTGGTTCAATCTCATATACGGCCAAAAAGCCAAGAGGAGTTTTAATAGGCCTGAGATGAATCTGGCAAGTAAAAAAGGAACTAGAGAAGATATTCACAATAAACCATATCATTGGTCAACATAGCCTAATATGCAGCAGAAAGGGATACACAGCCATAATGAAGCATTTTGCTTTGGAGTTCTCATTACTTGGAGAGAGAGAGAGAGAGAGCTAATTAACAAAAAAAGTAACATCTACCACAAATGAAGACTAGTCAGGAGAAATTGTTACAGTACTACAAAAGCAGAAAGATGCCAACTTGAGCTGTACATAAAGTGATGTAGTATGTGCATGCTGGAACACCTGTGAATACACGGATTGGTATGGCCATAGCTGAAAGCATAGTTAAAGCTACTTTTTGTACACTCTTACTACTCACAGTGGTTCAAGTCACCTGACACAGAATTTTCTTACAAAAAGATGAAAATTGTAAGAGTTAAATTTCAAGATAACATAACTAAAATATTCTACCCTGCTTTAATTAGCTCTATCAGACAATAATATGAAATGTTAATAGCTTGTAAGGCTAATGTACTCAATATTGTTATTTCATTAGTTTCTTTTCTTCACAATATTTATGGAAATTTGTTACTAGCAATTACCCCACCACATAGTGGCGCTTGAAGTATTGCGAAGTAAGAATACGGTAGCATAAGTTGTCTTGCTCAGTTATCATTCTCTGCTATAGGTTCAGGCTACATAAGTATTCCTCTCCTGCTCTCTTTTTTCTGAACTATCGGAGCTTTTATCGGAGTTCTTCTTGAGTCCCCTTTTCCTTGTTTATCTCTCCTGCTTGTAAATTTCTGTCCTACTTTGAGAAACTTTTGTCTTCTATTTCGTACTTTAGCCTTTCTTTTGAAAACTAACCCCACCCTTTACTCGTTGATTCCACCCGCTTATTAGTTACTACTAATAGCTTGTTATTTTCCTTCTCTTCCCTTCCATTTTATACCTAAGTCGCCTTCCATCATCTATTGCACCCGCTTCTTAAAACAACCACCACTTTCTACTGAATGTGACGATACTATACCTACAATGCTACTATACAAAGCTCATGAATTATTCATGATTACATCCTGTCATTGTCACCATTGGTTGTCGTCGTTACTGGCGCACAAGCGTATTATTATATAGTTTATTTATAACATTTTTTTAAACAGTGTACTAATGTGTCACTCTTTAAGCAACATATCAGGTCATTTATAGCTCAGAAATCTGTATACTTTCACATTTATCAGAAAATATTAACTCCATGGCCTAATAACTGCAGCCCTCACTGAACAACAAGCTCCGGAGGAATAAGTGGTTGATAGATCAAGCTGATTGATAATAGCATTGATAGATAAGCTGAACTTGGAGAATTTGTGACAAAAGTCTTATTGTATTCTCAAAAGAATAAGTATGAGGCTACCACTATGCAAAATAAAAACTTTCTGACTCTCTCCATTCAAATAGCATAAGGCTACTTCTGAAGCAGAGTTAACACTGAGTCAGCATCCAATGAATGCAAAGATTAAAGTTTCCTCCTGAGCTGTTATGAACTGGGACAAGACTGATATCAAAGTTGTTCCTTTATCTGAGTGAGCTTAGTAAAAACAAGGTACTAAAAGAGTTCAAGTTGCTGGGATGGGTGACAATCTCTCACTCTTGCTACATTCTGTGAGGAGTTCTTGCCTTACCAAGTTTTACATAAAGGAAGGACAAATCAAAGTCATCTTTCCATTTGTTTTCTTGAGGGTAGTGTCGATACACACCTAACAATTAAGCTAATGGTGTAAACAATGTTCAATGTTTAAGTATTCCTAGCATTGTTGCTTTGTGAAAGAAGCTTGATTTACATGAAAAACGTATGGCTTTATTGAATTTTTTCATGTAGTATTGCTGCACATTAATACAATTCATTGAAAAAATACATCCGTTGTTAACTTATTTTTAGTCAATAATTATGACAAATGGTATGCTTGAGCACAAATATCGAGCGAGCCTGCCTAGTTAGGTTACATAAAACTACAATATTGTTACATGATATAGTCTAATTTAGTTCATGCAAAACAGTGTATACAGTTGGCCGTTAATATTTCCAAAGAAATACAAAATTACACTCATACCTCAATTTCTTGAATAGTGGTAACTTTTGTAGTATACAGTTTAAGCCATTCCGAGTATCTTAATTTGTAAACAAGCTTGCACCTTTATCAAAATAAAATAGCCAGAGTTATTTTTGTAATTTTGGATAGCAATATGGAAGTACGTACTTAACTACCGCAGCTTCTCTTAAGTAATTGTCTCTTCCTTAGTTTTAACATTTAGCTTCTCTGGATAACAGTGGCACTTAACAACCAACAAGCGGCATCTAGCAGCCCCAAACAAGCGATGAAGTTTCACATTTTTGTTTGGTAAAGGGTTTTCAATGTCATTGTAACCATTCACAGTAACATTTTGGGACATAAAAAACCAGTGTTTTGCAGGCACTTTCTCACTATTTGGAGTACAATTTCAAAGTAAAACTTGCTTAATGCTGTAGTATCTGAAGAAAGTGGAGTCCAGCCTAAAAAGCCGTGCTTTTAGGAGAAAAACCGACACCCGCATGTGCGTTTAAGGAGCAACGTAGAATCCATACAAACATGCATATAAAACATACCCAATTTTCAGTTGTCCTCCCCTAATTGTATCTCGCTTGCTCCGCTTGCTTGATAATAAAGACATTTTAACTCAAGAGGCAGGCCCGTAGCCAGAGGTTAACATTGGGTGGGTTCAGATTTTAAGACGCAAAAAGCCACACCTTCTTTTGTTACCTCATTAATTCTTCTACAATACTAAAAAACAAAAGATAAGTGAATAATTTTTCTAGGTATTCTACTTTAATCTGTTGATATTCGAGAGAAAAGCGGTATTATTCTCATGTAACCTGGCTTCTAACCACTACGGTGAGATGTATATAAACAGTGCAACAATAATACGTCCTTATTCGATCTACAAGTTATTTAATAGTAAACTGTCCGTTCAAAATGTACTGGAAAAATCGCTATAACTAAGTGAAATAGCACGGGACAAAGTGAAATGCCACAGTAGCTTAATAAGAGTAAGTGCGCAAGCATGCAGCTCTAGCCTTGGAATTATACAGTTGTAGTTTCTAGTTGGAGACAACGTCATTCTTTTGCGCGGAAGCTATACCCCTATTAGACAGAGTTTTTTCAACAGATTAGGAGGAAGCATAGATTAAAGCAAAGCTCAAGTGAAACTTTATCCTGTAGTATAGAGGTAGTGACTGCACTATACATAGTAGCCACATTGTAAACGATATTTAGCTTACAGCAGTCTCATGCATTTTTTATAAAGCTGGCCTACTATTACCGTGTGATAGCACGGGTAACCATGCTATTCGGGATTAACACGAGGCATATCGAAGTGCTATTTCAATAGCTTTGCGAGCGCTACTCCCGTGCTATCACTCGCTAATAGTAGGCCAGCTTTGTTTAATCATTTGCAGTGTAGCTACACTAGACAGTGCACTTACTATCTGTATACTGAAGTTTAACTTTCTCAGATACTTTCCGATGGCTCCCTTTCTAATCTGCTGAAAAAATTCTGTTGCTTGTGCTATTAATATTGAATCGCACGCTTATCGGTGCTGTTACTCTTACTAATTAATAAGTGCATTACGTTACACTTTATAAAGAATAGATGTAACATGGCTAGCTTTACTCATGCCGATGTGAGAGCGAAATTTTGTATCCATGTAGCGAAATTTTTTATTAGGTCATTTGGACTCAGACTAGGCCAGAAACGGCAGAGAATTCAAGCGCAGGTTCAGCACGATTAGATGATGATATTCCAGAAGTTATTATGTGGGGTGTGGCTAAAATATTTACTTCCGGTCACTCTAAAGTGGGGTTCGACCAAACCCCTCGAACCCCCCCTGGCTACGGCTATGAGAGGTCTTCATCAGTTTTTTTAACTCTATTTTCAAAACTCATGCTAATGAACTATATTATCAACTACAACAAAAGGAGAAATGAACAAATTATTATGTGGAAGAATGTAGTAAAAGTGCCTCTCTGTAAGATTTCATTACTTCAATTAAAAACTCAGCTACTGATTATTATTCCATGATAGTAGAACTTTCAGCAGTAAACATTTACATAGCCATCAGTAGTCACTGCATTGGCTATACATTGGGTATGTTGTGCATACAGGTCATCTAATATATGAAATGAGCACAGGAAGACCATTAACTTTTAAAGTGGAGCCTGAAGAGGAAGACATAGCACGCATTCAGGATGATGAACTACGAGAAATAATTGAATTTATATTTAATACATCCAAAGAACAAGATAAACCAAGAAATTTAATGGAAAAGGTTCTTATTGTTTTGTGTAAATGTATGTTAATGAAATGAAGAAATTTAATAGTTAGCTACTTCATCAAGTATTACTTAATTGTATAAATAACGCTAATACTGATAAAATAACTATCAGTATCAATTTCATAGTGCATTTATTCTAGATATATTTACGTTATTAGATATCCTATCACAGATTCTTCAGAAGTTCATCTGAATTTTTTCATTTACCTGATGTAAGAGACAATCCATCATAGAATGCATAATGTTACTTTTGAATACACATTTTAACAGATCAAACCTATGGAATTAACAGAATCAATGGTTGAATTAATTGTAAAAGTATTTCCACAGGGTAATGTTGAGTTGTATTAACTTTGTGAAATGTTTTATGGGTATAATAATATTCAATTATTAGATATAACAATTCAAGACTTTGCTACAGCTCTGGAGAAAAAATATGCAAGTGGAAGACCTATCCCTAGATTAGGTAATGTACATAATGTAGGACATGAAAAATATTTGTTTTAGGGGACAGATACATTCACAAATTTAAACTGTATCATGACTTAATGTTGATTGCTGGATAGCTGCACTTGTTTAATAGCGATTTAAAACCATTTGTAATAGTCAATTACATACTACTATTGTGGACTTTATGCTCAGAATTGAACAGCTTAGACTTTTCACATATCTTCATTATGTCATAATTATAATAGAACAGTAGTTCAGCATTTTAATTTTATATGCTAATTTTTCTTATCAGCAAGAGACAACATAAATGTAAATGGTGATTACATATTTCACTATTCTATATTGAATGCCAAGTCTAGCATTTACATCGGAAAAGCATATTTTTTTTAAAAGTTATAGGTAATTATGTTTAGCATTTCTCAAAGTAAAAAATATGCTTTTAGCATTGAAGAGAGGACTCTTTTAACCACTTTTTACAAATGTGATGCTTCAGCAACCATGTTTTTTTTATGAAAAAATTGGTTTATAGGTGGGAATTGCCACAAACTTTGGGGTGAAGTACAAAGTACTAAAGGTGCTTATGGTCTACTGACCGCTGTAAGTTGGGTGACATATATAATTTGATTAAATAAAGTATAATGTATATATTCTTTCACCAGGTTGAAGTACCTAAAGAATGTCCAATATTTGTGGATAGCAGCATGCAAGATTTAAAGAAACTTCTCATTCTTGAGGTTGGCTAACCTGGACAATGCAGGATTAAGCATCATATTATCTTGACTAATTTTTTTATTTATTTAGTCCACCTTTGTATTCGATATCAGAGATATTGACCATGTCAAGCTTAAGGAAAACCATTACATTGTTATTTTTCAAGACATGATTGAAAAGGGATCACTAAGAGATAAAATTTACATGGTATTTCACAACCATAGTTGATATGTTTACATATCAAGTTTTGTTGTTGTTGTTGTTGTTGTTTTTCAGGAATCTCCTCATTCACATTGTTTTTTTCAGGAATCTCCTCATTCACCTCATTCACATTGGATTACAAAATACAGGACTAATGGCAAGCCATTAGATGAGGCAGAAATAGTTGAATATGGATTTCAAATATTGCAGGTATTATTTTACTGAACTTGTTAAGGTAATAGTAATATATTTACTGGATGATTAATATTACCATAAGTATGTTATTTCAGTATTCTACCAGTTGCACTACAACATAGTGATGTGCTTCAGCACAAACGGCGAGCGAGCTAGTCTGATTGAAATTAAATTTGAATGCTAGGCACTCAAAATATTTCATTGTTAGTTAAATGTTTTTGTGTAATGTATTTGTGCTATTCTGTGGCAAAACACAACACTTTTCCACACACATAAACACTTGTTCACTGGATACCCATAGCCAGGAGGGGGAGGGGCTTTGGGGAATATTGTTTACTTGATTTTTTCCAAACCTTCAATGAAATTCTCTGCAATTTAGCTATAAATTTCCCCAGCTATACATCATACTCAGAATGTGTGCAGGATAGTTTGAGTCCAACTACAATGTAAACATTGAGCTACTTGGATAATAAACTTGGCTCACTAATAACAAGAGTAAAACTTTAATCACCTACATCTATTCGCTATTATAGTGTGCCATAAGGCACTTATTTAAACCAAAGGCCTATTAAGGGTGCACTGTTTGTGTAGAGGACATTGTAGCAGTCTGAAGCCTGGATGCACGAGAATTATAGAGCACTAGCAGTTTACTGCTCATTTCTGATAATCAACAGCATTCTATGAACTTATTAGTAGAAGACATAGAACAATAGAATAATTATAACTTTGGTGCTAACAGTTTACCTCTTGTTGCTGATAATCAACAGAATTTAGAGACATAGAACTAAATTCAAGTTAATAGTTTTGGTGTACTTCACTAAGAATAAATGGAGGAAACAAATGTAGGTGTGGTTTTCTTTCCTATTTTCCAAAGTAAGCTCTGTTGAAAATGCTCTATTGTACCAGAGCTATTAGATAAAGCATCATATCATATTCTCTTAGTGACTTGACTATACGACAATTAGATTACATTTTCATTGAAGAATCAATCCGTTATAAAAACATATCGCTATGACAAACAGGGTATTAACCAACTTACCATAATCTCAATTGAGACTCATTAATAGAGATTTTCTTATAAGGGATTCAACCGACATACTGATGGCTGATTTTCTATCTAACATCAAGGCCAGTACCCAATAACTGATAGATATTTCGACTAATTGGAATATTGTTACCTAGAGATTATTGATGAATAAGTTTTAGTAAGGTCGTTTATTTTGGGTGTATATGATTTCCACTCATTCATGGACTACGTGGCTTTGTATTTCAGTTAATACTCAATGATGCAGTTACAGAGTGCTTAACACTGGAACTATAAACAAAAACTTATTCTTGAGCTTCAGCAACAAAGTATGGCAAATTTGCTGAACTTTTCTTAACCTTACTTTTTTTTGGTTCATAATCTAAGCACTAGAAGAACTCAATTATTGTCAGCATTAACATGACACATACAAATTTCTTTTTATTGATTAATTGTATTGGCATAGCTGGGAGATCAACAACCGATGCTGACAATAAAAGACTTGGCCGATAAGCTGATAACCGATAGACCGATACATTATTGGTACATCTCTTTAGTCATTAGTGAGGGTCTAGCTTCACTCGCCCAAATATACCACACATACATGGCCTTACAGTCACAAAACTTTGTATATCCATCATAGTTTCTCAAATATATTTGCTGACTTGCCAATTACAATTATGCATGTCTAAGTGGAGTCCCAATACAAATAGCTCAGTCATTAAAAATGTAACTTAAATTTTATTATTGTAAACACTGATAAGTCATAACTATACTATGTAATTTTTTTTTAAAAACAATATTAAAAGCTGTCAGTAATGTTAGAACAATTACCTATACTATATATAAACGGGCACGTAATAATTATTATTAGACTGAAACTTCCTCACTTAAAGTGGTCTAGAGAGAAGCAAAGGCAAAGTATGAAAAAAATATTAGTTGTCGCTGGGGAATCAAACCCAGGAGCCCTGGCTTTAGCTACAAGTGCTCTAACCATTGAGTTACGACAGCCCACAACTTCCATGACCTTCACATTTTACCTTTATACTGTTGCGTTACCGCTTGCTGCAGTCTCGTACTCAACAGACCACCAATTATGTGCCATAAGAACACATTTTGTGACTTGTTGTAGCTCAATGGTTAGAGCACTGGTGGCTAAAACAAGGGGTCCTGGGTTTGATCCCCCAGCGACAACTAAGATTTTTCACATTTTTCCTTTGTTTCTCTCTCGATCCCTTTAATTGAGAAAATTTCAATCTAGTTTTTTATGAAGGGTCAGAATTTGATACTGATTACTATTGTAGTTGGATATTACTGATCCAAATTTTACTAATTCTTGTTATTCATATTCATGAAGTGTTAATTATCTCCATATTATACCTGAAATTTTTTTTTCATAGTACTACTATTTTTTATTTTTACTTTATTGAATTATTAGGCAATGTCCTACTTGGCTCATTTGGATGGCAGTGATGATCCATTAGTCTTGGGATTTGTCCACACTGGAAACATGTTTGTTATTGATGGTGTTTGCAAACTTGGAGGATTTGAAAACGCTTTATTGGGATACCCAACGAGGAAGCACTATGACTGTAATAGAGAAGACTTAAACACACTGGATATCATAATGTTTGGTTAGTCATATATATATATATATATCTTATGAAAAGATGAAAAATTTAAGAGTTAAATTTCAAGATGACATAACTAAAAATATTAAAATATTCTATCCCATTTTTAATTAGCTATCAGACAATAATATGAAATATTAATAGCTTGTAAGCCTAATGTACTCAATATTGTTATTTATTTGGTTTCTTTTCTTCACAAGATATGGGAATTTGTTACTAGCGAGCACCCCACCAATTAGTGGCGCTTGAAGTATTGCAAAGTAAGAATGCGGTAGCACAAGTGGTCTTGCTCAGTTATCATTCTCTGCTATTGGTTCAGGCTACATAAGTATTCCTCTCCTGCTCTCTTTTTTCTGAACTATCGGAGCTTTCCTATACCCCACTACTCCTTTCTTCAGTTCTTCTTGAGTCCCCTTTTCCTTTGTCTATCTCCGCTGCTTGTAAATTTCTGTCCTACTTTGAGAAACTTTTTTGCTCCGGAGGAATTAGTGGTTGATAAATCAAGCTGATTGATAATAGTATTGATAGATAAGCTGAACTTGGAGAATTTTGTGATATAGCATACAAGGTAAATGATCCACATTTTCAAACTTTCAAGTTAAGTGTATAGCAAGCTGTTACTCATAATCCAGATGCTAACGGAAGGTGAAATGCTCAAACATGCAATTAGAAGTGTGTAGTATAATTCAATCATTACATGTTTATGCCTTCCATTTCATGACAAAGATACAGTCTAGCTATATGTTCAGTATAAAAAGCAATAATTTATTACTGATTAAAAACAAGTTCAATATTTTAATTGAGTAATCATCACCCTACTTCAATACAAGATCATGAGATCAATTTCATGTGCAGCTGTGTAGGATCAAATCATGATAGAAAATTCTATTTCTGAGTATATTTGCAAGGTTTAGATAGGGATAATTATTGCAACTATACTCATTAAAGTATTTTTTAAAGGGTTGAAAATTAGTACAATAACATTGCAATGCAAATCAGAAGCAAGTTGCATTTTTTATAATCAGGAAGAACAAAATTTATTTTTGAAGTTCACTTTCAATATATAGATATTTCTTCAATTGATTTATTGGATTTTTCAGTTAATAACATTTTCTTACTGTTTGTAAAGGTCATGCAATCTATGAAATGTGTACTGGAAGAGAACTCATAACTTCAATGCCTCCTCCAAGAGACTATAACAAAATCCCACAGAATCTAGGAGAACTGCTGAAGTACATATTTGGAAACAAGAATCCTACTATGTGTGAAGTATGTTATTTTTTAATTTGTATTTTCAATCAAAACATCATCATGTACTTTCATTGATGCAATGTGCAAAGTTTAATTTCAAATAAATGATAATTTTAGGCATCATTTGTGATAGGAATTAAACATCAGCAATATTGTAACAGTTATAATTGGTTACCAGGAAAACAAAAAAAATTAATGTTAAAATAATCAATTATTTCTCTACTAGGTAATGAAATTTTTTCCAGAATCTGCAGAGAGTTCAGTAAGTCCACAATGTAACTAAAAATTTGAATTATTAGATATTACAATATTGTTGCAGCCTGAGCTGCCAAAACTTGAAAAGAAAACTCAGCTCCTTTTTCAGACAGTAAGGAAGGGAAAAGCAAGAAATCAAGATGATTTTATGGGCAAAGGAAAACATTTCATCAAATCTAATTTTCGTAGTTTTTTAAGTTAACGTTTTAAAGGTATAATTTCATCAACATTGTTAAATTCAGACATTTGTTTGTAAATACTGTTATTGGTAAGTAAACAATATGTTATACTAATATATTTTCTAATGCTATTTATTTGTGGATTCTTTATTGAAAATATTTCATTATAGAATAAATAATAATTGACTGCACTGGTAGGAAATTATAGCCAATCTTTTTTCTTTCCTCCTAATATATTCTTGCTACTGCATGTTTTTCATCCTGGGATAGATACATGCCATTATATCAGAAAGTTTTACTCTTTATCATGACTACAAGTTTTCTCAGTAGCTAATCTGTTCCATCCAATCTTATGAAAGGAGACATTCATTGTCAACATCATCTATACAAATTCTCTTACTGCCTCATAATCTTCATCATTATAATAATATTTTTTAGCGGAAAGCTAGTTTTGAAGAAGGATAATACAAACTAAAATGGGTTATGAGGAACAATTATTTTTCTTATGTTATAGTGCAATAGCTAGTAAACATAAAATTTGTGATAGTTTTAAAGAACACAGCATTAAGATAAAAAGTATTTTTAGTCAGTTAACAATTTTACGATTTATACCAGCATTGTTAAACTCAGTGTAAAGTTAATTTAATTTTTGTCACTATTAAGTAAGCCATATGCTATAGTGATGATTGACTACAAGCTATTTTTGATCATTTATTGCAAATATTTTAATACAATAGATTTTTCAGTCCTAACAGAAAAAATAATGTTTAATTAAATCTTTACTTGATGTTCAAAATCTTGCCCGAACTATCTCATAATTATGGATAAATTACTTATAGCGTAGTACTACAAAATTGTATGGATATAACAATATAGAGCTTAGATACAGTGTAGCAAATTTATTAATTACATTTGTAGATCAAGCAGTTTTAGATACTACTTTCTGAATGGTCATGATCAAGCACTTAGCTATAATTGGAAAGTTTCAGAATGCTTTTGTGTGAAATGCAAACAACTTGGGATGTTAATATGTGAGGTATTGCTGGAAGGGAGTTTTATTTGGAAATGGGGTAAAGGAATGTCTTTTGGACACTTTTTACCCTGAACTACAAACTGTTTTAAGATGCACACAGATTACTTTAGGATCTCAGTCAACCTTTCTGATTTGTGCTTGTTTGTTAATGAAGTGGAATTTGCTTTAAAAGTTAGCAAAACTTCTACAATCTGTTATATACAAATTATAATAACATAATGATAAACTAAATTTTGCTAAATTGTCTCTTAAGCAGTCATAATCTAAACCTTATTATTAAAAATTATGAGTTACCTGTCTGTCTGCCTGTCTTATCATCAGTCAGTCAGTCAGTCTGTCTGTCTGTTTGTCCATCCATTCTTGACAGTACGATAAAAAAAACCCGTAAGGTTTCATTACATTCCACTACTAGTGGTGCGCTCGAATAGCGCAAATGGCGAGCGAGTTGGCCTAGCTGAAAATAAAATGAAATAATGCCACTTAGAGAAAATGCAATTTAAAATGAGTACACTGTATGATAATTTTAGGAGGGGAAATGATTGTTTCGCTCTTTTTTGAGCTCATCAGCATATCATAACCATACACACATACAAAGTTACCAACCATTTCAAAGTTTTGTATAAACCAGATAGACAATTTGTCAGTTGATACTGTACACTATTCTTAAGAATGTATTGCATATGTGTTATTTACTATTGCCGCACACAATTTCACGTCTTTTAAAAGTTGGTAATTTTGGATGTGATATATGATAGATATGGACAATCATCTATGTCGGACGGTCAGGCGTCGGTCCCCAACCAGTCACAGTAGTTACTGCCACCAGGTTCTTCTCTATCCCTCGTCGTGCCCTGAGTAGCTAAGCTATCCAGGCCCTTTCCCCAAGTAGCGAGGTTTTAAGTAAGTAATTAAATAAAACAACGACAAAAAGACTGACACAACTCAAACGGAAATTGACAAGAAAGAACAACTGACTCAGTGTGTCCTGGGCTTATATAGATGAGCCCAGGCCACACCTACTATACAATGACTAGGCACTATTTGCCCGCCTAAACTACTAAGTCCAAAGTTCACTAACGAATTAGTTCATTACGGCTACGGCCGCCTCTTCTCTTGATCCTCACCGGGGAGAGGGGAGGAGTCGTGGTCCCACATCCCCCTGGTTACATCCGGACACATCCGGCCTTTTAATCCTTCCGGACTCGATCCACTCTCCTCGACTTGATCACCTTCCTCGTGCAGCCTCGAGAATCCATCCGCGTTAGATAGAGTTTTCCCCGGCACATATTCCATCCTGCAAACTCTTTCCTGCAGTTTCAACGAGAACCGGCGAAGTCTGGGGTTCAGCTCTGAGTGCGAAGCTCCATCAATCAAGGCTAGATTTGGTTTGTGATCTGTTTTGACGATCACTTCCCGTCCGTACAGATAAATCTCAAAGTGGGAGAGAGCACTCACCACGGCTAATGCCTCCCTCTCGCTGGCAGAATATCGTGATTCTGCTCCTCTCAGGATTCTTGAATAGAAACCCACTGGATACTCAACTCCATCACGGACTACGTGAAGGCAACCACCCACAGACCTGGAACTGGCATCTGTGTATAAAACATAACAGTCTCCCGGCACGGGAACAATTAAAACAACATAGTTACACAAAGACTCACGAAGATGATGGAATGCTAACTCCGCCTCTCCGGTCCACCTCACCAGCTCTGGAGCCTCCTTTGTCGTCATGGGTGTCAGTACCGCCGCATCCTCCGCGAAGTGTCTGACGAACTTCCGGTAGTACCCGATGACTCCGAGGAAACTCTTAAGTTGTCTCTTTCTCTTGGGCTTCCCATAGCTAGCTAAGGCCTCCACCCTATCCCTGGGCACCCTAAGCTCTCCATTGCCAATCCAATGACCCAAGTACCTAAGACGGTTCCTTCCAAAACAACATTTCCTCTTCTTAACAGTTAAACCAGCTTCACTGAGGCACTTGAGGACCAATCTCACTGCCTCCAGGTGTGACTCCCAGTCATCCGAGAAAACCAGGATGTCATCAATGTAGCAGCTTGCAACAGCTCTACATTCTTCTAACACCTTATCAACTACCATCTGGAATTGCGCAGGGGCGTTCTTAAGCCCAAATGGCATCCGCCTGAACCTGAAGCGGCCTTTGGGACTACCAAAGGTTGTCAGGTCCCTCTGATCTTGTTCAATTGCCACCTGGTGGAAGCCGGCCGTCAGGTCCAGAGTAGTCAAGACTTTGCTAGCCCCAGCCCGGTCCAGCAGTTCCTCCAGTGTGGGCATGTAATGCCTCTGGAGGGGTGTGACCTCATTGAGCCCTCTATAGTCAACACAAATCCGGATTGTGCCATCCAGCTTCCGGACTGGCACAATAGGACTGCACCAAGCGGCAGACTCTTCTGCCGGCTCAATGATTCCGCCCTGAAGCATACTCTGGAGCGCCTGCTCTACACCTTCCCTCATCTGGAAGGGAACTCTCCTTACTGGAAGGTTCACTGGTTGAGAACCTTCTACTACCTGGATGTTGCACCCACCACCAGTGTAACACCCGGGAGTATCGGAGAATGTATCCCCGAACTCCTCCAGAAGTCTATCCAACTGGACCTGGTTGAACCCTTCACACAGCTCATCCCCCAGCCCGCACTTCCTAGACAACAACTTCCTATCCTCTTCCGTTTCTTCAGCTATCAGAGCCCTCAAAACCTTCCTCTCTTTATATGCCTTCATATTATTGATATGAACAACTCTACCCTTCCCTGAACCAGGCCAACTCACTCTATAATTAACTCGGCTCAGAATTTCCTTAACACAGTAAGGTCCTTCCCAGGAACACTGAAAGGCTCCACTTCTACCCGGCGTCTTCAGCAACACCTGATTACCCACACTAAACACCCTGTCACTCCTAGTCCTATTCATTCTCTCTCTTTCTTTATCTCTCTTTCCCTTTCTTCTAGCCATATTTCTATCTTCCAACACTCCCAACCTCTCTTGCAGACTATCGACCCAATTAGATACAGCAATCCCTTTACACACATCCTCAGTCCATCCACAATACACTAGGTCTAAAGGTCCTCTCACTTTGAACCTGTAGACCAAGTCAAAAGGGGAGTAATTTGTGTCTGAATGAGGCATCTGCCTTAAGGCAAATAATGCTAGAGGCAAGAATCTCACCCAATCACATCCCTGATGGCTAGCCTTTGCAAGCATTGGCTTGAGCGACCCATGCATGCGTTCGACGACCCCGTTCCCTTGTGGGTGGTAAGGGGTAGTTGTGATTCTACCACAACCTAGGAGTTCACAGACCCGTCGAAACGTCTGGCCTGTGAATACAGAACCTTGGTCCGTCAGGACCATATCTGGTATTCCAGTTCTGGATACTACCGACACAAATGCTTCTGCCACCTCAGGAGCTGCTAAACCCCTGAGTGGCACTGCCTCGGGCCATCTGGTGGCCATGCAGGCATAAGTGAGCAAGTATTTCGCCCCACCCCTACCCTTGGGGAGGGGCCCTACCAGATCGATTGCCACCGACCTGAAAGGCTCCGAGACTACAGGCCTCTCTGCCAACTTGGCTGGCCTGTCACCAGCTTTGTTTACTCGACGACACACATCACAGGACATGACGTGGTCTACCACATCCTGAGCAAGACCAGGCCAAGTGAACAGCTTATTCATCTTGGCCCGGACCTTCTTGGAACCAAGATGTCCCCCATGCTCATGTGCTAATTTCAGCAACCTCTGTCTGTCTCCTTCCGGCACCACAATTCTGCTCACAAGTTCTCCTGCCTCATCCAATACCTCATGTCTCAGTACTCCATCTCTTATACCATACCCTCTTAATCCACTACCTCCCACAGGGGCGCCGGAACAGGTCCGGCAGGCCCGGCAGTCGCCGGACCAATAATTTGAATTCTGCTCTCACTTACTTTCAGTTACTCTTACAGTTACCTCCTCACACTCCTCGATTCCTCCACGGTAACTTCACCGTCAAAATTTAGCTCTAATTAACGCACACATCGCGGCACGCCCACTACTTCAAGTGATTGTAAATTTACACTTTACCTAATCTTTACTTGTACGCGTGTAGTCTGGTCTAGTATGGCTTCTCGGTTAGAGTTACCCAATCAGTTCAAGCCTGGGAAAACCTTCAAGTTCCCTAAGAGAAAATTTGGAAAAGGGAAGGAGGAGAGGTAAGAGTGCTTATTGCTAATAGCAAATAATAATAATAATAATAGCTAAATAATAATAAGTGTCAGCTAAGTAGCTAGCTATATCTTTTATCCTTCTGTTTGTCAAAAAGACTTTAAGGGAAAATTTGTTTTAGGTAGTAACTTAATTAAAAGAAAATAAAAAAAAATACCTATCATTTCCCCTCATTATTTCAGATTCATTCCTGACCCTGCTCTTCTCTTCTTAATTCCCTTCCTGTTTATCGTCATTATGTCAGAAATGCTTAATCACAACAACTAATCAAATTTTCAATTTATCATCCATCAAAAATATTATTATTTATGATAATTGTCTTAAAAGTAATAGTTTACCCAGGTTTAAAGTGTACAATTTCGCCTGACCAAAGCATTTTAGCTTCCTCCACCACTGTCCCAACCGCCAACAGTCAGCTAAGGTAGTATCTTCTTTCTGCTTCCTAATGAGTTCCTGCTTCTCACTCCCATCAGGTACCCTAACTGGGCACCCGAGTTCTAGGTCCTCACAGTCTGGAGGAATAAGGATCGCTCCTTCCTCTCCAGGAGGTGTGGTCTTACTTACCACCCCTCCTTCTGCCTCCTCAGGCATCCCCCTGGTTGGGATAGAACCCGGGTCACCGTCAGGTTTGTTCCTTCCAGTAATTCCCTCAGAAATCACTAACTCCTCTGAGTCAACTCCCGCAGTAGCAGACTCAGTGCTTGCCACAGTCCCCGCAGTGACAGTGGACTTCCTGGCCACACCCCTTCCAGTGGGTGTGGTCTTACTTGCCACGCCCCCTTCAGTGGGTGTGGCTGAACTGCCTTGAGCCACGCCCCTTGGGGTGGGTGTGTCCCTAGGCTTGTTAGGCTTGTGGGCTTTGGATGTGGTGTGGCCTCCGCCCCTTGGCTCGCCTGAGTTCTGACTCTTGACCGCACCCGCTTCTGGAGGTGTGGTCTTACTTGCCGCACCTGTGTTCATAGGTGTGGTCTTCCCGGACCTAGCCACACCCTCATCAGTGGGTGTGGAAGGCTTGGATCTGACCGTGCCCTTTCCTGTGAGCGTGGCCCTTCTCTTCTTGGACACTCCCCCAGCAGTGGGTGTGTCCTCCTGACTCCTGACTGCTCCTCCTGCAGTGGGTGGAGTCACTTGACTCTTGGTCATCACCACACCTGTACCAGGAGATGTGGTCTTACTTGCCACACCTCTGGACTCAGATATGGCTGACCCTGAACTCTGTCCGGAGCCTGCAGTGTTGCAGCTAGCAGCCCCTCCCACCTTTGGAGGCTCACTGCTCTGCAGCACATCTGCTCCCCTAGACTGACCTGCAGAGCTGCAGCCCCTCCCATTTCTGGAGGCACACTGCCCTGCAGCTCATCTACGGCACCAGGTTGGCTAACACCTGGGCGTGGCTCAGTCTCCTCAAAAGAACTAAGCTTCACTTGCTGCCGGGCTCTCTCTTGTTCTCTGTGATTGGCCGCCTTCACCTTCTTTGCAGCTGCCCGGGTAACAACCTGACATTGCTGTTCACCACCAGAGGGGCATGTCTCTGCCTCTCTGGTAAGTGACGGGGAGTTCACTTCCGTGTCAGCCCCGCCCTGGACGTCTGGGGCATCACCAGACTGCCCAGCCCCTGAGGTGTCTGCCTCCAAGGCTGCGTCCAAGAACAACTGCCGTGCTGTGCTACCCTTTAATGGCACGGCGAACAGGACATTGTCATTTAACAGGTCCCTGTTCGCCACAACCACCCGGCTGACGTATTGTCTGCCTTCAAACCGGATTGGTACTCTGGCACACTGTGCCTTTACTGGTCCTCCAGCCACACCCCTTATAGTCTCATACTCTTCTAGGAGTTGACTGGCCAACACTAAGTGACCAGGAACTATAGTTATCTCTGCTCCAGTGTCAGGGATGATCTGACACTGAATCCCATTGACCTCTCCCAGCAAGGAGTTGTTATTTTGCCCTACTGCAGCCCAGTTTGCTCTCTTTGGCTGAGGTTGTCCTGGTTTTGAACTGGCCCCCTTAGAGGGTTCACCAGGTTTCTGGGACTTCCGGTCTGGGCAGTCATAAGATTTATGCCCAGGCCGGTGACAGATATATCACTTGGGAGGTCCCCCAGGCTTGGATTCCTCCCGGCCCCGTACCTGACTTGTCTCCCTCAAGAGACAGGCTGCTTCTACTAGGTCATCCATCTTCTTGATGGTCTGACCTCCCACCATGCCACACTCTGTCTGGGTTAATTCCGCACAAAACATACCCCGAGCCAAGAACAGTTTTATGTCGTTCCTGCTAGGACACAACATACTCACACGCTCTACTGTTCTGATTACTTCCTTCAGTCTTTCAACCCGATCCTTACCTACCCTCCTTCTTTGAGGAAATACATCCAGCTCCAATTCTCTAAGAGAACGGCCTACCCTTTTCAGTAAGGACCCTTTTAATTCTGCATAAGTCGCACCAGCCTCTATGGCTTCTACTACAGTGTCTTTCACCTTAGGGGGAAGTTTGGACAATAATACCGTCTTCCAGTGTTGTTTAGGAAGCTTGAACTCTGCTAGTTCCGCCTCTAACCCCCTGACATATTTAGATAAATCACCACCCTCCTTAAATGATGGTATCTCTTTGATGGTTTCTCTCGGGCTAAGTGTAAACCGATCCGTCTCCCTTTCTACTCTCCTAGGCTCCACCCGCCCCATCATACAAGTCATCACCTGGATGAATGCTTCAAATGCTGGTGGTACCTCAGATGCACCACCCCCACCTGATACTACTCCTCCGTCTCTAGTTACACCCTCTTCCCTTACTCCTCTACCTTCTGCTCCCCTACTATCCTCTACCTCATCCTCCCTTTCCTCTATCTCATCCTCACCCTCCGTACGATCGACCACTCTGACGTCTTCATCTAGCTCTCCAAGTCTAATGTCTGTTGGAGTTGACAATCGTTGTGGCGGGTCTTCAAGAGGCGCCTTCTGATTTCGAAGTTTAGGAGGCATCCTTTGCTGGCAAGGCTTCTCGGGTCAGCGAAGCTGTACAAAAATAAATACAAATGATTAAATGGGTGAAATTAGAAAAGAAAAGAAATTCAGGCTTTTACAAGTAATTAAACACAGGCACACACACACACAACTGCAATCAAACACGACAAGGTGATAAACAAGTGTGCCGAGAGGTGTTAACAAAGTGTTCCCAGGCCTCAGTGTAGAGGTGGCCTTTCGGTGCTTCCTTGTGTTGTACTCCCTCAGAGATCTTCTAACTCCTCGAGGTAGTTGAGTTCGGCTGCGGAAGGCTGTCTAGATCCTTTGCTGCCGTAGAGTTGATGTTCGAACTCGGTTGCCGTCGGCGAGCGGCTTATCAGGCTGCTGGCTGTTTGGTCTTCTTTGGTAGTTTTCGATGGATCGCGGGGGCGTGGCAAGGTTTCCGTCTTCTAACACAGAATCCCACCGCTGCCACCACTTGTCGGACGGTCAGGCGTCGGTCCCCAACCAGTCACAGTAGTTACTGCCACCAGGTTCTTCTCTATCCCTCGTCGTGCCCTGAGTAGCTAAGCTATCCAGGCCCTTTCCCCAAGTAGCGAGGTTTTAAGTAAGTAATTAAATAAAACAACGACAAAAAGACTGACACAACTCAAACGGAAATTGACAAGAAAGAACAACTGACTCAGTGTGTCCTGGGCTTATATAGATGAGCCCAGGCCACACCTACTATACAATGACTAGGCACTATTTGCCCGCCTAAACTACTAAGTCCAAAGTTCACTAACGAATTAGTTCATTACGGCTACGGCCGCCTCTTCTCTTGATCCTCACCGGGGAGAGGGGAGGAGTCGTGGTCCCACAGTCTATACTCATCTTCGACAGATGATTGCCCCCCTCCGAATATTTCAGAGGCGATCATAGTAGTCACATTTTCAAATGCACTGATATTTAATTTTAATTAATGTAAGATCATTATTATTATTATTTGTGAAAATGTTTAATAATATATTTTGTGATACAAAAAATGCTTCAGGACTGTTAAAAAAGTAGAACTTGAAAATTTTTGCTAGTCATATGAAATTTATGTTCATGATTAAACCATTTATTTCCTCCTTCCTATTTAAAGAAGAAAGTTAATACTAAAAGTTAAAGCAAATAAGGTGTACATTTGTCAGCAGCTTGCTGCAGTTAAAAAAACTTTCTTTACGCAGGTGTAAACTTGAAGCACTTGAGTATAAGAATTTGACTATAGAAATATTTAAAATTTATAAGACTTGAGTTCAATACTTGACATTGAAATTTTTAAGAACTTGAGTATAAATTTGATGAGCATAAAATATGATGGTTAGTTGAATATAGTTGATAAAATATAACTTAGGACCTCCAGCTTAAATACCCAGTCATTTATACTGGCACACAAGCTAGGTTCTAAATGGATAAATTATTTGAGGACTATTTGGATGGCGAACTGTACCGAAATGTGTGGACATAGACAACACTTTGTGATTACTGGGACTCCCTGCCACCCAGTTAGTGAGCTCAGGAAACACCGGAAATCCCAGCAAAAAATGCATTCCTGGAGGTCGTCTTTGCAGAGGCACACAAAGAGCTCAGTGCTCCACATTATTACAGCCCACACATTGTGAAATCAGTACATGAGTCCAAGAATGCTAATTGTGGTGTCTCCTAATAAAGTCAACTCAAACTACTACCATAAAGACAATTCCCGCTTTACAGCAAGAAAGACAATAATTACAAAGCCTGTGCACTATGCATTTGATGTGACCACTATTAAATTTTGCCAAATTTAACCAATTACTGCACTGAATTGACCACATCATAGTGGTTAACAGCATGGTGCACATACATAGCCATTTGATGTGTATCTGAATGACTGAAATTAAATGTACCATGCACCATACCTGGGATATATAGATTCCAACCACTCAGGTGTCATAACTGTATATTGGGGTATTCAGAAGGTGTGCCAATGCCATGACTTCAACTTCCGATCCCCATGCCCTGTTTTGATTCATCCTGGTTGCTGCAATATATTGCTCAATTCCCAGCTCCCATTCTGCATCTGTATAAACTGAGACAACAAGGTGCACTTCTCCAAGATTTTGAATCTGTCTCAGAAGAGGAGCAATCTGATGTGGCCATATCGCATCCCCAATTGTTCTCATGTGCTGTACGATGGCACCTCGTATAGCTAAGTGCTACTCTTCTGATCCTGTAAGAATCAAAGAAAAGGATCGAAATAGGCAATTTCCATCGCCAACTATCCTCTTGAAATCGGTCGGATGTGTTAATGGGACATTAGAACCACCAGGTGTGGCTCCATTTGGTCCACAGTACTGCAATCCAAGTCTTTCACATTTTGCACACTGTCACTCTTCATTGACAGGGTTATAGTGGAATTGGTGAGTATGAGTGTCAACGCTAGTGACAACAACATCATCAGTGAGACTCTTTTTTTTTTTCGATCGGAAGAGGTGGTTCATTAGCGATAACATTTTTGCAGTCTCCATTACAGCAGGCATCATGTGCTTCCTCTGATGATGGAATTGGAATATGGGGTACAATTGTTGCTGTTTCTGCTTCTTCTGCCTCCTCGCTAATTCTGTGATCTGTTCACGACTCAGACTTGACTGACAGTGTTGTTTGTGAGCCTAAACTATTGCTTAGTTTCTCTAATCTGTGGTCTTCATTGAGTCTTTCCTTATGACGTCTGCTGCTGGCTAGATGTACTACACGTTGAAAAGCAAACGGAGGATTGAAAAGCAGATCTTTTACATGCCGCACACGTGAGCATGCCACAAAAGTCAGTCCAGCTGAGAATTCTTTCTTCCCCACATCAATGACAACTTTGTCTAATGTCATACCTTGGGACTTGTGAATTGTAACTGCCCAGGCCAATTTTAGGGGAAGCTGGAGTCTCGAGCATGGGTAGGTAGAGGACAACCATGTGCGGCGTAGTGGAACTATTGGAACAGTGCCATCTGCCAGAGTAGGACCAGTGTAGGAATCAAACTTTACTCTCACTGCTACTGGTAAACTTGGTGGTGATTGATCTGCACCATCGTAGCAAATTGACACAACTGTACCAAGTGCTCCATTAACCAGTCCAACTTGAACCCACAGATTAGCAGTCAGCATTACACATGCCTTGTATGTTAAAAAAATAACTGGTTCCAATCCACCAGCAGCACTTGCAGGAATTCTGCTAGCTCTAGGACCAGAATGGATGGCTTCAATTCTTGCTACTGGCTGAGAATTTGTTTGCAATTTTTCAACATTGTACTCAGCCACTGCTGCAGCAGTTGGAAAAAGATGTAGAGCTTCCTGAAATGTGCTGGCATTTCCTACTGCAGCTGGAGTCTGTTTCATCAGAACTTTCCAGTCATCCAAAGTAATTTCACCATTTCTGAGACGCATGAGTAACTCTTTAAAGTCTAGGCTTTCTTGCCTGAGTACTTGTTTCAAAACAATACCACAATCAAGAGACGATAATTAGCACTGCCAAGGTCAGACAGTTCAGATTTTGTTGCTGTAGTGTACAGTGGCAAGTCCATCACTGGTGGTAGTTGACACCAGTCTCCAGTCAGTAGACAGGAACATCCACCCAGTACCTCATAAGATCTAGATTTATTTTATTAAAACAACAACATGAAACACAGTTGAGTTACGAGTAACAATAAACAGATACCTTTGAGGGAATGCCTGGCGAAGTCTTTTGTCTACCTGACCAAATAGTTTTCGGCCAACCATTGACATTTCATCAATTATCAAGTACCTAACGCCACAAAGTGATTCTTGAAGAGCACTGAGACGCTGTCCCTCCAAGTCCTTAAAGTCTCCAGTGACAGGAATGCTGAGAAGCGAATGAAGCGTATAGCCATGCTACATTGTAAGCTGCCACTCCAGGTGGAGCTGTCACACGAAGGCAATCGCCCAACAATTTCTTCAAGCACTTTATCAAATATGACTTTCCAGTTCCTGCTTGACCCACACAGTTTGCCATGGTATGTGATTGAATACTATTTGGTAAGCTTCACTCTGCTTTCCTTTCAAATTTTGTGCTTCAGCCTCAGTTTCATATGCAGAGTAGACAAAATGCTGTTTGTGCTGTGCAATAAAGGAAGGCATTTCCTGCAAGTTGTCATACTTTTTTCCAGCAGCAGACCAGTCGACTTCACAAGTAGAAGCAACTTGCTCAAATTCTGTGTGATGATAACAGAGCTGCATCCAATCCAATACAGTGTTCTTGTTTTGATCATCATTGTCATCGTTATCACATGCCTGCAAAAAGAATACATATAAATGAATAAAAAATGAATTGTTTGAAAATATAAATATAGTCACCTCTTCATCAACAGTCTGTTGATCTTCTGCCTGTGCCATTTCTAGCCTATGAATATCATCAGCAAGAGATTTTGGCACATTACCAGACTGAAGAAAAGTAGCATAAGCAGCTGCATATGTGTCACATCCTCCAAGTAGCTCATCCAGTTGAACAAAAGGCTTGTGAAGCATGAGTTTCTGCTTTGAATATTGCTCATATTGTGGTCCTTGTGGATCTGGTGAGCAATAAGGACGTGGTATCACTATTACATCTTTGTTCCTTGGCACCAGTGCACTGCCAATTTTCTTGGGGATTCTGTACTTCTGAACAAATTTCAGCAGGGACACTTCTCTAAACTCTGGGACATCAGGACGAGCACAATAGTGGTCCAGTTGGGAGTCCACAGTCACAGATTTGTCTTCTTCAAATGTTTCGGTCACCTGTCGAGAACCATCAAGACTAAGAACAACGAAATCTCGAGAAGCTCTAAACAAGGGCAGCATCAAAAGAAGATGACATGTCTCCTGTGAACGAGGCTCAGATTTGGTAGCATATTTTGCCACATACATGATGACTTTGTTTCTGGACATAATGTACTGCATATCAACATTGGCTCTCCAAGTTAACAATTGTACTGGGTTGTAGGCATTCAACAAATTGTCATTTCTGGAAGTCAGCACTACAGGTTCACCTTCTTGTGTGGTGATAGTAGTCACTTGCTGTAATGGTTTGGGGTAGCCGAACCTGCACTCCTGCTTGCCTCTCTTATGCTTCAAGCAATATGATGTTGAGCATCTTGTGTGCTGTTGGCAAGTAGCAACTAAATCAACCAGGTCCATTTCCAAGTTATTTATGCCTTGGTATTGTTGGTTGCACACATGCGGTTTAATCTTAGGTAAGGGAATAGAATTGATTATGTTGTTCCCATCAGCAGGAATTCCTGGGTTCATTGTACTAACCAAGTCATCAACATATGCAGTAATCCTCTCAGCAGCATCCAACAATTCAGCACTGTCATCAGATGACAATAGTTTCTCAATGTCTGGTGCATTGTGCAGCCAAGCTACACCATGTACATGAGGAGATCCCCTGTGCTGCCACTCGAATCTGAACCAGTAATCTGTGGCTCCAAGAACATCCACATAAAATGTTTTCATGAACTTGCTAATTCGTTCATAGAAGAACCAATCAGCAATGGCCGGGTTGTTATTGACTGCAGAGCTGCGGCTGGAACTTTCATCTAGATTTTCAGCAATCAAACGAGCCAGCTCAGGCCACTGGATTGTCAGCGGCACTATGAGTGAAAAATATAGTGGGCATACCGAGACAGTCAATCATGGAAATGAGCCTACTTCGCTGCTTGAACCAAAATTGCTTAGTTCCGGGTAAGCTGGTGGCATAATGTAGTTCTCATTACTTGGAGAGAGAGAGAGAGAGAGCTAATTAACAAAAAAAGTAACATCTACCACAAATGAAGACTAGTCAGGAGAAATTGTTACAGTACTACAAAAAGTACTGTAAAAAAGTAGAACTTGAAAATTTTTGCTAGTCATATGAAATTTATGTTCATGATTAAACCATTTATTTCCTCCTTCCTATTTAAAGAAGAAAGTTAATACTAAAAGTTAAAGCAAATAAGGTGTACATTTGTCAGCAGCTTGCTGCAGTTAAAAAAACTTTCTTTACGCAGGTGTAAACTTGAAGCACTTGAGTATAAGAATTTGACTATAGAAATATTTAAAATTTATAAGACTTGAGTTCAATACTTGACATTGAAATTTTTAAGAACTTGAGTATAAATTTGATGAGCATAAAATATGATGGTTAGTTGAATATAGTTGATAAAATATAACTTAGGACCTCCAGCTTAAATACCCAGTCATTTATACTGGCACACAAGCTAGGTTCTAAATGGATAAATTATTTGAGGACTATTTGGATGGCGAACTGTACCGAAATGTGTGGACATAGACAACACTTTGTGATTACTGGGACTCCCTGCCACCCAGTTAGTGAGCTCAGGAAACACCGGAAATCCCAGCAAAAAATGCATTCCTGGAGGTCGTCTTTGCAGAGGCACACAAAGAGCTCAGTGCTCCACATTATTACAGCCCACACATTGTGAAATCAGTACATGAGTCCAAGAATGCTAATTGTGGTGTCTCCTAATAAAGTCAACTCAAACTACTACCATAAAGACAATTCCCGCTTTACAGCAAGAAAGACAATAATTACAAAGCCTGTGCACTATGCATTTGATGTGACCACTATTAATGTCCACACATTTCGGTACAGTTCAGCGTAAGAGAGGCACCTGTCAAGAACCATCAAGACTAAGAACAACGAAATCTCGAGAAGCTCTAAACAAGGGCAGCAGCATCAAAAGAAGATGACATGTCTCCTGTGAACGAGGCTCAGATTTGGTAGCATATTTTGCCACATACTTGATGACTTTGTTTCTGGACATAATGTACTGCACAACATTGGCTCTCCAAGCTGACAATTGTACTGGGTTGTAGGCATTCAACAAATTGTCATTTCTGGAAGTCAGCACTACAGGTTCACCTTCTTGTGAAGTGATAGTAGTCACTTGCTGTAAATGGTTTGGGGTAGCCAAACCTGCACTCCTGCTTGCCTCTCTTACGCTTCAAGCAATAGGATGTTGAGCATCTTGTGTGCCGTTGGCAAGTAACAACTAAATCAACCAGATCCATTTCCAAGTTATTTATGCCTTGGTATTGTTGGTTGCACACATGCGGTTTAATCTTAGGTAAGGGAATAGAATTGATTATGTTGTTCCCATCAGCAGGAATTCCTGGGTTCATTGTACTAACCAGGCCATCAACATATGCAGTAATCCTCTCAGCAGCATCCAACAATTCAGCACTGTCATCAGATGACAATAGTTTCTCAATGTCTGGTGCATTATGCAGCCAAGCTACACCATGTACATGAGGAGATCCCCTGTGCTGCCACTCGAATCTGAACCAGTAATCTGTGGCTCCAAGAACATCCACATAAAATGTTTTCATGAACTTGCTAATTCGTTCATAGAAGAACCAATCAGCAATGGCCGGGTTGTTATTGACTGCAGAGCTGCGGCTGGAACTTTCATCTAGATTTTCAGCAATCAAACGAGCCAGCTCAGGCCACTGGATTGTCAGCGGCACTATGAGTGAAAAATATAGTGGGCATACCGAGACAGTCAATCATGGAAATGAGCCTACTTCGCTGCTTGAACCAAAATTGCTTAGTTCCGGGTAAGCTGGTGGCATAATGTAGTACTCGCTTGCTGAACTCTTTCCCTACACTACTGATCATTTCCTTCAAGTCTTCCAATGACAGATGTGCATCTTTTGGGTGTTGCTTTATGTAAGTCTTACCAGTTTGAAGGGCATGCCATCTCATTTTAGTGTTGAGAGCAAAATATCGAAAACGAGGATGTTTGGCAAACCTGCCATCTTCATAACACATCAGATGCTTGAATTAATTCCCCACCGTTACAGTACGCTGTCTTGGAGCCAAAAAATCACCATTACCAGTGGGAAACAATGTAGGGAAGGCACAGGAGATGTATCCTTCAGTGACAAACTCGTTTATTGGAGTGTCCCCTCGAGACGGCCATGGAATTATATCGTCTGGATGCGGTTTTTGTCGCTCATTTATGGACTTCTTGACAGTCTCTTCTTCTGTGCCCTTTTGCACAGTAATTGGAACAAAGGATCCCAATTCTTGATAACTTTCATCATTTTCCTCTTGTTGCTGGCTTTTGTCTTCAATTTTGATGGCTTGATCTTCAATAGTGGTGATATTGGAAAGATTTCCATCAATAGGGAGCTACTTAACTTCTTCCATATCAATTGTCACGTCATGATAATACTTGTTGTGCTGTTTTAGCCACTGGAGAGCGTGTAGGACAACTGAGCGTCTCACTCTAAAGTCCTTGTGAGTATTATCTGAGCCATGTTTCCTCACGATCAACACATCAAGATTTTTTGTGTTTCTTGGAAGGCTGGACGCAAAAGAAGTGACATCCTGTGGCAGGTTGATTATACATGGCCTTTGTATCCATACTGACCATGGGGTAGTCGATAGATGGACATTAGTGGCATAACAGTTGAGATCAACATTTCCTCTGCTTGTGACAACCCCTTAATTTTGAATATTAATATAAACATATAAACGTTATTTTATGGTACTCAGTTATATATCAATAGATCAATATAATATATATATTTAATAATTATGCTTCACAGCTTATTAGAATGCTTTTATTGCTTTGTATGTAATTTAAATTTACTCAGATACAGTTACATGGATGGAATAACTATAAAATGTGTATAATGTGAGGATGCATTTATATTATGCAATGTTTATTACTAAAGTGATTTCAACGGGTTAGTTCTGTAATACAATAGAAAATTCAAATTTATGTCACAAACTTGTAATTCATTGGGCACTGCTCCAGGATTCATATTGTTTTCAGAGGAGTAAAGTTTTGGGTTTGCTGTGTCTCGATAACATCGTATACATGTAGTTGACAGTGATGCCATTTTAGTGCCAGGAAATTTTTCTGAGCATACAATACACATTGTTGACTCGATTGAAGACATTTCGTGATGAAATTTGTCCATCTTCTCTTTCACAACTTTATCTTTAAGAATGGCTTGGTGAATAAGAGGAGCAGTTTCATTATTATGTAAATGTTCAGCATTGACAACTTTTAATACTGCATCTTTAGCAAATTGTCGTTTATAGACACTCATGTGATTCATGTTTTGAAGTCTAGCAGATTTTTGTTCTGGAGTTTCATTGACCAAAGCATTTTCTATATAAACACATTGACGCTTCAGTCGAGCAGCCCGTTCATCTGATGTTTCTTTAGCCAGTTTTTTTTCCTGCAAATTGTTCTGATGTTTCAGTCGAGCAGCCCGTTTGTGTACAGTTTCGTTTGCTATTTTTTCTTCCTGAAGAGTGCTTTGATACTTTAGTCTAGCAGCTTTCTCTTCTTGTGTTTCCTTGGCTAAGCGTTCATCTTTAAGAACACTCAGGCGTTCCAGCCGAGCAGCTCTGTCATCTCCGTTTTCATTGACATAATGTTCTTTTTTCAAAATCCTCATATTTTGTAGCCTAGCAGATCGATTCTCTTGGCTCTCAACTGCTAGTCTATGTTTTTGCTGAATTCTCATTTCATTTAATCTAGCAGCTCTTCTATCATGGGACTCTTGTGCTAGTTTGCTCCTCTTATGCTCTAATCTAACTTCTTTGTGCTCTTGGGATTCATTTGTTTCATCAATTTTTCTATTTTTTAGTCTTTGCTCAGTTTCTAGAGGACTTTCTGCTTTGCGTTTAGCCCTGCCCTTTTCATTTCTTTTTTAAGGCGGGCTTGCCTTTATTGTTCGGTTTCAGCCCTCCTCAGTTCTTATGCCCTCTGGTTTCTTTTATCAAGGCGAGCCCGTTTTTCATTCGCACTTTCCTTTTTCAGGTTGGGATTATCGAGCTCCATTAGTTATAAAGCACAAAATCTTGACAAGTAAAAGAAAATAAGAAATTGTGGTTATGGGCATAGCACCCTCCATGGTTTTAAAAGTTGCCACACCTTGAACAAGTCTACAATTGTGCTCTTCAATATAGGACCAAATGTAAATTTGCCATTTGAATGCTATCAGTCAGAAAATGAATTCAATAAGTACACAAGACGTAACTGTGTAGGAAAAAAAAAGATAGGTCAGAGACAAAAACCTAACCTGTCAATAAAGTTAAAGATTTTTCATATGCTAAGCAGTCCTTGTAACACACAGCACCTTCACATACACATGTTCACTTGATGTACCAACACAAAAATGACTTCCTTCAGTGATTTGACATTAGTAGTATTGTAAGCAATGGTTAGTGGACAATGAATTTTAAAATAAATGCTGTTAGATATAAAGGTCAGCTATTGTATACTAGTGATGTGCTTGAGCACAAATGGCGAGCGAGCCTAAAGACTACACTATTTTTATATGAATGATTTAACTCTGAAGCTAGTGAAAATAAGGTCCAGTTAGCTAAGTAGTGGTTGTAACACACAATGCTTTGACACAACTGGACATGCACCTACACAGACTTTACCTTCGCAGTAGTCTAGTGGACAATGTATTTTCAAGTAAATACTGTTGCGCACGGCTTATAACCATGACAAAGAGCGTATTTACTTACTACCGCCACTAACTGGAATAGAAATGGAAGTCCCTTAAGTTTTCAAGTTTTAACTGCACCCGCAAAAGAATTCAAAATGGTAAACAATTCAATTTCTAGGGTGATACAGGTATTGATCGATAAACAAGAGGATTCTGTTTAGTGCAATTTGTGACGGGGTCGACAACCGAACTAACACAAAAATTCGAGGGTCAAAGTACAAAATGACATACGTACGTCCATACATATATCTAAACTAGTTTGAGCACAAATGGCAAGCGTGCCTGATAGTTAGGTAACATAAAATGTTACTATTTTTAGCTTACTTCATGCAAACACTATAATAGCAGTTATGACATTTGATTTCAGCAAACAAATACAAAATCACTCTCTTACCTAATTAATGGTAACTTTTGTAGTATCAAACATCTGCCATTCTGATAATCTCAATCACCAGTAACTCTTGAACAAGCTCTCAGCTACGATAAAAAATAAACCAGTGTTATTATTTGTAATTTTAGCCAACAAATTTGGAATCACTACTTACCTCATTCTTGAGTATTGATAACTTCTGTAGTATCAAATTGAAGTTACTTTTACCATCTGAATTACCTCAAATTCTTGACAAGCTCTCACCTACAAAAAAAAAGACAATCAATTTTTGCACACAAATACAAAAATTACTTTCTTGCCTCATTTTCTTGAGCAGTGGTAACTTTTGTAGCACCAAATTTGAGTCATTCTGACTATTTGAATTTACCAGTCACTGTTGACCAAAAAAGAAAGGCCACAGTTAATTTTGCATATTTAGCTAACAAATATGGAATTACGTACTTACCTCAGCTTCCCTCGAGAAGTAATAGCTTCCTTAGCATTAATACTACGGCATTCTGACTACCAACGGCTCTTGACAACCAACAACCGGCACTCCGTATCCCCCATAAAACGGCGAAGTTTTGATATTAAGTCTGGAAAAGGGTCTTCAATGCCATAGTAACCGGTCGAATCAACCTTTTGTTTCTTGAAAAGCAAGCATTTTCGCAAGAATTTTCTCACACTTTGGAGCTTAAGTGTAAAGTAAGGCTTGCTTAATGCTGCAGTTTCAGAATAAACTGGGTCAAGCCTAAAAAACCGTGTTTTTTGGGGGGGAAAAAGTTCCACGCGCGCGCGTTTAAAGGGCATACGTACCATCCCACATACATATATACATATAACATATCCGATTTTGCATTATCCACCCCTAATACCGTCTCGCTCGTTTCGCTCACTCGCCAACAAACATCCCCGATTTTCAATTGTGTTACCCCTGTAAGTGTCTCACTCGCTACGCTCGCTCGCCAATAATGCGAATCGTATTTCTATGGACCCAGTACACATCTGCAGCAGGCAAAATTCAATCAGTACACCACATATAGTTATGATCGAGAGGGGGGAGTGAAAAAGGGGAGGATCCAATGAATACGCTTGAAAGAATACAAGCTCATTCTCTTATAGATAGTGGGCGTTGCTAAATTACAGGTTTTATAGCTGTTCAGCTGAACTTCTGAAGCAAGACTAAAGGTGTGCGCATGGCTGAGATAATGGACGCAGGGTTATCTCAATTTGAATTAACAGAAGTGGAGGAATTGAAAAAAGAGGGAGACATTAAGGCTGGATCTTATGGATTTGTGTTTGAAGTGAAGCGTAAAGGAGAGCTGTTCATAGCCAAAAAGCCCCACACTATCTTCCTTACTGAGTCCACACCAGAAGAGAGAAACCGAGTAGCTTCAAAGTTTAGAGAAGAATGTACCTTGCTGAGTCAGTTACATCATCCTAATATAGTCAAGTTTATTGGAGTGTACTATGGAGATACCAAGAAGACAGACCTCGTTCTTGTGATGGAGAAGCTAGAATGTGACTTGGTCCAATTTCTGATTGAAAATCCTAAGGCTGATCAAGATTTGAAATTATCAATTTTAAACGATGTTTCTGAGGGCCTTTTCTACCTTCACGGTCGGCAGCCTCAAGTAGTGCACAGAGATCTCACTGCTATGAATATTCTTTTGACAACACACAACCAAGCTAAGATCACCGATGTGGGTGTGGCTAAACTAATGGATACACAAGCCATGATGGCGTCACGTCACACGAGAGTACCGGGTCAGATGTTCTATATGCCGCCTGAGGCATTCTTTGAAAAAGCTATCTGCACTCCAAAACTCGACATCTTTTCATTTGGGCATCTCACTCTTCATTTAATTATTAGTGAATTTCCCAAAGTTTTTGAAATTCCGCATAGAGAGAGAAAGGAAGGATTTGTAGAACAACAAAAACGAAATATATCTCTTGAAATGATGGGAAAGAATCACTGTATGTATGACTTAACCATGAAGTGTTTGATGGATGACCCTAGAAGAAGACCTAATGCTCATTACTTAGTGGTGCATTTAGAAAGTCTAACTAAAAAAAAAATGGTACAAGGTAAGTATATAAACTAATAAGGTAGAATAGTATATGGTAATGCTCATGTCATAATATGTGAGCGGTCTGGGAAAAGGGACCTTAAGGGCAAAAATTGAAATTGAGATATAGGCTCTGGAAGTAAGTCATCGAAAAAATTCTTTCTTTCTCCTATTTTTGTTTTTTGCAGAATTAATCTTTGTGACCCTTACTCTACCTCAAAACAACTTAAAAGACCCCAAGCGTGCGGTGGAAAGACTAGCTACTTTTTGTTCTCTCTCGTTCTCAATTTACAATAAACGGGGGATGGGCAGAGTTTCAAAGAAGCAGCTAAAATACCGGCATAGCTTTGAGACTATTGCATGCACTCTACAGCTTACTTCTGGCTGAAAATTTACCGCTACAGCGTATAGAGTAGCCAAGGATTTCGACAAGACAGGCCGTGCAGGCCCGGCGGAAGCAATAAATTGATGCAAAGGCCAAAAATGACCACACCCATTATAATAACCTGATGCAATATTGTAAAACTCCTTTAATTAATTGAGTGAACATAAGAAAAAGTATTGATTGGAAAAAAAATTATATGTGAAATAGCTATGTAAATGATCCAAAAACATTGATTCTGTGATCAGAGCCCGAAATACAATCACTGGCTATGTCTTTCAGATCAAAACTATCAGTCAGCTCCTTGTGCACATGAAGGACAAGCAAATGATTTAGTCTCTCTTGATTCATTGTTGCTCTGAGATAATCTTTAATGCGTCAAGTGCACTAAATGACCTCTCAGATGTGGCGTTGGTTGTTTAGCTCAGGTAATGAAAATCTGATGAAGCCATACAACCTGCTACGAACACCCGCGGCCAGTCAGAGATTTTTTAACGGACATTAGGTAAGGTGTCATCACGCTATATTTGCTCCGTCCTCCCTACTTCAGTCACGCTATATTTGCTCCGTCCTCCCTACTTCATTTTGGTTGTCTTTGGGATGTGTGTGGCTACATTTTAAGCGTAAGAGTTAGATGTAGTTATGGTTTAATTGTAGTTGCATATATTTAAGTTTTAAAGTCTGTAATTTTCTTAATGTCGTAACTAGCTAGCAAGATTATAGCTGGCCAATGATGCAACGGCCAAAACCGTTGCAACCGTTGTGCTTCCGCCGGCCCTGCCGTGAGACGCTTTGAAAGCTAAAAAGAACTCTACGCAAACTTCGTTAGTCGCGGTTAAAAAGCGGCTGTATGATTTAATTGCGTATGCGAGTACGCCGTTAAGTTTACGGAAACGTTAATTATACCGGAAGTGGAAATTCAATTTATGTTTTCTCGATTTCTAGTTCAATTGCTTTGCTGAATACAGCACAGTTCAACTCCCAGTTTCTCTGCACGTCGAAGGCACGTCGAAGGCTTTACCCTCCAGTATTTTAGACTAAGTTCAGATAAATTGTAGCTTGTTAATAAGCATAAAAAACTCAATTTTTTTGGTTTGCCCCATAAGGTCCCTTTTCCTAGACCCACTCACATATTTTAGTTTGAATGTATATGCATTGTAGCTTGTTGTGTCTAGAAAAGTATTTAAATTGTGCAAGGATTTGAATTGAAAAAACAACAATAACAATACTTGGTTTGAATCTGCAATAAAGGTAGTTCAAAAATATATTTCTTAAGGATAATCAGTGTGCCCATACTGCTATTAAGTTGTCATGTACCATTATCGCATTCTGACTATCTGAGTTACCAGTAGCTCTTGACAACAAGCACTCACAGCTACTATAAATAGCCAAGTTTTTGAAATTAAGTCTGTTAAAGGGTCTGAATACCATAGTAACCTTTTACCATAACATTGTGCGACTTAAAAAAAAAAGCAAAAAATTCTAAAGAATTACTGCACAGTGTGAGTCTATAGCAATTTTAAGAATTAAGTGTGTCATGTGGTATTTAGAAACAGCCTAATAAAAAGGGTTGGTGCTTGCACACAGAAAGTTAATACTCATGCTCACTTCCAGAAAGGATTCAAGTTAAGTAACAAATCAATTCTGAAAAATATATAGTAAGTACAAATACTCATGTTACCTTTTTTGCTATGTAAACAAATAATGTTTAATTGCAAGCTTTATTAACCATGAACATATTAAAAAATATTTCAGTAATTTTAAAAGCTCTATTTTCTTTGATGACTTCGCTGTAAGATATGACTATGTGGCCACAATCAATCTTGTTTACCCTCTAACCTTATTTGGCATGAAATTAATGGAATTATTAACATGTAATGCTTTTTTCAACCTGTGCATGCCATTGAGGACAATATAATTCAAATGATTATAAATAGTTGAATATATACATGTATATAATATTCTGTGCTAAGTATCGTCAAAATAATATTCACAAGTTCATGACCTGTGAGCTCATGATTATCACAAACTATATTGACAAGCTCATTAACCTCTAATATTCTAGTAGTCAGTGGTGTAGGAGCCACTATGGCCACTCCAGCCATGGCAGGATCAAATTTTTTACTGGAATGACATATGGTCATCAACAAAGGGACTGTGCATTGCAGTAATCTATAAAGTATGTGTCTTCAGTCGATTGACACTGTGAATAGCACTACATCTCAGTCAGTTTTAAAGAACCATATGACAGCTAGAATTACTGTGGCAACAGATGTTCAGGAACCTCCACACTTGTTTGGAGCATAGTTCACTGACAAAATCTTTTTTTTTTTATTCTTCTGTTGCAGCAGCTCCAAATACGTGGTAAAATATATGTTTTTTAGTATTTTTAACAATATATACTAGAACGACATTCACAAGATGGTTTGGTTATAATACAGATATTATTCACTTATAAACACTTAAGTATATAAAATTTAATTTAATAGTTATGCTGTTCTTTAGATAAGCAATAGCTGTAACAAACTTCAGTTATGGTGGGCGTTCTGCATAAGAAAATAAGTAATCATATATAATTTTTTTAAATGCTGTTTAAAAAAATGCTGTTTATTCAATATTATGAAAACTTACATAAACTGACTATGTTTCTAGGGGCGAAGTTCAGCCAATAGGAGGACCTACACTACATAAGCCTAAAAAAACAGAACAATAAATAACCAAATGACAAATCACGAAACACACATGCCAATTAAATGTTGTTCAAAAATGTCTTATTTTTAGTTTGTGATATGTTTTCTTCAACAAAAAATGTATCTTAAATTCTTCATTCCACATCAATTTCTAGAATTATCAGAATAATATGAAACAATTTGCCAGTTAATAATGGTCTCAAAATAGAATTTAAAATAGTACAAATACATTTGTGCATAGATGCTGAGTGTATGTATATAACCTTATTTATTTAATTTAGACATTACTGCTGTTAAAAAAACTGATTTCTTTAAGAAGAAAACAGAAAGAAATGATAAAGTACTTGATGAGTGTATGTCACGTCCGAGATTAGACTCTCGTACAGAACGTAACATTGTACGAATAAATGAATCACAAAGAGAAAAAGGTATAAAGTTTTTACAATTATGTAAAAATTAGTAATAAATTTTCATTATCTTAATTTGCAGAAGATCTTAGAGAATTTATTGGTGAACAATACAAGCTTTTGCCAGATTTAGGTGAGTTATTAACGGTATTAATGTGTGTAGGTAACTGTATTATGATAAATCAAACAAATCCAAGATAAAATGACTAAATGAAAATATGACAATTTAGTGACTTGTAAATGCACAGAGACACTATGCTTGGCATCACCATAGAGTTGTGAAATAAAATAAGAACGAAATTTATTGCTTATTGTAGCATCTTCATTGTATTACATTAAATTGATATGGTTCAAAAATTAAAATTAAAAATAGTATAACAATCCAGAAATCACACTGTAAAATACATTGCAGTTAATACATGATTGAATGTTTGTGCTAATGTAGTATGTCACTACAAGATTCATCAGAATCTTGTGTGAATTCTATGATACAATTGCATATATAAAAAAAAACGAAGTTTTATTTCAAATAATTTTTTCTAATAAATGCAGGCAATAACGGTTTTAATTTTAAAAGACTTTTTGATATAATCATAATTTAACAATCCGAAGATATTGTTTAAGCTCATAACTACAGGATGATATATTTATTTAGGCAGCAGACTACAAAATGATTGGTTTAGAGCAACATCTTCTGGAGGCAAGATAATTATATTTGTGCATAGATGCTGAGTGTATGTATATTTATTTAATTTAGACATTACTGCTGTTAAAAATACTGATTTCTTTAAGAAGAAAACAGAAAGAAATGATAAAGTACTTGATGAGTGTATGTCACGTCCGAGATCAGACTCTCGTACAGAACGTAACATTGTACGAATAAATGAATCACAAAGAGAAATAGGTATAAAGTTTTTACAATTATGTAAAAATATTAGTAATAATTTTTCATTATCTTAATTTGCAGAAGATCTTAGAGAATTTATTGGTGAACAATACAAGTTTTTGCCAGATTTAGGTAAGTTATTAACGGTATTAATGTGTGTAGGTAACTGCATTATGATAAATCAAACACATCCAAGATAAAATGACTAAATGAAAATATGACAATTTAGTGACTTGTAAATGCACAGAGACACTATGCTTGGCATCACCATAAAGTTGTGAAATAAAATCAGAACGAAATTTATTGCTTATTGTAGCATCTTCATTGTATTACATTAAATTGATATGGTTCAAAAATTTAAATAAAAAATAGTATAACAATTCAGAAATCACACTGTAAAATACATTGCAGTTAATACATGATTGAATGTTTGTGCTAATGTAGTATGTCACTACAAGATTCATCAGAATCTTGTGTGAATTCTATGATACAATTGCATATATTATAAAAAAAAAAAGAAGTTTTATTTCAAATAATTTTTCTAATAAATGCAGGCAATAACGGTTTTAATTTTAAAAGACTTTTTGATATAATCATAATTTAACAATCCGAAGATATTGTTTAAGCTAATAACTACAGGATGATATATTTATTTAGGCAGCAGACTACAAAAGCGTTGGTTTAGAGCAACATCGTCTGGAGGCAAGACAATTATCAAAGTATCAGTATGTTAATATTAATAATTGTTTTATATAAAATACACTTGCAAACATTTTTTTTATTACAGATGAAAATGTCAACTGTATGTCCTTTGGATATTAATGATCCAAACATTTTAAGCAATTTGAAGAGTTTGCTTAAAAAAATTCAGGTACACTGTGACATAAATAAATACTGGCTTTGAAAACCATATAACTTTTCCAGCACCCATACATTCAAACTATGTACAGTGTCACTCTAGATAACGATCAAGTTGGACTGATACAAGAGTACTTTGAGCGAGGTTCCATCAGAGACTACATTCATAAAGTAAGCTATGTTACTGACAAGTTTTATCTACTTTAAGAATCAATGATAATAGTTAATGAGCACAGCTTTAAATTACTTATGCATATCGCAATCTGTGTTTATATACAGTAGAGTGTGGATTTAGCGTTTGTCTTCAATCTAGTAAATATTGTTATAATAATTGAACTTTTGACACCTGTAAACTATAAAAAAAATGTTTTTGACTTTTACTTTATTTGCAAATATTATAATTGAGTTCCACAATTCCATCAAGAATGATTGGAACTAACCAAATATTATCAGTACATACTCAATTGGTGTTGGTTTGTTATTTTGTTTTTAAATAGAGTGACCCTATGAAAGACTGGAATAAGAAATATAATATAGTCAATGGTGGCAAAAGAACATTTTTAAAGAGAGATATTATGAAATGTGGTAGCCAAATTCTTCAGGTGAGACCAGATGCACCTTCATTTACAAAATATACTGTGCTATACTTTTGATTGTAATGTAATGTTGCTATTGTTCATGTTATTATGTGATATTACGCAACTAAGGGAACCAGTGAAAGTTATTTAAAAAATGTAATTATCAAATACTAACAAGTACCCCATTACGTAGTAGCACTAGGCGTATTGCAAAGTAGGAATGCAATAGCATAAATTATTTTATTTATTTTCATCATTCTCTACCATTTGTTAAGATTTCATCAGTTTAAATTCCTGCTCTCTTTTTTCCTAAACTATCTCAGCTTTTTGATCCCAAACCTTTCCCTTTTTCAGCTCTCTTTTCTAGAGTCATGGAGACTTTTTCCTACTCCTTTGTCTACCTCTCATGCTTCTGAATCACTGTGTCCTACTATTATGATTGTAGACTAAGGCTTTGCAAAACTTTGGCCATCTTTATTGAACTTTTTGACTTACTTGAAACTTACTTTACTCAACGATTCATTTTAGTACAATTAATCGTACCTTTTGTCTTCTCTTTCGTACTTTTGCCTTCCTTTTTAAAACTTACGCCGGCTATTTCACCAGCTCTTTAGTTACAATTAATCACTTACTACTGAACGTAATGACACTTTACCCATTCTGGTAAAGACAGCATGTTACCAAGCTCATGAATTATTCATGAATACACAAACCATAGTCATCGTCGCTACTAACACACAAACATATTTTTCTATAGATTTAATATATAAACTACATATAGCTATATGCTTAGTAATATAGTGTCAGATTTTAATTAGAGCTAATTGTTAAATGTGACCGTCTACAGGAAAACCAGGCACAACGCGGCACCCTTCGAAAAAATTTTTTTTTGCACTTACAGAGTAGTCGGCGTCCAGATATTGAGCTCTCCAAGTTTTATCGTCGTAGCTTAAGTCGTTCCCGATATAATAGACCTAACCGTTCCCTTCCGTCGGCTTGAAACAATACATTTTTAAGAAATCGATTGATCTTTTCTCGATATTTACGCACGCCGCGTTGTGCCCGGTTTTCCCATAGACAGTCACAAATATAAAATAAGTTAGTTTCGAAACTGAAATATTCCCATATTTTTTGTTTAAAAACGTATTTACTTTTTTGTTTGTTTATATAAATAATTATTACTAGTGATGTGCTTGAGTAGAAATGGTGAGCCAGCCTCCTGAGTCAGCATCCTGAGTTATATAACCAAAATAATTAGCCACCACCAAAAATGACAAAGTTTCAAATTATGTCTGGTAAAAGAGTCTCAATGCCTCAGTAACCAGTTGCAGAAACATTGAAAAACAAAAGTTTTGCAGGAATAGTCTCACAATTTGGAGCCTATGTTTAAAGCAATACTTTCTTAATGCTGTAATATCAGAAGAAGAAACTGGGGCCAAGCCTAAGAAGCTGTGTGCTGTAGGAGAAAAAAAGGAACCACAATGCATGTTTAAGGTTGCCCTGCCACCGGAAAATGAGTCATATAACCGCAAATTGACTGTTTTTGCTTAAGTATTTATTTTTATTTGTCTGTGTACTGTGAGCTTACTTCATAGCTACAGGTGGAATGGACACCAATAGAGGACTCCAGCAAGCCAAAATTTGGCCAGGGACTGTGATATAGCTCAGCACACCAGCTAATAATCGGCATTTTTCCAAAGCTGCCAAAAGAGCTACAGCACTGATTTTTTCCAGTGGTAGCTCCTAGGTTTCTTCGCAACCTTATAGAGCCATAATATTTTTAACAATTATTATATTCCTTTGCATGAATAGTTAAATTTTTGTGTTGTTTTGCTCACACGTTATTCTAAAAAATCTCTCTATAACTGTACGCTAAGGGGGTATACTGCCTGTATGCAAAATTTGGATTCAATTCAGTGCTCAAAGTCTTCAAAAAATATCTATTTTTATTTAGAAGTTGACATATGATTCGCTATTATACCCCACCCCCCAAAACATTGAGCTCCATAAATGTACAATTTATTGGAAAGATAAATCAATTGGCTTATGGTAGCTCTAAAGAGCCCAGTTGTAAACAACAAAATAAATAATGAGCCATGAGTATGTATGGCTCATTATTTGTTTTATTTTATATATGTATCGTCATACATACATTATAATATTGCTGTATTTCAATTGTGTCCACCCCAAATTATATCTCGCTTGATAACAAATGTCCCCAATTCTCAATTGAACACCACTATTATAGTGTCTCACTGGATTTCTATTTAATAGTAAACATACTTAATATAAAAAGCATAATAAATCACTTAAAGATTTACTTAAAACAAGAGCAATAGATGATATGATAAACTATCTCTAAAAAATATTGTGAAGGATCCTGTAATTTGCCGTATTTGTTTCAGGCTATAGCTGGTCTCTATGACATTGGTTTCACAAGCATTGGACAAATTCATTCTGGCAACGTGTTCATTTCTAACAACAAAGACTACATTCTTGGAGGATTTGATAATTCCTTACTAGGATATAGGACAAGCATTTATGCTGTGGTCAGTCAAAAAGGGCTACTGGACAATATCGATATTATTATGTTTGGTAAGTTATTAGTAATATTGTTAAGTAGCTTTATGTGAATATACTAGTGGTATGCTTGAGCACAAATGGCGAGCGAGCCTGATAGTTAGGTAACATAAAACTAAGTATTGTTACTATGTTTTAGCTTAGTTCATGCAAAAATTATAATAGCCGTTATGACCTTTTATTTCAGCAAACAAATACATAATCACTCTCTTGCCTGATTAATGGTAACTTTTGTAGTTCTCTTGAACAAGCTCTCAGCTACGATAAAAAAATAAACCAGTGTTATTATTTGTAATGTTAGCCACAACAAATATGAAATTACTACTTACCTCAATTTCCTGAGTATTGATAACTTCTGTAGTATCAAATTTAAATTACTTTGACTATCTGAATTACCTCGAATTCTTGACAACAAACTCTCAGCTACAAAAACAAAAGACAATCAATTTTTGCACACAAATACAAAATTACTTTCTTACCTCATTTTCTTGAGCTGTGGTAACTTTTGTAGTACCAAATTTGAGCCATTCTGACTGTTTGAATTTACCAGTCACTATTGACAACAAGCTCTTAGCTACAAAAAAGAAAGGCCAGAGTTATTTTTGCACATTTAGCTAACAAATATGAAATTATGTACTTCCCTCAGCTTCCCTCGAGTAGTAGTAGCTTCCTTAGCATTAATACAACGGCATTCTGACTACCAATGGCTCTTGACAACCAACAATCGGCACTCCGTATCCCCCCCTAAAACGGCGAAGTTTTAAAATTAAGTCTGGAAAAGGGTCTTCAATGCCATAGTAACTGGTCGAATCAACTTTTTGTTTCTTGAAAAGCAAATGTTTTCGCAGAAATTTTCTCACACTTTGGAGCTTTAAGTATAAAGTAAGGTTCGCTTAATGCTGTAGTTTCAGAATAAACTGGTGTCAAGCCTAAAATGCCGTGTTTTTTTGAGAAAAAAGTTCATACATAATATAATTATAAATAAACAAACATCCCCGATTTTCAATTGTGTTACCCCTGTAAGTGTCTCACTCGCTACGCTCGCTCGCCAATAAGGTATGCAAAATTTGAGATTTCACTAATGCAAGCGAAAACTTACCCAACATTTTCAGTGTGTATTAGGAATTAATATGTAAACTCTTTGTGGTAATGTTAACAACAACAAATAGTGAAATAATCGATAGGACATTTTTTCTGTTAATTTTATCCTGAAATTTTTTATTGAATTTTTAAGTCCACAATATAAAAAACTACTTTGAACATCATCACTAGGAGAATGCCTGCAACCATATTATTATTAATGAAGCTATGAATCAAGTGCACAAAAAAAGTTAACAGAATTGATTAAAAATACTTACCACAATAGCATCATATTTATGGTATTGGAGTAATAAATTTTTTTTCATACATTGGTAGTAGAATACAAAATATGCATTGTCCCAATTTACCAACATTGGCTTCACAAACTAGATACTTGGGGGTAACTGGAGACTAAATATGGCTTATTCAGCAAACTGTAATAAGCATTTTTAGAGATTGTGGACATAAACGAATAGTGTCATTTTAATAGAGCCAAATTGTGCTATTGTTTCCATTAATTAGTCTTGGGGTTCGCTAATAGTCACAGTAAAATAAATCTTGGTTTCATGTTGTGGTTCAATCTCATATACGGCCAAAAAGCCAAGAGGAGTTTTAATAGGTCTGAGATGAATCTGGCAAGTAAAAAAGGAACTAGAGAAGATATTCACAATAAACCATATCATTGGTCAACATAGCCTAATATGCAGCAGAAAAGGGATACACAGCCATAATGAAGCATTTTGCTTTGGAATTCTCACTACTTGGAGAGAGAGAGAGCTAATTTAAAAAAAAGTAACATCTACCACAAATGAAGACTAGTCAGGAGAATTTGTTACAGTACTACAAAAGCAGAAAGATGCCAACTTGAGCTGGACATAAAGTGATGTAGTATGTGCATGCTGGAACACCTGTGATACACGGATTGGTATGGTCATAGCTGAAGGCATAGATAAAGCTACTTTTTGTACACTCTTACTACTCACAGTGGTTCAAGTCACCTGACGAAAGTATTATTGTATTCTCAAAAGAATAAGTATGAGACTACCATAAAAACTTTCTGACTCTCTCCATTCAAATAGCATAAGGCTACTTCTGAAGCAGAGTTAACACTGAGTCAGCATCCAATGAATGCAAAGATTAAAGTTTCCTCCTGAGCTGTTATGAACTGGGACAAGACTGATATCAAAGTTGTTCCTTTATCTGAGTGAGCTTAGTAAAACAAGGTACTAAAAGAGTTTAAGTTGCTGGGATGGGTGACAATCTCTCACTCTTGCTACATTCTGTGAGGCCTTATCAAGTTTAACATAGAGGAAGGACAAATCAAAGTCATCTTTCCATTTGTGTTCTTGAGGGTAGTGTCGACACACACCTAACAATTAAGCTAATGGTGTAAACAATGTTCAATGTTTAAGTATTCCTAGCATTGTTGCTTTGTGAAAGAAGTTTGATTTACATGAAAAACGTATGGCTTTATTGAATTTTTTCATGTAGTATTGCTGCACATTAATACAATTCATTGAAAAAATACATCCATTGTTAACTTATTTGTAGTCAATAGTAAGTTATGACAAGTGGTGTGCTTGAGCACAAATATCGAGCGAGCCTGCCTAGTTAGGTTACATAAAACTACAATATTGTTATATGATATACTCTAGCTTAGTTCATGCAAAACAGTGTATAGCAGTTGACCGTTAATATTACCAAAGAAATACAAAATTACACTCTTACCTCAATTTCCTGAATAGTGGTAACTTTTGTAGTATCCAGTTTAAGCCATTCTGAGTACCTTAATTTGTAAACAAGCTTGCACCTTTATCAAAATAAAATAGCCAGAGTTATTATTTTTTGTAATTTTGGCTAGCAATATGGAAGTACGTACTTAGCTACCGCAGCTTCTCCCAAGTGATTGTTTCTTCCTTAGTTTTAACATTTAGCTTCTCTGGATAACAGTGGCACTTAACAACCAACAAGCGGCATCTAGCAGCCCCAAACAAGCAATGAAGTTTCACATTTTTTTTGGTAAAGGGTTTTCAATGTCATTGTAACCATTCACAGTAGCATTTTGGGACATAAAAAACCAGTGTTTTGCAGGCACTTTCTCACTATTTGGAGTACAAGTTCAAAGTAAAACTTGCTTAATGCTGTAGTATCTGAAGAAAGTGGAGTCCAGCCTAAAAAGCCGTGCTTTTAGGAGAAAACCGACACCCGCATGTGCGTTTAAGGAGCAACGTAGAATCCATACAAACATGCATATAAAACATACCCAATTTTCAGTTGTCCACCCCTAATTGTATCTCGCTCACTTCGCTTGCTTGATAACAAAGACATTTTAACTTCAGAGGCAGGCCCATAGCCAGAAGTTAGCATTGAGGGGGTTCGGATTTTAAGACGCAAAAAGCCACACCTTCTTTTGTTTCCTCGTTAATTCTTCTACAATACTAAAAAAACAAAAGATAAGTGAATAATTTTTTTAGGTATTCTACTTTAATCTGTTGATGTTCAAGAGAAAAGCGGTATTATTCTCGTGTAACCTGGCTTCTAACCACTACGATGAGCTGTATATAAACAGTGCAACAATAATACGCCCATATTTGCAGTACAGGTTATTTAATAGTATGGCGTGTAAACTGCCCATTCAAAATGTATTGGAAAAATCGTTATAACTAAGTGAAATAGCACGGGACAAAGTGAAATGCCACGGTAGCTTAATAGAGTAAGTGCGCAAGCATGCAGCTCTAGCCTGGAAATTATACAGTTGTAGTTTCTAGTTGGAGACAACGTCATTCTTTAACGCAGAAGCTATACCACTATTAGACTGAGTTTTTTCAACAGATTAGGAGGAAGCATATATTAAAGAAAAGTTCAAGAGAAAGTTTATCCTGAAGTATAGAGGTAGTGACTGCACTATACATAGTAGCCAAATTGTGAATGATCTTTAGCTTACAGCAGTCTCATGCATTTTTTTTATAAAGCTGGCCTACAATTACTGTGTGATAGCACGGTATCATTTGCAGTGTAGCTATACTAGATAATGAACTTACTATCTGTATACTTGAAGTTTAACTTTCTCAGATACTTTCCGATGGCTCCCTTTCTAGTCTGCTGAAAAAATTCAGTTGTTTGTGCTATATCGCATGCTTATCGGTGCTGTTACTCTTACTAATTTGTAAGTGCATTATGTTACACTTTATAAAGAATAGATGTAACATGGCTAGCTTTACTCATGCCGATGTGAGAGCGAAATTTTGTATCCTTGTAGCAAAAATTTATATTAGGTCATTTGGACTCAGACTAGGCCAGAAACAGCAGAGAATTCAAGCGCAGGTTCAGCACGATTGAACAGATGATAATATTCCAGATTTTCAAAACTCATGCTAATGAACTATACTAGTGATGTGCTTGAGCACAAATGGCGAGCGAGCCTAAAGACTATAATATTTTTATATGAATGATTTTGACTTCTAACACTGAAGCCACTGATAAGGTCCAGTTTTTAAATTTCGCATACACGGTAAAGGGATTTCAGTGCCATAGTAACAACTCTCTGCAACTGCTTGAATTGAAGGAAAAAACAACAACAACAAAACAATACACGTTATTAGTTTTCTTTGTGATATTCTTTAGCTAAATAGTGGTTGTAACACACAATGCTTTGACAAAACTGGAAATGCACCTACACAGACTTACCTTCGCAGTAGTCTAGTGGACAATGTATTTTCAAGTAAATACTGTTGCGCACGGCTTATAACCATGACAAAGTGCGCATTGACTTACCACTGCCACTAACTCGAATAGAAATGGAAGTCCCTTAAGTTTTCAAGTTTGAACTGCACCCGCAAAAGAATTCAAAACGGTAAACAATTCAATTTCTAGGGTGATACGGGTACTGATCGATAAACCAGAGGATTCTGTTTAGTGCAATTTGGGACGGGGTCGACCGCATAACTAACACAAAAACGCGAGGGTCAAAGTACAAAATGACATACGTACGTCCAAACATAATATTATATACAAACTAGTGATGTGCTTGAGCACAAATGGCGAGCGAGCCTAAAGACTATACTATTTTTATATGAATGATTTTGACTTCTAACACTGAAGCTACTGTTAAGGTCCAGTTTTTTAATTTCGCATACACGGTAAAGGGATTTCAGTGCCATAGTAACAACTCTCTGCAACTGCTTGAATTGAAGGAAAAAACAATACACGTTATTTAAAAGTTTTCTTTGTGATATTCTTTAGCTAAGTAGTGGTTGTAACACACAATGCTTTGACACAACTGGACATGCACCTACACAGACTTACCTTCACAGTAGTCTAGTGGACAATGTATTTTCAAGCAAATACTGTTGCGCACGGCTTATAACCATGACAAAGAGCGCATTGACTTACCACCGCCACTAACTCGAATAGAAATGGAAGTCCCTAAAGTTTTCAAGTTTTCAAGTTTGAACTGCACCCGCAAAAGAATTCAAAACGGTAAACAATTCAATTTCTAGGGTGATACGGGTACTGATCGATAAACCAGAGGATTCTGTTTAGTGCAATTTGGGACAGGGTTGACCACATAACTAACACAAAAACGCGAGGGTCAAAGTACAAAATGACATACATACGTCCATACATATACAAATAAACTAGTGGTGTGCTTGAGCACAAATGGCGAGCGAGCCTTAAACTATTGTTAAATGATTGACAAATCACGTTATTTAAAGTTTTCTTTGTGATATTCTTAATAGTAACAATGAATTTTCAGTTAAAAGCTGTTGAGTAGGGATTATAAATGTGACAAATAGCGTATTAACTTGCCACTGCCACTAACTCAAATAGAAATGGAGCTCCCATAAGTTTTTGAGTTTTAACTGCACCCGCAAAACAATTCAAAGCGGTAAACAATTCAATTTCTAAGGTGATACGGGTAATGGTAGCTAAACCGGAGGATTCTGTTTAGTGAAGTTTGGGACGGGGTCGAACGCGGAGCGAACACAAAAATACGGAGGGTCAAAGTACAAAATGACATACGTACGTCCATACATATAAATACACAAACATTCCCGATTTTCAATTGTGTTACCCCTGTAAGTGTCTCGCTCGCTCGCCAATTATCAACTACAACAAAAGGAGAAATGAACAAATTATTGGCGAGCGAAGGGTAACACAATTTAATGCTATTTGTCACAGTTATAAGCCCTACTCAACAGCATTAACTTGAAAATTCATTGTCCACTAGACTAACCACGAAGGTAAGTCTTGCGTAGGTATGTTCAGTTGAGTGAAAGTATTGTGAGTTACAACTACTATTAAGAATATCACAAAGAAAATTTTATATAATGTGACTTGATTTTGTTGCTTCTTTTTCAATTCAAACAGTTGCGGGAAGCAATTACTATGGCATTGAATCCCCTTTACCGCATATACTTATTTAAAAACTAGACTTTATTTTAGTAGCTTGAGTGTTAGTTGTTAAAATCAATCATATAGTGTAGTTTAAGGCTTTCTCGCCATTTGTGCTCAAGCACACCACTAGTTATGTGGAAGAATGTAGTAAATGTGCCTCTCTGTAAGATCTCATTACTTCAATTAAAAACTCAGCTACTGATTATTATTCCAGGATAGTAGAACTTTCAGCATTAAACATTTACATAGCCATCAGTAGTCACTGCATTGGCTATACATTGGGTATGTTGTGCATACAGGTCATCTAATATATGAAATGAGCACAGGAAGACCATTAACTTATAAAGTGGAGCCTGAAGAGGAAGACATAGCACACATTAAGGATGATGAACTACGAGAAATAATTGAATTTATATTTAATACATCCAAAGAACAAGATAAGCCAAGAAATTTAATGGAAAAGGTTCTTATTGTTTTGTGTAAATGTATGAAGAAATTTAATTGTTAGCTACTTCATCAAGTATTACTTAATTGTATTTATTCTATATTTACGTTGTTAGATATCCTATCACAGATTCTTCAGAAGCTCATCTGAATTTTTTCACTTACCTGATGTAATAGACAATCCATCATAGAATTCATATGTTACTTTTGAATACACATTTTTACAGATCAAACCTATGGAATTAACAGAATCAATGGTTGATTTAATTGTAAAAGTATTTCCACAGGGTAATGTTGAGTTGTATTAACTTTGTGAAAAGTTTTATGGGTATAATAATATTCAATTATTAGATATAACAATTCAAGACTTTGCTACAGCTCTGGAGAAAAAATATGCAAGTGGAAGACCTATCCCTAGATTAGGTAATGTACATAATGTAGGACATGAAAAATATTTGTTTTTAGGGGACAGATACATTCACAAATTTAAACTGTATCATGATTTAATGTTGATTGCTGGATAGCTGCACTTGTTTAATAGCAATTTAAAACCATTTGTAATAGTCAATTATATACTACTACTGCGGACTTTATGCTCAGAAGCTTAGACTTTTCACATATCTTCATTATGTCTTAATTATAATAGAACAGTAGTTCAGCATTTTAATTTTATATGCTAATTTTTCTTATCAGCAAGAGACAACATAAATGTAAATGGTGATTACATATTTCACTATTCTATACTGAATGCTAAGTCTAGCATTTACATCAGAAAAGCATATTTTTTTAAAGTTATAGGTAATTATGTTTAGCATTTCTCAAAGAAAAAAATATGCTTTTAGCATTGAAGAGAGGACTCTTTTAACCACTTTTTACAAATGTGATGCTTCAGCAACCATGTTTTTTTATGAAAAAATTGGTTTATAGGTGGGAATTGCCACAAACTTTGGGGTGAAGTACAAAGTACTAAAGGTGCTTATGGTCTACTTACAGCTGTAAGTTGGGTGACACATATAATTGATTAAATAAAGTATAATGTATATATTCTTTCACCAGGTTGAAGTACCTAAAACATGTCCAATATTTATTGATAGTAACATCCAAGATTTAAAGAAACTTCTCATTCTTGAGGTTGGCTGACCTGGACAATGCAGGATTAAGCATCATATTATCTTGACTAATTTTTTTATTTATTTAGTCCACCGTTATATTCGATATCAGAGATATTGACTATGTCAAGCTTAAAGAGAACAATTACATTGTTATTTTTCAAGACATGATTGAAAAGGGATCACTAAGAGATAAAATTTACAAGGTAATTCACAACCATTGTTGATATGTTTACATATCAAGTTTTGTTGTTGTTGTTGTTGTTTTTTCAGGAATCTCCTCATTCACCTCATTCACATTGGATTACAAAATACAGGACTAATGGCAAGCCATTAGATGAAGCAGAAATAGTAGCATATGGATTTCAAATATTGCAGGTATTATTTTACTGAACTTGTTATGGTAGTAGTAAATATTTACTGGATGATTAATATTACTATAAGTATGTTATTTCAGTATTCTACCAGTTGCACTACTACAACTAGTGATGTGCTTCAGCACAAATGGCGAGCGATCTAGTCTGATTGAAATTAAATTTGAATGCTAGACACTCAAAATATTTCATTGTTAGTTAAATGTTTTTGTGTAATGTATTTGTGCTATTCTGTGGCAAAACACAACACTTTTCCACACACATAAGCACTTGTTCACTGGATACCCATAGCCAGGAGGGGGAGGGGCTTTGGGAGGCTCAAGTGACCGGATGTAAATCATTTAGGCACACCAACATTTAACTTGTGGGGAATATTGTTTACTTGATTTTTTCCAAACCTTCAATGAAATTCTCTGCAATTTAGCTATAAATTTCCCCAGCTATACATCATACTCAGAATGTGTGCAGGATAGTTTGAGTCCAACTACAATGTAAACATTGAGCTACTTGGATAATAAACTTGGCTCACTAATAACAAGAGTATAACTTATAATCACCTACATCTATTCGCTATTACAGTGTGCCATAAAGCACTTATTTAAACAAAGGCCATTTAAGGGTGCACTGTTTGTGTAGAGGACATTGTAGCAGTCTGAAGCCTTGGATGCACGAGAATTATAGAGCACTAGCAGTTTACCTCTTGTTGCTGATAATCAACAGAATTTAGAGACATAGAACTAAATACAAGTTAATAGTTTTGGTGCACTTCATTAAGAATAAATGGAGGAAACAAATGTAGGTGTGGTTTTCTTTCCTATTTTCCAAAGTAAGCTCTGTTGAAAATGCTCTATTGTACCAGAGCTATTAGATAAAGCAACATATCATATTCTCTTAGTGACTTGACTATACGACAATTAGATTACATTTTCATTTAAGAATCAATCCGTTATAAAAACATATCGCTATGACAAACAGGGTATTAACCAACTTACCATAATCTCAATTGAGACTCATTAATAGAGATGTTCTTGTAAGGATTCAACCAACATACTGATGGCTGATTTTCTATTTAACATCAAGGCCAGTACCCAATAACTGATAGATATTTCGACTAATTTGAATATTGTTACCTAGAGATTATTAATGAATAAGTTTTAGTAAGGTCGTTTTTTGGGTGAATATGATTTCCACTCATTCATGGACTACGTGGCTTTGTATTTCAGTTAATACTCAATGATGCAGCTACAGAGTGCTTAACACTGGAACTATAAACAAAAACTTATTCTTGAGCTTCAGCAACAAAGTATGGCAAATTTGCCGAACTTTTCTAAACCTTACTTTTTTGTTGTTCATCATCTAAGCACTAGAAGAACTCAATTATTGTCAGCATTAACATGACACATACAAATTTCTTTTTATTGATTAATTGTATTGGCATAGCTGGGAGATCAACAATCGATGCTGACAATGAAAGACTTGGCCGATAAGCTGATAACCGATTGACCGATACATTATTGGTACATCTTTACTCATTAGTGAGGGTCTAGCTTCACTCGCCCAAATATACCACACATACATGGCCTTACAGTCACAAAACTTTGTATATCTGTCATAGTTTCTCAAATATATTTGCTGACTTGCCAATTACAATTATGCATGTTTAAGTGGAGTCCCAATACAAATAGCTCCAGTCATTAAAAATGTAACTTAAATTTAATTATTGTAAACACAGAAATGTCACAACTATACTATGTGATTTTTTAAAATATAAAATTAAAAGCTGTGAGTAATGTTAGAACAATTACCTATACTTTATACAAACAGGCACATAATAATTATATTAGACTGAAACTTCCTCACTTAAAGATGTCTAGAGAGAAGCAAAGACAAAGTATGAAAAAAATGTTAGTTGTCGCTGGGGAATCAAACCCAGGAACCCTGGTTTTAGCTACAAGTGCTCTAACCATTGAGTTTACGACAACCCACAACTTCCATGACCTTCACATTTTACCTTTATACTGTTGCGTAGTACCGCTGCTGCAATCTCGTACTCAGCAGACAACCAAGTATGTGCCGTCAGAACACATTCTGTGAGTTGTTGTAGCTCAATGGTTAGAGCACTGGTGGCTAAAGCCAGGGGTCCTGGGTTTAATCCCCCAGCGACAACTAAAATTTTTTTCACATTTTGCCTTTGCTAATCTCTAGATCCCTTTAATTGAGAAAAATTCAATCTAGGTTTTAATGAAGGTTCAGAATGTGATACTGATTACTATTGTAGTTGGATATTACTGATTCAAATTTTACTAATTCTTGTTATTCATATTCATGAAGTGTTAATTATCTCCATAACTGAAAATTTTTTCATATTACTACATTTTTTTAATTTTTACTTTATTGAATTATTAGGCAATGTCCTACTTGGCTCATTTGGATGGAAGTGATGATCCATTAGTCTTGGGATTTGTCCACACTGGAAACATGTTTGTTATTGATGGTGTTTGCAAGCTTGGAGGATTTGAAAATGCTTTATTGGGATACCCAACGAGGAAGCACTATGACTGTAATAAAGAAGACTTAAACACACTGGATATCATAATGTTTGGTTAGTCAATATATATATTATATAATATATATATAATTATATATATATTATATATTATGAAAAGATGAAAAATTTAAGAGTTAAATTTCAAGATGACATAACTAAAAATATTAAAATATTCTACCCCATTTTTAATTAGGTATCAGACAATAATATGAAATGTTAATAGCTTGTAAGCCTAATGTACTCAATATTGTTATTTAATTGGTTTCTTTTCTTCACAAGATATGGGAATTTGTTACTAGCAAATACCCCACCACATAGTGGCGCTTGATGTATTGCAAAGTAAGAATGCGGTAGCATAAGTTGTCTTGCTCAGTTATCATTCTCTGCTATTGGTTCAGGCTACATAAGTATTCCTCTCCTGCTCTCTTTTTTCTGAACTATCGGAGCTTTCCTATACCCCACCACTCCTTTCTTCAGTTCTTCTTGAGTCCCCTTTTCCTTTGTCTATCTCTGCTGCTTGTAAATTTCTGTCCTACTTTGAGAAACTTTTGTCTTCTATTTCGTACTATAGCCTTTCTTTTGAAAACTAACCCCACCCTTTACTCGTTGATTCCACCCTCTTATTAGTTACAACTAATAGCTTGTTATTTTCCTTCTCTTCCCTTCCATTTTATACCTAAGTCACCTTCCATCGTCTATTGCACCCGCTTCTTAAAATAACCACCACTTTCTACTGAATGTGACGATACTATACCTACTATGCTACTATACAAAGCTCATGAATTATTCATGATTACATCCTGTCATTGTCACCATTGGTTGTCGTCGTTACTGGCGCACAAGCGTATTATTATAACAGTTTATTTATAACAATTTGTTTTAAACAGTGTACTAATGTGTCACTCTTTAAGCAACATATCAGGTCATTTATGGCTCAGAAATTCTGTAATACTTTTACATTTATCAGAAAATACTAACTCCATAGCCTAATAACTGCAGCGCTCACTGAACAACAAGCTCCGGAGGAATAAGTGGTTGATAGATCAAGCTGATTGATAATAGCATTGATAGATAAGCTGAACTTGAACAATTTTGTGATATAGAATACAAGTTAAATGATCCACAATTTCAAACTTTCAAGTTAAGTGTATAGCAAGCTGTTACTCATAATATTGAAATATTTGGTAACTTATATAACTGTTTTGCACAAACTAAGCACACCTTTAACTAAATACACAAACTATAATCCAGATGCTAACCTAGTGTTCTAATGTTTTATTCTACAGCTATTAGTGGAAGGTGAAATGCTCAAACATGCAATTCGAAGTTTGTAGCATAATTCAATCATTATATGATTATGCCTTCCATTTCATGACAAAGATACAGTCTAGCTATATTATGTTCAGTATTAAAAAGCAATAATTTATTACTGATTATAAACAAGTTGAATATTTAATTGAGTAATCATCATCCTACTTCAATACAAGATCATGAGATCAATTTCATGTGCAGCTGTGTAGGATCAAATCATGATAGAAAATTCTATTTCTGAGTATATTTGCAAGGTTTAGATAGGAGTGTACCATAGATTAGATAATTATTGCAACTATACTCATTAAAGTTTTTTTAAAGGGTTGAAAATTGGTACAATAACATTGCAATGCAAATCAGAAGCAAGTTGCATTTTTTATAATCAGGAAGAACAAAATTTATTTCTGAAGTTCACTTTCAATATAATAGATATTTCTTCAATTGATTTATTGGACTTTTCAGTTAATAACATTTTCTTTATTGTTTGTAGGTCATGCAATCTATGAAATGTGTACTGGAAGAGAACTCATAACTTCAAAGCCTCCTCCAAGAAACTATAACAAAATCCCACAGAAGCTAGGAGAACTGCTGAAGTACATATTTGGAAACAAGAATCCTACTATGTGTGAAGTATGTTATTTTTTAATTTGTATTTTCAATCAAAACATCATCATGTCCTTTCATTGATGCAATGCACAAAGTTTAATTCCAATAAAGGATAATTTTAGGCATCTTTTTGTGATAGGAATTAAACATTAGCAATATTGTAACAGTTAAAATTGGTTACCTGGATAACAAAAAAAATAATGTTAAAATAATCGATTATTTCTATACTAGGTAATGAAATTTTTTCCAGAATCTGCAGAGAGTTCAGTAAGTCCACAATGTAACTAAAATTTGAATTATTAGATATTATTGTTGCAGCCTGAGCTGCCAAAACTTGACAAGAAAACTCAGCTCCTTTTTCAGACAGTAAGAAAGAGAAAAGCAAGAGATCAAGATGATTTTATGGGCAAAGGAAAACATTTTATCAAATCTAATTTTCGTAGTTTTTTAAGTTAACGTTTTAAAGGTATAATTTCACCAACATTGTTAAATTCAGTACATGATTATTTGTAATTACTGTTATTGGTAAGTAAACAATATTATGCTATACATAGTAATATATTTTCTAATGCTATCTATTTGTGGATTCTTTATTGAAAATATTTTATTATAGAATATATAATAATTGACTGCACTGGTAGGAAATTATAGCCAATCTTTTTTCTTTCTCCTAATATATTCTTGCTACTGCATGTTTTTCATCCTGGGATAGGTACATGCCATTATCAGAAAGTTTTACTTTTTATCATGACTACGAGTTTTCTCAGTAATCTGCAGCTGTTCCTTCAATCCAATCTTATGAAAGGAGACATTCATTGTCAACATCATCTATACAAATTCTCTTACTGCCTCCTAATCTTCATCATTATAATAATATTTTTTAGCGGAAAGCTAGTTATGAAGAAGGATAATACAAACTAAAATGGGTTATGAGGAACAATTATTTTTCTTATGTTATAGTGCAATAGCTAGTCAACATAAAATTTGTGATAGTTTTAAAGAACACAGCATTAAGATAAAAAGTATTTTTAGTCAGTTAACAATTTTACGATTTATACCAGCATTGTTAAACTCAGTATAAAGTTAATTTAATTTTTGTCACTATTAAGTAAGCCATATGCTATAGTGATGATTGACTACAAGATATTTTTGATCATTTATTGCAAATATTTTAATACAATAGATTTTTCAGTCCTAACAGAAAAAATAATGTTTAATTAAACCTTTACTTGATGTTCAAAATCTTGCCCGAACTATCTCATAATTATGGATAAATTACTTATAGCGTAGTACTACAAAATTGTATGGAGTAGCTATATCTATATAACAATATAGAACTTAGATACAGTGTAGCAAATTTATCAATTACATTTGTAGATCAAGCAGTTTTAGATACTACTTTCTGAATGGTCATGATCAAGCACTTAGCTATAATTGGAAAGTTTCAGAAGGCTTTTGTGTGAAATGCAAACAACTTGAGATGTTAATATGTGAGGTATTGCTGGAAGGGAGTTTTATTTGGAAATGGGGTAAAGGAATGTCTTTTGGACACTTTTTACCCTCAACTACAAACTGTTTTAAGATGCACACAGATTACTTTAGGATCTCAGTCAACCTTTCTGATTCGTGCTTGTTTGTTAATGAAGTGGAATTTGCTTTAAAAGTTAGCAAAACTTCTACAATCTGTTATATACAAATTATAATAACATAATGATAAACTAAATTTTGCTAAATTGTCTCTTAAGCAGTCATAATCTAAACCTTATTATTAAAAATTATGAGTTACCAGTCTGTCTGCCTGTCTTATCATCAGTCAGTCAGTCAGTCAGTCTGTCTGTCTGTTTGTCCATCCATTCTTGACAGGACGATAAAAAAACCCCGCAAAGTTTCATTACATTCCACTACTAGTGATGCGCTCGAATAGCGCAAATGGCGAGCGAGCTGGCCTAGCTGAAAATAAAATGAAATAATGCCACTTAGAGAAAATGCAATTTAAAATGAGTACACTGTATGATAATTTTAGGAGGGAAAGTGATTGTTTCGCTCTTTTTTGAGCTCATCAGCATATCATAACCATACACACATACAAAGTTACCAACCATTTCAAAGTTTTGTATAAACCAGATAGACAATTTGTCAGTTGATACTGTACACTATTCCTAAGAATGTATTGCATATGTGTTATTTACTATTGCCACACACAATTTAAAAGTTGGTAATTTTGGATGTGATATATGATAGATATGGACAATCATCTGTACTCATCTTCGACAGATGATTGCCCCCCTCCGAATATTTCAGAGGCGACCATAGTAGTCACATTTTCAAATGCACTGATATTTAATTTTAATAAATGTAAGATCATTATTATTATTATTTGTGAAAATTTTTAATATATTTTGTGATACAAAAAATGCTTCAGGACTGTTAAAAAAGTAGAACTTGAAAATGTTTGCTAGTCATTATGAAATTTATGTTCATGATAAAACCATTTATTTCCTCCTTCCTATTTAAAGAAGAAAGTTAATACAAAAAGTTAAAGCAAATAAGGTGTACATTTGTCAGCAGCTTGCTGCAGTTAAAAATCTTTCTTTACGCAGGTGTAAACTTGAAGCACTTGAGTATAAGAATTTGACTATAGAAATATTTAAAATTTATAAGACTTGAGTTCAATACTTGACATTGAAATTTTTAAGAACTTGAGTATAAATTTGATGAGCAATATGACGGTTAGTTGAATATAGTTGATAAAAAATAACTTAGGACCTCCAGCTTAAATACCCAGTCATTTATACTGGCACACAAGAGGTTCTAAATGGACAAATAATTTGAGGACTATTTGGATGGCGAACTGTACCGAAATGTGTGGACATAGACGACACTTTGTGATTACTGGGACTCCCTGCCACCCAGTTAGTGAGCTCAGGAAACACCGGAAATCCCAGCAAAAAATGCATTCCTGGAGATCGTCTTTGCAGAGGCACACAAAGAGCTCAGTGCTCCACATTATTACAGCCCACACATTGTGAAATCAGTACATGAGTCCAAGAATGCTAATTGTGGTGTCTCCTAATAAAGTCAACTCAAACTACTACCATAAAGACAATTCCCGCTTTACAGCAAGAAAGACAATAATTACAAAGCCTGTGCGCTATGCATTTGATGTGACCACTATTAAATTTTGCCAAATGTAACCAATTACTGCACTGAATTGACCACATCATAGTGGTTAACAGCATGGTGCACATACATAGCCATTTGATGTGTATCTGTATGACTGAAATTAAATGTACCATGCACCATACCTGGGATATATAGATTCCAATCACTCAGGTATCATAACTGTATATTGGGATATCCAGAAGGTGTGCCAATGCCATGACTTCAACCTCCGATCCCCATGCCCTGTTTTGATTCATCCTGGTTGCTGCAATATACTGCTCAATTCCCAGCTCCCATTCAGCATCTGTATAAACTGAGACAACAAGGTGCACTTCTCCAAGATTTTGAATCTGTCTCAGAAGAGGAGCAATCTGATGTGGCCATATCGCATCCCCAATTGTTCTCATGTGCTGTACGATAGCACCTCGTATAGCTAAGTGCTGCTCTTCTGATCCTGTAAGAATCAAAGAAAAGGATCGAAATAGGCAATTTCCATCGCCAACTATCCTCTTGAAATCGGTCGGACGTGTTAATGGGACATTAGAACCACCAGGTGTGACTCCATTTGGTCCACAGTACTGCAATCCAAGCCTTTCACATTGTGCACGTTGTCACTCTTCATTGACAGGGTTATAGTGGAATTGGTGAGTATGAGTGTCAACGCTAGTGACAACAACATCATCAGTGAGACTCTTTTTTTTTTCGATCGGAAGAGGTGGTTCATTAGCGATAACATTGTTGCAGTCTCCATTACAGCAGGCATCTTGTGCTTCCTCTGATTGATGGAATTGGAATATGGGGTACATTTGTTGCTGTTTCTGCTTTTTCTGCCTCCTCGCTAATTCTGTGATCTGTGCACGACTCAGACTTGACAGACAGTGTTGTTTGTGAGCCTAAACTATTGCTTAGTTTCTCTAATCTGTGGTCTTCATTGAGTCTTTCCTTATGACGTCTGCTGCTGGCTAGATGTACTACACGTTGAAAAGCAAATGGAGGATTAAAAAGCAGATCTTTTACATGCCGCACACGTGAGCATGCCACAAAAGTCAGTCCAGCTGAGAATTCTTTCTTCCCCACATCAATGACAACTTTGTCTAATGTCATACCTTGGGACTTGTGAATTGTAACTGCCCAGGCCAATTTTAGGGGAAGCTGGAGTCTCGAGCATGGGTAGGTAGATGACAACCATGTGCGGCGTAGTGGAACTATTGGAACAGTGCCATCTGCCAGAGTAGGACCCCCACAGATTAGTGTAGGAATCAAACTTTACTGTCACTGCTACTGGTAAACTTGGTGGTGATTGATCTGCACCATCGTAGCAAATTGACACAACTGTACCAAGTGCTCCATTAACCAGTCCAACTTGAACCCACAGATTAGCAGTCAGCATTACACGTGCCTTGCATGCTAAAAAAATAACTGGTTCCAATCCACCAGCATCACTTGCAGGAATTCTGCTAGCTCTAGGACCAGAATTGATGGCTTCAATTCTTGCTACTGGCTGAGAATTTGTTTGCAATTTTTCAACATTGTACTCAGCCACTGCTGCAGCAGTTGGAAAAAGATGTAGAGCTTCCTGAAATGTGCTGGCATTTCCTACTGCAGCTGGAGTCTGTTTCATCAGAACTTTCCCGTCATCCAAAGTAATTTCACCATTTCTGAGACGCATGAGTAACTCTTTAAAGTCTAGGCTTTCTTGCCTGAGTACTTGTTTCAAAACAATACCACAATCAAAGAGACGATAATTAGCACTGCCAAGGTCAGACAGTTCAGATTTTGTTGCTGTAGTGTACAGTGGCAAGTCCATCACTGGTGGTAGTTGACCCCAGTCTCCAGTCAGTGGACAGGAACATCCACCCAGTACCTCATGAGATCTAGATTTATTTTATTAAAACAACAACATGAAACACAGTTGAGTTACGAGTAACAATAAACAGATACCTTTGAGGGAATGCCTGGCGAAGTCTTCTGTCTACCTGACCAAATAGTTTTCGGCCAACCATTGACATTTCATCAATTATCAAGTACCTAACGCCACAAAGTGATTCTTGAAGAGCACTGAGATGCTGTCCCTCCAAGTCCTTAAAGTCTCCAGTGACAGGAATGCTGAGAAGCGAATGAAGCGTATAGCCATCTACATTGTAAGCTGCCACTCCAGTTGGAGCTGTCACACGAAGGCAATCACCCAACAATTTCTTCAAGCACTTTATCAAATATGACTTTCCAGTTTCTGCTGTGCCAGAGATGATCATCCTTAGAGGTGACCCACACAGTTTGCCATGGTAGTGATTGAATACTATTTGGTAAGCTTCACTCTGCTTTCCTTTCAAATTTTGTGCTTCAGCCTCAGTTTCATATGCAGAGTAGACAAAATGCTGTTTGTGCTGTGCAATAAAGGAAGGCATTTCCTGCAAGTTGTCATACTTTTTTCCAGCAGCAGACCAGTCGACTTCACAAGCAGAAGCAACTTGCTCAAATTCTGTGTGATGATAACAGAGCTGCATCCAATCCAATACAGTGTTCTTGTTTTGATCATCATTGTTATCGTTATCACATGCCTGCAAAAAGAATACATATAAATGAATAAAAAATGAATTGTTTGAAAATATAAATATAGTCACCTCTTCATCAACAGTCTGTTGATCTTCTGCCTGTGATAGCCTATGAATATCATCAGCAAGAGATTTTGGCACATTACCAGAGAAGAAAAGTAGCATAAGCAGCTGCATATGTGTCACATCCTCCAAGTAGCTCATCCAGTTGAACAAAAGGCTTGTGAAGCATGAGTTTCTGCTTTGAATATTGCTCATATTGTGGTCCTTGTGGATCTGGTGAGCAATAAGGACGTGGTATCACTATTACATCTTTGTTCCTTGGCACCAGTGCACTGCCAATTTTCTTGGGGATTCTGTACTTCTGAACAAATTTCAGCAGGGACACTTTTCTAAACTCTGGGACATCAGAACGAGCACAATAGTGGTCCAGTTGGGAGTCCACAGGCACAGATTTGTCTTCTTCAAATGTTTCAGTCACCTGTCGAGGACCATCAAGACTAAGAACAACGAAATCTCGGAAGCTCTAAATAAGGGCAGCATCAAAAGAAGATGACATGTCTCCTGTGCAGAAAAATCTCTCTCCAATAGTGCTTGTTAATAGCTTTTGCACTACTTTGAGTGGTGTGGCATCCTCTTTGATGCTTTTCATGATTGTACTGTATACTTCTTGCAGACCTTTTGAATGAGGCTCAGATTTGGTAGCATATTTTGCCACATACTTGATGACTTTGTTTCTGGACATAATGTACTACACAACATTGGCTCTCCAAGCTGACAATTGTACTGGGTTGTAGGCATTCAACAAATTGTCATTTCTGGAAGTCAGCACTACAGGTTCACCTTCTTGTGTGGTGATAGTAGTCACTTGCTGTAATGGTTTGGGGTGCCGAACCTGCACTCCTGCTTGCCTCTCTTACGCTTCAAGCAATATGATGTTGCAAGTAACAACTAAATCAACCAGATCCATTTCCAAGTTATTTATGCCTTGGTATTGTTGGTTGCACACATGCGGTTTAATCTTAGGTAAGGGAATAGAATTGATTATGTTGTTCCCATCAGCAGGAATTCCTGGGTTCATTGTACTAACCAGGCCATCAACATATGCAGTAATCCTCTCAGCAGCATCCAAACATTCAGCACTGTCATCAGATGACAATAGTTTCTCAATGTCTGGTGCATTGTGCAGCCAAGCTACACCATGTACATGAGGAGATCCCCTGTGCTGCCACTCGAATCTGAACCAGTAATCTGTGGCTCCAAGAACATCCACATAAAATGTTTTCATGAACTTGCTAATTCGTTCATAGAAGAACCAATCAGCAATGGCCGGGTTGTTATTGACTGCAGAGCTGCGGCTGGAACTTTCATCTGGATTTTCAGCAATCAAACGAGTCAGCTCAGGCCACTGATTGTCAACGGCACTATGAGTGAAAAATATAGTGGGCATACCGAGACAGTCAATCATGTAAATGAGCCTACTTCGCTGCTTGAACCAAAATTGCTTAGTTCCGGGTAAGCTGGTGGCATAATGTAGTACTCGCTTGCTGAACTCTTTCCCTCCACTACTGATCATTTCCTTCAAGTCTTCCAATGACAGACGTGCATCTTTTGGGTGTTGCTTTATGTAAATTTTACCAGTTTGAAGGGCACGCCATCTCATTTCGGTGTTGAGAGCAAAATATCGAAAATGAGGATGTTTGGCAAACCTGCCATCTTCATAACGCATCAGATGCTTGAATTAATTCCCCACCGTTACAGTATGCTGTCTTGGAGCCAAAAAATCACCATTACCAGTGGGAAACAATGTAGGGAAGGCACAGGAGATGTATCCTTCGGTGACAAACTCATTTATTGGAGTGTCCCCTCGAGACAGCCATGGAATTATATTGTCTGGATGCGGTTTTTGTCGCTCATTTATGGACTTCTTGACAGTCTCTTCTTCTGTGCCCTTTTGCACAGTAATTGGAACAAAGGATCCCAATTCTTGATAACTTTCATCATTTTCCTCTTGTTGCTGGCTTTTGTCTTCAATTTTGATGGCTGCATCTTCAATAGTGGTGATATTGGAAAGATTTCCATCAATAGGGAGCTGCTTAACTTCTTCCATATCAATTGTCACATCATGATAATACTTGTTGTGCTGTTTTAGCCACAGGAGAGCGTGTAGGACAACTGAGCGTCTCACTCTAAAGTCCTTGTGAGTATTATCTGAGCCATGTTTCCTTACGATCAACACATCAAGATTTTTTGTGTTTCTTGAAAGGCTGGATGCAAAAGAAGTGACATCCTGTGGCAGGTTGATTATACATGGCCTTTGTATCCATACTGACCATGGGGTAGTCGATAGATGGACATTAGTGGCATAACAGTCGAGATCAACATTTCCTCTGCTTGTGACAACCCCTTAATTTTGAATATAAATATAAACATATAAACGTTATTTTATGGTACTCAGTTATAATATCAATAGATGAGTATATATATATTTAATAATGCTTCACAGCTTATCAGAATGATTTAATTGCTTGATATGTAATTTAAATTTACTCAGATACAGTCACATGGATGGAATAACTATAAAATGTAACTATAAAATGTGTATAATGTGAGGATGCATTTATATTATGCAATGTTTATTATTAAAGTGATTTCAACGGGTTAGTTCTGTAATACAATAGAAAATTCAAATTTATGTCACAAACCTGTAATTCATTGGGCACTGCTCCAGGATTCATATTGTTTTCAGAGGAGTAAAGTTTTGGGTTTGCTTTGTCTCGATAACATCGTACGTATACATGTAGTTGAGAGTGATGCCATTTTAGTGCCAGGAAATTTTTCTGAGCATACAATACATATTGTTGACTCGATTGAAGACATTATTTCGTGATGAAATTTGTCCATCTTCTCTTTCACAACTTTATCTTTAAGAATGGCTTGGTGAATTAGAGGAGCAGTTTCATTATTATGTAAATATTCAGCATTGACAACTTTTAATACTGCATCTTTAGCAAATTGTCGTTTATAGACACTCATGTTTTGAAGTCTAGCAGATTTTGAGCAGTCACACAAAGTATAGAACTTAGCCTTAGTTCGCCTAATCCACACCGCAATTGCTTTCGGAATCTCGTACCCAGGTAGCAATAACGCGTAATTACTTGGTTTTTATACAACTAACTCAGAAAAATAGCTGCGCAGTACGTGCAAGAGTAAAAGGCGGGAGAAATGTTCTCGGCGCGACTACCATCGGTTTTGTGTAGTTTGCGTGTGATCAGTAGCTACTTAGCGGTTAGATTTGTCACCTGCTATCAATATTGTTAATAATGGAACCCGAACCAATGGCAGAACAAGTGAGTAGATTTATTTAGGAGAAGAATTGTACCAGTTGTGATATAATTGTGTTAGAATAGAAGACAAAAGGAAGAGAAGACTGAGCTGCCAGTGGCTCAGCAAATAAAAAAGTTTTTAAACAATAAAGTGAGTAGATATATAGTATTAAAAAATTCTCATAATTTACTTCATTTTAATACAGAAAAAAAAAGAAGAAGAAAAAGAAATAGGTGAGTCATTATGGTTTAACCTGTAGCTGTTATGATATGATGCACTTTTTTTTGTAGACAGCAATACCAGGGGAGCAAATACGTTATAGTATTTAAATAACTTATTTATCTTAACTGTCCATATTAACTTATTTATCTTAACTGTGTCCATATTAACAACTTATAAATATATATTTTAACCACTTATAAACATATATAATATAATTATGCTTTAAAATGTGTAATCTTTGTATTATCATGAAGAGTTATGTGATGGCAATCTAGCTAGCTCAAAACTCAGAAGTTTGTGGTTATGGGCACAGCACCCTCCATGGTTTTAAAAGTGGCCACACCTTGAACAAGTCTACAATTGTTCTCTTCAATATAGGACCAAATGTAAATTTGCCATTTGAATGCTATCAGTCAGAAAATGAATTCAATAAGTACACAAGACGTAACTGTGTAGGCAAAAAATCAGATAGGTCAGAGACAAAAACCTAACCTGTCAATAAAGTTAAAGATTTTTCATATGCTAAGCTTGTAACACACAGCACCTTCACATACACATGTTCACTTGATGTACCAACACAAAAATGACTTCCTTCAGTGATTTGACATTAGTAGTATTTTAAGCAATGGTTAGTGGACAATAAATTTTAAAATAAATGCTGTTAGATATAAAGGTCAGCTATTGTATACTAGTGATGTGCTTGAGCACAAATGGCGAGCGAGCCTAAAGACTACACTATTTTTATATGAATGATTTAACGCTGAAGCTAGTGAAAATAAGGTCCAGTTTTTAAATTTAGCATACAGGGTATAGGGATTTCAGTGCCATAGTAACAACTTTCTGCAACTGCTTGGAAGGAAAAAACAACAACAAAACAATACACGTTATTTAAAAGTTTTCTTTGTGATATTATTTAGCTAAGTAGTGGTTGTAACACACAATGCTTTGACACAACTGGACATGCACCTACACAGACTTACCTTCGCAGTAGTCTAGTGGACAATGTATTTTCAAGTAAATACTGTTGCGCACGGCTTATAACCATGACAAAGAGCGCATTGACTTACTACCGCCACTAACTGGAATAGAAATGGAAGTCCCTTAAGTTTTCAAGTTTGAACTGCACCCGCAAAAGAATTCAAAACGGTAAACAATTCAATTTCTAGGGTGATACAGGTATTGATCGATAAACAAGAGGATTCTGTTTAGTGCAATTTGTGACGGGGTCGACAACCGAACTAACACAAAAATGCGAGGGTCAAAGTACAAAATGACATACGTACGTCCATACATATATCTAAACTAGTGGTATGCTTGAGCACAAATGGCGAGCGTGCCTGATAGTTATAGGTAACATAAAATGGTACTATTTTTAGCTTACTTCATGCAAACACTATAATAGCAGTTATGACATTTGATTTCAGCAAACAAATACAAAATCACTCTCTTACCTGATTAATGGTAACTTTTGTAGTATCAAACATCTGCCATTCTGATAATCTCAATTACCAGTAACTCTTGAACAAGCTCTCAGCTACGATAAAAAATAAACCAGTGTTATTATTTGTAATTTTAGCCAACAAATTTGGAATCACCACTTACCTCATTCTTGAGTATTGATAACTTCTGTAGTATCAAATTGAAGTTACTTTTACCATCTGAATTACCTCGAATTCTTGACAAGCTCTCACCTACAAAAAAAAGACAATCAATTTTTGCACACAAATACAAAAATTACTTTCTTGCCTCATTTTCTTGAGCAGTGGTAACTTTTGTAGCACCAAATTTGAGTCATTCTGACTATTTGAATTTACCAGTCACTGTTGACAAGCTCTTAGCTACAAAAAAGAAAGGCCACAGTTAATTTTGTATATTTATCTAACCAATATGGAATTACGTACTTACCTCAGCTTCCCTCGAGAAGTAATAGCTTCCTTAGCATTAATACTACGGCATTCTGACTACCAACGGCTCTTGACAACCAACAACCGGCACTCCGTATCCCCCATAAAATGGCGAAGTTTTGAAATTAAGTCTGGAAAAGGGTCTCCAATGCCATAGTAACCGGTCGAATCAACCTTTTGTTTCTTGAAAAGCAAGCATTTTCGCAAGAATTTTCTCACACTTTGGAGCTTAAGTGTAAAGTAAGGCTTGCTTAATGCTGCAGTTTCAGAATAAACTGGGTCAAGCCTAAAAAACCGTGTTTTTGGGGGGGAAAAAGTTCCACGCACGCGCGTTTAAAGGGCATACGTACCATCCCACATACATATATACATATAACATATACCCGATTTTGCATTATCCACCCCTAATACCGTCTCGCTCGTTTCGCTCGCTCGCCAACAAACATCCCCGATTTTCAATTGTGTTACCCCTGTAAGTGTCTCGCTCGCTACGCTCGCTCGCCAATAATGCGAATCGTATTTCTATGGACCCAGTACACATCTGCAGCAGGCAAAATTCAATCAGTACACCACGTATAGTTATGATAGAGAGGGGGGAGTGGAAAAGGGGAGGATCCAATGAATACGCTTGAAAGAATACAAGCTCATTCTCTTTATAGCTGTTCAGCTGAACTTCTGAAGCAAGACTAAAGGTGTGCGCATGGCTGAGATAATGGACGCAGGGTTATCTCAATTTGAATTAACAGAAGTGGAGGAATTGAAAAAAGAGGGAGACATTAAGGCTGGATCTTATGGATTTGTGTTTGAAGTGAAGCGTAAAGGAGAGCTGTTCATAGCCAAAAAGCCCCACACTATCTTCCTTACTGAGTCCACACCAGAAGAGAGAAACCGAGTAGCTTCAAAGTTTAGAGAAGAATGTACCTTGCTGAGTCAGTTACATCATCCTAATATAGTCAAGTTTATTGGAGTGTACTATGGAGATGCCAAGAAGACAGACCTCGTTCTTGTGATGGAGAAGCTAGAATATGACTTGGTCCAATTTCTGATTGAAAATCCTAAGGCTGATCAAGATTTGAAATTATCAATTTTAAACGATGTTTCTGAGGGCCTTTTCTACCTTCACGGTCGGCAGCCTCAAGTAGTGCACAGAGATCTCACTGCTATGAATATTCTTTTGACAACACACAACCAAGCTAAGATCACCGATGTGGGTGTGGCTAAACTAATGGATACACAAGCCATGATGGCGTCACGTCACACGAGAGTACCGGGTCAGATGTTCTATATGCCGCCTGAGGCATTCTTTGAAAAAGCTATCTGCACTCCAAAACTCGACATCTTTTCATTTGGGCATCTCACTCTTCATTTAATTATTAGTGAATTTCCCAAAGTTTTTGAAATTCCGCATAGAGAGAGAAAGGAAGGATTTGTAGAACAACAAAAACGAAATATATCTCTTGAAATGATGGGAAAGAATCACTGTATGTATGACTTGACCATGAAGTGTTTGATGGATGACCCTAGAAGAAGACCTAATGCTCATTACTTAGTGGTGCATTTAGAAAGTCTAACTAAAAAAAAAATGGTACAAGGTAAGTATATAAACTAATAAGGTAGAATAGTATATGGTAATGCTCATGTCATAATATGTGAGCGGTCTGGGAAAAGGGACCTTAAGGGCAAAAATTGAAATTGAGATATAGGCTCTGGAAGTAAGTCATCGAAAAAAATTCTTTCTTTCTCCTATTTTTGTTTTTTGCAGAATTAATCTTTGTGACCCTTACTCTACCTCAAAACAACTTAAAAGACCCCAAGCGTGCCGTGGAAAGACTAGCTACTTTTTGTTCTCTCTCGTTCTCAATTTACAATAAACGGGGGATGGGCGGAGTTTCAAAGAAGCAGCTAAAATACCGGCATAGCTTTGAGACTATTGCATGCACTCTACAGCTTACTTCTGGCTGAAAATTTACCGCTACAGCGTATAGAGTAGCCAAGGATTTCGACAAGACAGGCCGTGAGACGCTTTGAAAGCTAAAAAGAACTCTAGCAAACTTCGTTAGTCGCGGTTAAAAAGCGGCTGTATGATTTAATTGCGTATGCGAGTATGCCGTTAAGTTTACGGAAACGTTAATTATACCGGAAGTGGAAATTCAATTTATGTTTTCTCGATTTCTAGTTCAATTGCTTTGCTGAATACAGCACAGTTCAACTGCCAGTTTCTCTGCACGTCGAAGGCTTTACCCTCCAGTATTTTAGACTAAGTTCAGATAAATTGTAGCTTGTTATAAGCATAAAAAACTCAATTTTTTTGGTTTGCCCCATAAGGTCCCTTTTCCTAGACCCACTCACATATTTTAGTTTGAATGTATATGCATTGTAGCTTGTTGTGTCTAGAAAAGTATTTAAATTGGATTTGAATTGAAAAAACAACAACAACAATACTTGGTTTGAATCTGCAATAAAGGTAGTTCAAAAAAATATTTCTTAAGGATAATCAGTGTGCCCATACTGCTATTAAGTTGTCATGTACCATTATCGCATTCTGACTATCTGAGTTACCAGTAGCTCTTGACAACAAGCACTCACAGCTACTATAAATAGCCAAGTTTTTGAAATTAAGTCTGTTAAAGGGTCTGAATACCATAGTAACCTTTTACCATAACATTGTGCGTCTTAAAAAAAAAGCAAAAAATTCTAAAGAATTACTGCACAGTGTTGAGTCTATAGCAATTTTAAGAATTAAGTGTGTCATGTGGTATTTAGAAACAGCCTAATAAAAAGGGTTGGTGCATGCACACAGAAGGTTAATACTCATGCTCACTTCCAGAAAGGATTCAAGTTAAGTAACAAATCAATTCTGAAAAATATATAGTAAGTACAAATACTCATGTTACCTTTTTTGCTATGTAAACAAATAATGTTTAATTGCAAGCTTTTTTAACCATGAACAATATTAAAAAATATTTCAGTAATTTTAAAAGCTCTATTTTCTTTGATAACTTCGCTGTAAGATATGACTATGTGGCCACAATCAATCTTGTTTACCCTCTAACCTTATTTGGCATGAAATTAATGGAATTATTAACATGTAATGCTTTTTTCAACCTGTGCATGCCATTGAGGACAATATAATTCAAATGATTATAAATCGTTGAATATATGCATGTATATAATATTCTGTGCTAAGTCAAAATAATATTCACAAGTTCATGACCTGTGAGCTCAAGTTATGTTATTAGTTATGGTGGGCGTTCTGCATAAGAAAATAAGTAATCATATATAATTTTTTTAAATGCTGTTTAAAAAAAATGCTGTTTATTCAATATTATGAAAACTTACATAAACTGACTATGTTTCTAGGGGCGAAGTTCAGCCAATAGGAGGACCTACACTACATAAGCCTATAAAAACAGAACAATAAATAACCAAAAGACAAATCACGAAACACACATGCCAATTAAATGTTGTTCAAAAATGTCTTGTTTTTAGTTTGTGATATGTTTTCTTCAACAAAAAATGTATCTTAAATTCTTCATTCCACATCAATTTCTAGAATTATCAGAATAATATGAAACAATTTGCCATGGTCTCAAAAATGAATTTAAAATAGTACAAATACATTTGTGCATAGATGCTGAGTGTATGTATATAACCATATTTATTTAATTTAGACATTACTGCTGTTAAAAATACTGATTTCTTTAAGAAGAAAACAGAAAGAAATGATAAAGTACTTGATGAGTGTATGTCACGTCCGAGATCAGACTCTCGTACAGAACGTAACATTGTACGAATAAATGAATCACAAAGAGAAAAAGGTATAAAGTTTTTACAATTATGTAAAAATTAGTAATAATTTTTCATTATCTTAATTTGCAGAAGATCTTAGAGAATTTATTGGTGAACGATACAAGTTTTTGCCAGATTTAGGTGAGTTATTAACGGTATTAATGTGTGTAGTTAACTGTATTATGATAAATCAAACATCCAAGATAAAATGACTAAATGAAAATAAATCTCAATTTAGTGACTTTTAAATGCACAGAGACACTATGCTTGGCATCACCATAGAGTTGTGAAATAAAATAAGAAATTTATTGCTTATTGTAGCATCTTCATTGTATTACATTAAATTGATATGGTTCAAAAATTAAAATTAAAAATAGTATAACAATCCAGAAATCACACTGTAAAATACATTGCAGTTAATACATGATTGAATGTTTGTGCTAATGTAGTATGTCACTACAAGATTCATCAGAATCTTGTGTGAATTCTATGATACAATTGCATATATATAAAAAAACGAAGTTTTATTTCAAATAATTTTTTCTAATAAATGCAGGCAATAACTTTTTTAATTTTAAAAGACATTTTGATATAATCATAATTTAACAATCCAAAGATATTGTTTAAGCTCATAACTACAGGATGATATATTTATTTAGGCAGCAGACTACAAAAGCATTGGTTTAGAGCAACATCTTCTAGAGGCAAGATAATTATCAAAGTATCAGTATGTTGTTAATAATAATAATTGTTTTATATAAAATACACTTGCAAATATTTTTTTTGATTACAGATGAAAATGTCAACTGTATGTCCTTTTGATATTAATGATCCAAACATTTTAAGCAATTTGAAGAGCTTGCTTAAAAAAATTCAGGTACACTTTGACATAAATAAATACTGGCTTTGAAAACCATATAACTTTTCCAGCACCCATACATTCAAGCTATGTACAGTGTCACTCTAGATAAGGATCAAGTTGGACTGATACAAGAGTACTTTGAGCGAGGTTCCATCAGAGACTACATTCATAAAGTAAGCTATGGTACTGACAAGTTTTATCTACTTTAAGAATCAATGATAGTATTTAATGAGCACAGCTTTAAATTACTTATGCATATCGCAATCTGTGTTTGTATACAGTAGAGTGTGGGTTTAGCGTTTGTCTTCAATCTAGTAAATATTGTTATAATAATTGAACTTTTGACACCTGTAAACTATAAAAACAATGTTTTTGACTTTTACTTTATTTGCAAATATTATAATTGAGTTCCACAATTCCATCAAGAATGATTGGAACTAACCAAATATTATCAGTACACACTCACTTTGTACAATGATTATTCATTAGATAATAATATATAGATGTATACAAGTAAATAAATTGGTGTTGGTTTGTTATTTTGTTTTTAAATAGAGTGACCCTATGAAAGACTGGGATAAGAAATATATAGTCAATGGTGGCAAAAGAACATTTTTAAAGAGAGATATTATGAAGTGTGGTAGCCAAATTCTTCAGGTGAGACCAGATGCACCTTCATTTACAAAATATACTGTGCTATACTTTTGATTGTAATGTAATGTTGTTATTGTTCATGTTATTATGTGATATTACGCATACTAAGGGAACCAGTGAAAGTTATTTAAAAAATGTAATTATCAAATACTAACATGTACCCCATTACGTAGTAGCACTTGGCGTATTGCAAAGTAAGAATGCAATAGCATCAATTATTTTATTTATTTTCATCATTCTCTACCATTTGTTAAGATTTCATCAGTTTAAATTCCTGCTCTCTTTTTTCCTAAACTATCTCAGCTTTTTGATCCCAAACCTTTCCCTTTTTCAGCTCTCTTTTCTAGAGTCATGGAGACTTTTTCCTACTCCTTTGTCTACCTCTCATGCTTCTGAATCACTGTGTCCTACTATTATGATTGTAGACTAAGGCTTTGCAAAACTTTGGCCATCTTTATCGAACTTTTTGACTTCCTTGAAACTTACTTTACTCAACGATTCATTTTAGTACAATTAATCGTACCTTTTGTCTTCTCTTTCGTACTTTTGCCTTCCTTTTAAAAACTTACGCCGGCTATTTCACCAGCTCTTTAGTTACAATTAATCACTTACTACTGAACGTAATGACACTTTACCCATTCTGGTAAAGACAGCATGTTACCAAGCTCATGAATTATTCATGAATACACAAACCATAGTCATCGTCACTACTAACACACAAACATATTTTTATATAGATTGAATATATAAACTACGTATAGCTATATGCTTAGTAATATAGTGTCAGATTTTAATTAGAGCTAATTGTTAAATATAAAATAAGTTAGTTTCGAAACAGAAATATTCCCATATTTTTTGTTTATAAACGTATTTACTTTTTTGTTTGTTTGTATAAATAATTATTACTAGTGATGTGCTTGAGTAGAAATGGTGAGCCAGCTTCCTGAGTCAGCCTCCTGAGTTATATAACCAAAATACTGTTCTATGGCTAACTTTAACTTCTAGCACTCCAGCTACTTATAAATGATTGAGTTTTAAATTACGTATTAATTAGATAAATGATTTTCAGTGCCATAAAAATCACTCGCCACATAACTGTTGGACTTAAAACTTAAAAAAAAGAAATAAATAAAAACGACTACAGGCATTTCTAAGGAATTACCGACAAATATGGAATCATTATCTGCTTACGTAAGCTTCCCTAGAGTAATGGTAGCTTCCGTAGTATTAATGCTGTAATATCAGAAGAAACTGGGGCCAAGCCTAAGAAGCTGTGTGCTGTAGGAGAAAAAAAGGAACCACAATGCATGTTTAAGGTTGCCCTGCCACCGGAAAATGAGTCATGTAACCGCAAATTGACTGTTTTTGCTTAAGTCTTTATTTTTATTTGTCTGTGTACTGTGAGCTTACTTCATAGCTACAGGTGGAATGGACACCAATAGAGGACTCCAGCAAGCCAAATTTGAAGAATGAAGACCCGCCAGGGACTGTGATATAGCTCAGCACACCAGCTAATAATCGGCATTTTTCCAAAGCTGCCAAAAGAGCTACAGCACTGATTTTTTCCAGTGGTAGCTCCTAGGTTTCTTCGCAACCTTATAGAGCCATAATATTTTTAACAATTATTATATTCCTTTGCATGAATAGTTAAATTTTTGTGTTGTTTTGCTCACACGTTATTCTAAAAAATCTCTCTATAACTGTACGCTAAGGGGGTATACTGCCTGTATGCAAAATTTGGATTCAATTCAGTGCTCAAAGTCTTCAAAAAATATCTATTTTTATTTAGAAGTTGACATATGATTCGCTATTATACCCCACCCCCCAAAACATTGAGCTCCATAAATGTACAATTTATTGGAAAGATAAATCAATTGGCTTATGGTAGCTCTAAAGAGCCAAGTTGTAAACAACAAAATAAATAATGAGCCATGAGTATGTATGGCTCATTATTTATTTTATTTTATATATGTATCGTCATACATACATTATAATATTGCTGTATTTCAATTGTGTCCACCCCAAATTATATCTCGCTTGATAACAAATGTCCCCAATTCTCAATTGAACACCACTATTATAGTGTCTCACTGGATTTCTATTTAATAGTAAACATACTTAATATAAAAAGCATAATAAATCACTTAAAGATTTACTTAAAACAAGAGCAATAGATGATATGATAAACTATCTCTAAAAAAATATTGTGAAGGATCCTGTAATTTGCCGTATTTGTTTCAGGCTATAGCTGGTCTCTATGACATTGGTTTCACAAGCATTGGACAAATTCATTCTGGCAACGTGTTCATTTCTAACAACAAAGACTACATTCTTGGAGGATTTGATAATTCCTTACTAGGATATAGGACAAGCATTTATGCTGTGGTCAGTCAAAAAGGGCTACTGGACAATATCGATATTATTATGTTTGGTAAGTTATTAGTAATATTTTTAAGTAGCTTTATGTGAATATACTAGTGGTATGCTTGAGCACAAATGGCGAGCGAGCCTGATAGTTAGGTAACATAAAACTAAGTATTGTTACTATGTTTTAGCTTAGTTCATGCAAAAATTATAATAGCCGTTATGACCTTTTATTTCAGCAAACAAATACATAATCACTCTCTTGCCTGATTAATGGTAACTTTTGTAGTTCTCTTGAACAAGCTCTCAGCTACGATAAAAAAATAAACCAGTGTTATTATTTGTAATTTTAGCCACAACAAATATGAAATTACTACTTACCTCAATTTCCTGAGTATTGATAACTTCTGTAGTATCAAATTTAAATTACTTTGACTATCTGAATTACCTCGAATTCTTGACAACAAACTCTCAGCTACAAAAACAAAAGACAATCAATTTTTGCACACAAATACAAAATTACTTTCTTACCTCATTTTCTTGAGCTGTGGTAACTTTTGTAGTACCAAATTTGAGCCATTCTGACTGTTTGAATTTACCAGTCACTATTGACAACAAGCTCTTAGCTACAAAAAAGAAAGGCCAGAGTTATATTGCACATTTAGCTAACAAATATGAAATTATGTACTTCCCTCAGCTTCCCTCGAGTAGTAGTAGCTTCCTTAGCATTAATACAACGGCATTCTGACTACCAATGGCTCTTGACAACCAACAATCGGCACTCCGTATCCCCCCCTAAAACGGCGAAGTTTTAAAATTAAGTCTGGAAAAGGGTCTTCAATGCCATAGTAACTGGTCGAATCAACTTTTTGTTTCTTGAAAAGCAAATGTTTTCGCAGAAATTTTCTCACACTTTGGAGCTTTAAGTATAAAGTAAGGTTTGCTTAATGCTGTAGTTTCAGAATAAACTGGTGTCAAGCCTAAAAAGCCGTGTTTTTTTGAGAAAAAAGTTCATACATATATAATTATAAATAAACAAACATCCCCGATTTTCAATTGTGTTACCCCTGTAAGTATCTCACTCGCTACGCTCGCTCGCCAATAAGGTATGCAAAATTTGAGATTTCACTAATGCAAGCGAAAACTTACCCAACATTTTCAGTGTGTATTAGGAATTAATATGTAAACTCTTTGTGGTAATGTTAACAACAACAAATAGTGAAATAATCGATAGGACATTTTTTCTGTTAATTTTATCCTGAAATTTTTTATTTAATTTTTAAGTCCACAATATAAAAAACTACTTTGAACATCATCACTAGGAGAATGCCTGCAACCATATTATTATTAATGAAGCTATGAATCAAGTGCACAAAAAAAGTTAACAGAATTGATTAAAAATACTTACCACAATAGCATCATATTTATGGTATTGGAGTAAAAAAATTTTTTTCATACATTAGTAGTAGAATACAAAATATGCATTGTCCCAATTTACCAACATTGGCTTCACAAACTAGATACTTGGGGGCAACTGGAGACTAAATATGGCTTATTCAGCAAACTGTAATAAGCATTTTTAGAGATTGTGGACATAAACTAATAGTGTCATTTTAATAGAGCCAAATTGTGCTATTGTTTCCATTAATTAGTCTTGGGGTTCGCTAATAGTCACAGTAAAATAAATCTTGGTTTCATGTTGTGGTTCAATCTCATATACGGCCAAAAAGCCAAGAGGAGTTTTAATAGGCCTGAGATGAATCTGGCAAGTAAAAAAGGAACTAGAGAAGATATTCACAATAAACCATATCATTGGTCAACATAGCCTAATATGCAGCAGGAAAGGGATACACAGCCATAATGAAGCATTTTGCTTTGGAATTCTCACTACTTGGAGAGAGAGAGAGAGAGAGAGCTAATTAACAAAAAGTAACATCTACCACAAATGAAGACTAGTCAGGAGAAATTGTTACAGTACTACAAAAGCAGAAAGATGCCAACTTGAGCTGGACATAAAGTGATGTAGTATGTGCATGCTGGAACACCTGTGAATACACGGATTGGTATAGCCATAGCTGAAGGCATAGATAAAGCTACTTTTTGTACACTCTTACTACTCACAGTGGTTCAAGTCACCTGACAAAAGTCTTATTGTATTCTCAAAAGAATAAGTATGAGGCTACCATAAAAACTTTCTGACTCTCTCCTTTCAAATAGCATAAGGCTACTTCTGAAGCAGAGTTAACACTGAGTCAGCATCCAATGAATGCAAAGATTAAAGCTTCCTCCTGAGCTGTTATGAACTGGGACAAGACTGATATCGAAGTTGTTCCTTTATCTGAGTGAGCTTAGTAAAACAAGGTACTAAAAGAGTTTAAGTTGCTGGGATGGGTGACAATCTCTCACTCTTGCTACATTCTGTGAGGCCTTATCAAGTTTAACATAAAGGAAGGACAAATAAAAGTCATCTTTCCATTTGTGTTCTTGAGGGTAGTGTCGACACACACCTAACAATTAAGCTAATGGTGTAAACAATGTTCAATGTTTAAGTATTCCTAGCATTGTTGCTTTGTGAAAGAAGCTTGATTTACATGAAAAACTTATGGCTTTATTGAATTTTTTCATGTAGTATTGCTGCACATTAATACAATTCATTGAAAAAATACATCCGTTGTTAACTCATTTGTAGTCAATAATAAGTTATGACAAATGGTATGCTTGAGCACAAATATCGAGCGAGCCTGCCTAGTTAGGTTACATAAAACTACAATATTGTTATATGATACACTCTAGCTTAGTTCATGCAAAACAGTGTATAGCAGTTGACCGTTAATATAACCAAAGAAATACAAAATTAAACTCTTACCTCAATTTCCTGAATAGTGGTAACTTTTGTAGTATCCAGTTTAAGCCATTCTGAGTACCTTAATTTGTAAACAAGCTTGCACCTTTATCAAAATAAAATAGCCAGAGTTATTTTTGTAATTTTGGATAGCAATATGGAAGTACGTACTTAGCTACCGCAGCTTCTCCCAAGTAATTGTTTCTTCCTTAGTTTTAACATTTAGCTTCTCTGGATAACAGTGGCACTTAACAACCAACAAGCGGCATCTAGCAGCCCCAAACAAGCGATGAAGTTTCACTTTTTTTGGTAAAGGGTTTTCAATGTCATTGTAACCATTCACAGAAACATTTTGGGACATAAAAAACCAGTGTTTTGCAGGCACTTTCTCACTATTTGGAGTACAAGTTCAAAGTAAAACTTGCTTAATGCTGTAGTATCTGAAGAAAGTGGAGTCCAGCCTAAAAAGCCGAGCTTTTAGGAGAAAACCGACACCCGCATGTGCGTTTAAGGAGCAACGTAGAATCCATACAAACATGCATATAAAACATACCCAATTTTCAGTTGTCCACCCCTAATTGTATCTCGCTCACTTCGCTTGCTTGATAACAAAGACATTTTAACTCCAGAGGCAGGCCCGTAGCCAGAAGTTAGCATTGAGGGGGTTCGGATTTTAAGACGCAAAAAGCCACACCTTCTTTTGTTTCCTCGTTAATTCTTCTACAATACTAAAAAAACAAAAGATAAGTGAATAATTTTTTTTGGTATTCTACTTTAATCTGTTGATGTTCAAGAGAAAAGCGGTTTTATTCTCGTGTAACCTGGCTTCTAACCACTACGGTGAGATGTATATAAACAGTGCAACAATAATACGCCCATATTTGTACTACAGGTTATTTAATAGTATGGCGTGTAAACTGCCCATTCAAAATGTATTGGAAAAATCGTTATAACTAAGTGAAATAGCACGGGACAAAGTGAAATGCCACGGTAGCTTAATAGAGTAAGTGCGCAAGCATGCAGCTCTAGCCTGGAAATTATACAGTTGTAGTTTCTAGTTGGAGACAACGTCATTCTTTAACGCAGAAGCTATACCACTATTAGACTGAGTTTTTTCAACAGATTAGGAGGAAGCATATATTAAAGAAAAGTTCAAGAGAAAGTTTATCCTGAAGTATAGAGGTAGTGACTGCACTATACATAGTAGCCAAATTGTGAATGATCTTTAGCTTACAGCAGTCTCATGCATTTTTTTTATAAAGCTGGCCTACAATTACCGTGTGATAGCACGGTATCATTTGCAGTGTAGCTATACTAGATAATGAACTTACTATCTGTATACTTGAAGTTTAACTTTCTCAGATACTTTCCGATGGCTCCCTTTCTAGTCTGCTGAAAAAATTCCGTTGCTTGTGCTGAATCGCACGCTTATCGGTGCTGTTACTCCTACTAATTTGTAAGTGCATTATGTTACACTTTATAAAGAATAGATGTAACGTAGCAAGTTTTACTCATGCTGATGTGAGAGCGAAATTTTGTATCCTTGTAGCAAAAATTTATATTAGGTCATTTGGACTCAGACTAGGCCAGAAACAGCAGAGAATTCAAGCGCAGGTTCAGCACGATTGAACAGATGATAATATTCCAGATTTTCAAAACTCATGCTAATGAACTATATTATCAACTACAACAAAAGGAGAAATGAACAAATTATTGGCGAGCGAGCGTAGCGAGCAAGACACTTACAGGGGTAACACAATTGAAAATCGGGGATGTTTGTTGGCGAGCGAGCGAAGCCAGCGAGACAGTATTAGGGGTGGATAATGCAAAATCGGGTATATGTTATATGTATATATGTATGTGGGATGGTACGTATGCCCTTTAAACGCGCGCGCGGGAAACTTTTTTCTCCAAAAAACACGTCTTTTTAGGCTTGACCCCCAGTTTATTCTGAAACTACAGAATTAAGCAAGCCTTACTTTATACTTAAGCTCCAAAGTGTGAGAAAATTCCTGCGAAAATGCTTGCTTTTCAAGAAACAAAAAGTTGATTCGATCGGTTACTATGGCATTGAAGACCCTTTTCCAGACTTCATTTCAAAACTTCGCCGTTTTATGGGGGGGATACGGAGTGCCGGTTGTTGGTTGTCAAGAGCCGTTGGTAGTCAGAATGCCGTAGTATTAATGCTAAGGAAGCTACTACTTCTCGAGGGAAGCTGAGGTAAGTACGTAATTCCATATTTGTTAGCTAAATATGCAAAATTAACTCTGGCCTTTCTTTTTTGTAGCTAAGAGCTTGTCAACAGTGACTGGTAAATTCAAATAGTCAGATTGGCTCAAATTTGGTACTACAAAAGTTACCACTGCTCAAGAAAATGAGGTAAGAAAATAATTTTTTATTTGTGTGCTAAAATTGATTGTTTTTGTTTTTGTAGGTGTTCTGCCCTTTGTGGGTGTAAGTGCTGCATAAGTTTTTTCAGCACTTGCTTGACTTTGCCGTCGTTCTTCATTGATAAGTCAAGCTTTTGCGTCGGAGATACTGTACAAGAATCAGTGATGCTAGTCTTAGAAGAATGTGTACACACATTCTCAGCATTGCACTTGTCCATGCTCAAACTGGCGAGAGCTTGTTGTCAAGAATTCAAGGTAATTCAGATGGTCAAAGTAACTTCAATTTGATACTACAGAAGTTATCAATACTCAAGAATGATGTAAGTAGTAATTCCATATTTGTTGGCTAAAATTACACTGGTTTATTTTTTTATCGTAGCTGAGAGCTTGTTCAAGACTTACTGGTGATTGAGATTATCAGAATAGTTGATGTTTGATACTACAAAAGTTACTATTAATCAGGTAAGAGAGTGATTTTGTATTTGTTTGCTGAAATAAAAGGTCATAACTGCTATTATAGTGTTTGCATGAACTAAGCTAAAACATAGTAACAATACTTAGTTTTATGTTACCTAACATCAGGCTCGCTCGCCATTTGTGCTCAAGCACACCACTAGTTTACTTGTATATATGGACGTACGTATGCCATTTTGTACTTTGACCCTCCGTATTTTTGTGTTCGCTCCGCGTTCGACCCCGTCCCAAACTTCACTAACAGAATCCTCATGTTTAGCTACTATTACCTGTATCACCTTAGAAATTGAATTGTTTACCGCTTTGTATTGTTTTGCGGGTGCAGTTAAAAAGCAAAAACTTATGGGAGCTCCATTTCTATTCGAGTTAGTGGCGGTGGTAAGTTAATGCGCTATTTGTCACAGTTATAAGCCCTACTCAACAGCATTTACTTGAAAATTCATTGTCCACTAGACTAACCACGAAAGTAAGTCTTGCGTAGGTATGTTCAGTTGAGTGAAAGTATTGTGCGTTACAACTACTATTAAGAATATCACAAAGAAAATTTTATATAATGTGACTTGATTTTGTTGCTTCTTTTACTATTCAAACTGTTGCGGGGAGCAATTACTATGGCACTGAATCCCCTTTACCGCATATACTTAATTTAAGAACTCGACTTTATTTTAGTAGCTTGAGTGTTAGTTGTTAAAATCAATCATTTAACAATAGTGTAGTTTAAGGCTTTCTCGCCATTTGTGCTCAAGCACACCACTAGTTATATGGAAGATGTAGTAAATGGGCTAGGTTTTACTTTAGGTACTACATTTGACGCGATTGACGCGCGGCAATTCTACATTGACGCGCGGAATTTTTAGCTTATATTCCCAGACTAAAAAAATTGTGTGCTTTGCTCTGAAGCCCTTTGTCTCTACATTTTTATAAATTTCAAAGTTAGATTACTTTAATTATTTAGGATGTATATTAACAAAAATTCGACATATTATTTATCAGCATAATTAAAAAAAAAATGATTACATAGCTTGGAATGTGTGATAAGTTATTGGTGTTGTTGTTTAGCATGGATATTGTTCTTTGATGTGTTCATAAATTGTTAAGAAAGGGTCCTGAGCTTTGAACTTTCTTCTCCAAAGGTATTCCGGTAAATAGGTCTGGAAAAGCTCCTCACTGGTGTTGTCAACCCCTTGCTTCCTCATCATTTTCTTTAATTGTGACCAAGTACTCTCTATATTTTGAGTTTGTGCACCAGTTACAGGATCAAAAAAATTTATTGTGTGATTCACTGATTCGTGTGCCATGCCCAAAGAGGGTATCCTTGAATAAGCTCTCCCACTCATCGGAAATAACAGTAGTGCCTGGCCTTACATACATCTGAATGATGGGTAATAGTGTTGCAGCTGATCTGTCATTCACTTCAACCATAAAAACATCATTGGTACCTCTCTCTACACCGCCAAACACCCAGTGTCCTTCCTTATATCTTCCTCTATTGTACTTTGTCTGCGCCGCGCGCGTTTGTCGCGTGTCAAATGTAGTACCTAAAGTAAAACGTAGCCAGTAAATGTGCCTCTCTGTAAGATCTCATTACTTCAATTAAAAACTCAGCTACTGATTATTATTCCAGGATAGTAGAACTTTCAGCAGTAAACATTTACATAGCCATCAGTAGTCACTGCATTGGCTATACATTGGGTATGTTGTGCATACAGGTCATCTAATATATGAAATGAGCACAGGAAGACCATTAACTTTTAAAGTGGAGCCTGAAGAGGAAGACATAGCACGCATTCAGGATGATGAACTACGAGAAATAATTGAATTTATATTTAATACATCCAAAGAACAAGATAAACCAAGAAATTTAATGGAAAAGGTTCTTATTGTTTTGTGTAAATGTATGTTAATGAAATGAAGAAATTTAATTGTTAGCTACATCATCAAGTATTACTTAATTGTATAAATAACGCTAATAAACAATTTCATAGTGCATTTATTCTAGATATATTTACGTTGTTAGATATCCTATCACAGATTCTTCAGAAGCTCATCTGAATTTTTTCACTTACCTGATGTAATAGACAATCCATCATAGAATTCATATGTTACTTTTGAATACACATTTTTACAGATCAAACCTATGGATTTAACAGAACCAATGGTTGATTTAATTGTAAAAGTATTTCCACAGGGTAATGTTGAGTTGTATTAACTTTGTGAAAAGTTTTATGGGTATAATAATATTCAATTATTAGATATAACAATTCAAGAATTTGCTACAGCTCTGGAGAAAAAATATGCAAGTGGAAGACCTATCCCTAGATTAGGTAATGTACATAATGTAGGTCATGAAAAATATTTGTTTTTAGGGGACAGATACATTCACAAATTTGAACTGTATCATGATTTAATGTTGATTGCTGGATATGCACTTGTTAAATAGCGATTTAAAACCATTTGTAATAGTCAATTACATACTACTATTGTGGACTTTATGCTCAGAATTGAACAGCTTAGACTTTTCACATATCTTCATTATGTCTTAATTGTAATAGAACAGTAGTTCAGCATTTTAATTTTATATGCTAATTTTTCTTATCAGCAAGAGACAACATAAATGTAAATGGTGATTACATAATATTTCACTATTCTATACTAAATGCCAAGTCTAGCATTTACATCGGAAAAGCATATTTTTTTTTAAAGTTATAGGTAATTATGTTTAGCATTTCTCAAAGAAAAAAATATGCTTTTAGCATTGAAGAGAGGACTCTTTTAACCACTTTTTACAAATGTGATGCTTCAGCAACCATGTTTTTTTATGAAAAAATTGGTTTATAGGTGGGAATTGCCACAAACTTTGGGGTGAAGTACAAAGTACTAAAGGTGCTTATGGTCTACTTACCGCTGTAAGTTGGGTGACACATATAATTGATTAAATAAAGTATAATGTATATATTCTTTCACCAGGTTGAAGTACCTAAAGAATGTCCAATATTTGTTGATAGTAACATCCACTATATAAAGAAACTTCTCATTCTTGAGGTTGGCTAACCTGGACAATGCAGGATTAAGCATCATATTATCTTGACTAATTTTTTTATTTATTTAGTCCACCTTTATATTCGATATCAGAGATATTGACCATGTCAAGCTTAAAGAGAACCATTACATTGTTATTTTTCAAGACATGATTGAAAAGGGATCACTAAGAGATAAAATTTACAAGGTAATTCACAACCATAGTTGATATGTTTACATATCAAGTTTTGTTGTTGTTGTTGCTGTTTTTTCAGGAATCTCCTCGTTCACCTTATTCACATTGGATTACAAAATACAGGACTAATGGCAAGCCATTAGATGAGGCAGAAATAGTAGCATATGGATTTCAAATATTGCAGGTATTATTTTACTGAACTTGTTATGGTAGTAGTAAATATTTACTGGATGATTAATATTACTATAAGTATGTTATTTCAGTATTCTACCAGTTGCACTACTACAACTAGTGATGTGCTTCAGCACAAATGGCGAGCGAGCTAGTCTGATTGAAATTAAATTTGAATGCTAGGCACTCAACATATTTCATTGTTAGTTAAATGTTTTTGTGTAATGTATTTGTGCTATTCTGTGGCAAAACACAACACTTTTCCACATACATAAACACTTGTTCACTGGATACCCATAGCCAGGAGGGGAAGGGGCTTTGGGAGGCTCAAGTTACCGGATGTAAATCATTTAGGCACACCAACATTTAACTTGTGGGGAATATTGTTTACTTGATTTTTTCCAAACCTTCAATGAAATTCTCTGCAAATTAGCTATAAATTTTCCCAGCTATACATCATACTCTGAATGTGTGCAGCATAGTATGAGTCCAACTACAAGGTAAACATTGAGCTACACGGATATCAAACTTGGCTCACATAATGACAAGAGTAAAGCTTATAATTACCTTCTATTCGCTTATTTAAACCAAAGGCCTATTAAGGGTGCACTGTTTGTGTAGAGGACATTGTAGCAGTCTGAAGCCTGGATGCGCGAGAATGATAGAGCACTAGCAGTTTACTGCTCATTTCTGATAATCAACAGCATTCTATGAACTTATTAGTAGAAGACATAGAACAATAGATTAATTATAACTTTGGTGCTAACAGTTTACCTCTTGTCGCTGATAATCCACAGAATTTAGAGACATAGAACTAAATACAAGTTAATAGTTTTGGTGCACTTCATTAAGAATAAATGGAGGAAACAAATGTAGGTGTGGTTTTCTTTCCTGTTTTCCAAAGTAAGCTCTGTTGAAAATGCTCTATTGTACCAGAGCTATTAGATAAAGCATCATATCATATTCTCTTAGTGACTTGACTATACGACAATTAGATTACATTTTCATTTAAGAATCAATCCGTTATACAAAACATATCGCTATGACAAACAGGGTATTAACCAACTTACCATAATCTCAATTGAGACTCATTAATAGAGATGTTCTTATAAGGGATTCAACCAACATACTGATGGCTGATTTTCTATCTAACATCAAGGCCAGTACCCAGTAACTGATAGATATTTCGACTAATTGGAATATTGTTACCTAGAGATTGGTGATGAATAAGTTTTAGTAAGGTCGTTTTTTTGGGGTGTATATGATTTCCACTCTTTCATGGACTACGTGGCTTTGTATTTCAGTTAATACTCAATGATGCAGCTACAGAGTGCTTAACACTGGAACTATAAACAAAAACTTATTCTTGAGCTTCAGCAGCAGCAACAAAGTATGGCAAATTTGCCGAACTCTTCTAAACCTTACTTTTTTGTTGTTCATCATCTAAGCACTAGAAGAACTCAATTATTGTCAGCATTAACATGACGCATACAAATTTTTTTTTATTGATTAATTGTATTGGCATAGCTGGGAGATCAACAACCGATGCTGACAATGAAAGACTTGGCCGATAAGCTGATAACCGATTGACCGATACATTATTGGTACATCTTTACTCATTAGTGAGGGTCTAGCTTCACTCGCCCAAATATACCACACATACATGGCCTTACAGTCACAATACTTTGTATATCCATCATAGTTTCTAAAATAGATTTGCTGACTTGCCAATTACAATTATGCATGTTTAAGTGGAGTCCCAATACAAATAGCTCCAGTCATTAAAAATGTAACTTAAATTAATTATTGTAAACACAGAAATGTCGCAACTATACTATGTGATTTTAAAAAAAATACAATATTAAAAGCTGTGAGTAATGTTAGAACAATTACCTATACTTTATACAAACAGGCACATAATAATTATTATTAGATTGAAACTTCCTCACTTAAAGTGGTCTAGAGAGATGCAAAGGCAAAGTATGAAAAAAAATCTTAGTTGTCGCTGGGGAATCAAACCCAGCAACCTGGCCTACAAGTGCTCTAAACACTGAGTTACGACAACCCACAACTTCCATGACCTTCACATTTTACCTTTATACTGTTGCGTAGTACACTGCTTGCTGCAGTCTCATACTCAGCAGACGACCAATTATGTGCTGTCAGAACACATTTTGTGAGTTGTTGTAGCTCAATGGTTAGAGCACTGGTGGCTAAAACAAGGGGTCCTGGGTTTGATCCCCCAGCGACAACTAAGATTTTTCACATTTTTCCTTTGTTCTCTCTAGATCCCTTTAATTGAGAAAAATTCAATCTAGGTTTTAATGAAGGTTCAGAATGTGATACTGATTACTATTGTAGTTGGATATTACTGATTCAAATTTTACTAATTCTTGTTATTCATATTCATGAAGTGTTAATTATCTCCATAACTGAAAATTTTTTCATATTACTACATTTTTTTAATTTTTACTTTATTGAATTATTAGGCAATGTCCTACTTGGCTCATTTGGATGGAAGTGATGATCCATTAGTCTTGGGATTTGTCCACACTGGAAACATGTTTGTTATTGATGGTGTTTGCAAGCTTGGAGGATTTGAAAATGCTTTATTGGGATACCCAACAAGGAAGCACTATGACTGCAATGAAGAACACTTAAACACACTGGATATTGTAATGTTTGGTTAGCCAATATTATTATATATATATAATACTTATAGCACGAGTCAGAGTACAATATGGGAAAATATTTTACGAGCACGCAAAATATTTTCACGAGCCAAAGGCGAGTGAAAATGTGGCGTGAGAGTAAAATATCATTCCCATATTGTACGACGAGTGTGATAAGTGATTTATTGCTTCTTTGAAATTTTTCTCAACCGGTTACAATACAATTTTCATTGATTTTACTCGCTACGCGCGCGCTACAAGTAGCGTACAATATAAACCGTACAATATGGGAGAATACAGAACGCTCGCGTGATGCGGAAATATTCAAGTAAAAATATCAAAGCTGCAATAAATATATATATATATATATTGTATATATATATATATATATATATATATATCTTATGAAAAGATGAAAAATTTAAGAGTTAAATTTCAAGATGACATAACTAAAAATATTAAAATATTCTATCCCATTTTTAATTAGCTATCAGACAATAATATGAAATGTTAATAGCTTGTAAGGCTAATGTACTCAATTGTTAATTGGTTTCTTTTCTTCACAAGATATGGGAATTTGTAACTAGCAAGTACCCCACCACATAGTGGTGCTTGAAGTATTGCAAAGTAAGTGGTTCAGGCTACATAAGTATTCCTCTCCTGCTCTCTTTTTCTGAACTATCTGAGCTTTCCCATACCCCACCACTCCTTTCTTCAGTTCTTCTTGAGTCCCCTTTTCCTTTGTCTATCTCTCCTGCTTGTAAATTTCTGTCCTACTTTGAGAAACGTTTGTCTTCTATTTCATACTTAGCCTTTCTTTTGAAAACTAACCCCACCCTTTACTCGTTGATTCCACCTGCTTATTAGTTACAACTAGCTAATAGCTTGTTATTTTCCTTCTCTTCCCTTCTATTTTATACCTAAGTCGCCTTCCATCATCTATTGCACCCGCTTCTTAAAATAACCACCACTTTCTACTGAATGTGACGATACTATACCTACTATGCTACTATACAAAGCTCATGAATTATTCATGATTACATCCTGTCATTGTCACCATTGGTTGTCGTCGTTACTGGCGCACAAGCGTATTATTATAACAGTTTATTTATAACAATTTGTTTTAAACAGTGTATTAATGTGTCACTCTTTAAGCAACATATCGGGTCATTATGGTTCAGAAATTCTGTATACTATCACATTTATCAGAAAATATTAACTCCATGACCTAATAACTGCAGCCCTCACTGAACAACAAGCTCCGGAGGAATTAGTGGTTGATAGATCAAGCTGATTGATAATAGCATTGATAGATAAGCTGAACTTGAAGAATTTTGTGATATAGAATACAAGGTAAATGATCCACAATTTCAAACTTTCAAGTTAAGTGTATAGCAAGCTGTTACTCATAATATTGAAATATTAGATAACTTATATAACTGTTTTGCACAAACTAAGGAGCCTCACACATGCACACGCACACCTTTAACTAAATACACAAACTATAATCCAGATGCTAACCTAGTGTTCTAATGTTTTATTCTACAGCTATTAGTGGAAGGTGAAATGCTCAAACATGCAATTCGAAGTTTGTAGCATAATTCAATCATTATTATGATTATGCTTTCCATTTCATGACAAAGATACAGTCTAGCTATATGTTCAGTATTAAAAAGCAATAATTTATTACTGATTATAAACAAGTTGAATATTTAATTGAGTAATCATCATCCTACTTCAATACAAGATCATGAAATCAATTTCATGTGCAGCTGTGTAGGATCAAATCATGATAGAAAATTCTATTTCTGAGTATGTTTGCAAGGTTTAGATAGGAGTGTACCATAGATTAGATAACTAGTGGTGCGCTCGAATAGCGCAAATGTATGGCGAGCAAGTAAATATATGAGTATAGGTAAAGATGATTTGTGAAGGAAATCGCTAAATAATAGCAATGATTAGGCATGAAGAGTTAACAATAACAGAATTACCTGTATAAACTTCAAAAGCAGTGGCAAAAAAGCGCAGCTTGACAAAGACTTAACAATTGTTTCAAGAAGAGAGTAGCTATAAACTTTTTGGTTGAAACAAAGTTGCGTAAGGCAGTGCAGCAGGATTCTCCGTGCTCGTTAATTGAAAAATACTGGAACTGTGAACGCTTTACCTAACTTACGTAATTAGAAGCGCGGGCGAAACTTTTTGACGTACGCATACATACCTACATATATATATATATATATATCTGAAATCTCAATTGAACACGACTGAGAGTCAGCTTCGCTCGCTTCGCTCGCTCGCTGAATTATCGCAACTATAGTCATTAAAGGTTTTTTTTAAAGGGTTGAAAATTAGTACAATAACATGCAATGCAAATCAGAAGCAAGTTGCATTTTGAAGAACAAAATTTATTTCAAATAGATATTTCTTCAATTGATTCATTGGATTTTTCAGTTAATAACATTTTCTTACTGTTTGTAGGTCATGCAATCTATGAAATGTGTACTGGAAGAGAACTCATAACTTCAAAGCCTCCTCCAAGAGACTATAACAAAATCCCACAGAATCTAGGAGAACTGCTGAAGTACATATTTGGAAACAAGAATCCTACTATGTGTGAAGTATGTTGTTTTTTAATTTGTATTTTCAATCAAAACATCATCATGTCCTTTCATTGATGCAATGCGCAAAGTTTAATTCCAATAAATGATAATTTTAGGCATCTTTTTGTGATAGGAATTAAACATCAGCAATATTGTAACAGTTAAAATTGGTTACCTGGATAACAAAAAAAATAATGTTAAAATAATCAATTATTTCTTTACTAGGTAATGAAATTTTTTCCAGAATCTGCAGAGAGTTCAGTAAGTCTACAATGTAACTAAAATTTGAATTATTAGATATTACAATATTATTGTTGCAGCCTGAGCTGCCAAAACTTGACAAGAAAACTCAGCTCCTTTTTCAGAGAGTAAGGAGGGGAAAAGCAAGAGATCAAGATGATTTTATGGGCAAAGGAAAACATTTCATCAAATCTAATTTTCGTAGTTTAAGTTAACGTTTTAAAGGTATAATTTCACCAACATTGTTAAATTCAGTACATTTGTTTGTAATTACTGTTATTGGTAAGTAAACAATAATGTTATAGTAATATATTTTCTAATGCTATCTTTTTGTGGATTCTTTATTGAAAATATTTCATTATAGAATATATAATAATTGACTGCACTGGTAGGAAATTATAGCCAATCTTTTTTCTTTCCTCCTAATATATTCTTGCTACTGCATGTTTTTCATCCTGGGATAGGTACATGCCATTATATCAGAAAGTTTTACTCTTTGTCATGACTACGAGTTTTCTCAGTAATCTGCAGCTGTTCCTTCAATCCAATCTTATGAAAGGAGACATTCATTGTCAACATCATCTATACAAATTCTCTTACTGCCTCATAATCTTCATCATTATGATAATATTTTTTCAGAGGAAAGCTAGTTTTGAAGAAGGATAATACAAACTAAAATGGGTTATGAGGAACAATTGTTTTTCTTATGTTATAGTGCAATAGCTAGTAAACATAAAATTTGTGACAGTTTAAAGAACACAGCATTAAGTTAAAAAAGTATTTTAGTCAGTTAACAATTTTACGATTGTAGTATACCGTATACCAGCATTGTTAAATTCAGTATAAAGTTAATTTAATTTTTGTCATTATTAATAAGTTATATGCAATAGTGAGATGTTTGTCTATTTACAAGCTATTTTTTGATCATTTATTGCAAATATTTTAATAAAAATAGATTTTTCAGTTCTAACAGCCAAAATAATGTGCAATTAAACCTTAACCTGATTTTCAAAATCTTGCCCAAACCATCTCATAATTATGGATTATTTAATCACTTAAGACGTAGTACTATGTAATAGTTAGAGCATACTCGCTTAGGTACTGGTGGATTTAGTGCACTGCTGAAGCCCAAGGGCCGTAGGCCTGAGGGCTTTGTGCACTAAATCCACCAGTACCTGAGCGCATGCTCTAACTATTTTAGAACCCGTTTACCCAAAGCTGGCCCAGTTTCCACTAGCAACTTGGTTTATCAGCATTTTCGCACAAATATGGCGGTGTCAAGCGAATTTCAGGCCCAAAATTAAAATTCAATTAAAATTCAATTGAAGCACACCTGGCAGGTTTACTTTAGCATCATTGTAGCTGCCAGCTGTTATCTCCAGATCTAACTCTAACCTAGGCTGCTCTGCCCTGTGGTAAACAGTTAAGCAGCTGGAGAGTTATCCGAACTAGCTGGTCCGTGGATATGAGAGGGTAGTAGACCCTCACATATCATATCCAGGCCTCACACAGCTTTATCAGGCCTATTCTATTAAACTAAAACTCAAAAATAGCAATACCCCAAGGGTGGTTAGTATGCACTGTTTATATACCTAAAGGCAAAAAATAGTGCACACTTACCAAGTTAGTACACCTAGTAACAATATAGCAACGGGTTCTAAAAAATTGTATGGAGTAGCTATATAACAATCCAAAATGAATAGTTATGAACTAGTTTACTATTGAATTGACGTTAATTTAACATTATGGACGCTAAAATTGCTACTTAAATAAATGACTGTTAGCTTTTTCAAATTTTCAAATATCGATCAAATCAATACGGAGAGAGATAGTACTATAACTAATACGTTATATTCTTTATAGGACTAGCTAATATAACATGGTCTGAGAGAGTAAGCTTCCTAGGAAACTTAGATACAGTGAAGCAAATTTATCAATTACATTTGTAGATCAAGCAATTCTAGTTACTACTTTCTGAATGGTCGTGATCAAGCACTTAGCTGTGATTGGAAAGTTTCAGAAGCTTTTGTGTGAAAAGCAAACAACTTGGGATGTTAATATGTGAGGTATTGCTGGAAGGGAGTTTTATTTGGAAATGGGGAAAAGTAATGTCATTTGGACACTTTTTACCCTCAAACTACAAACTGTTTTAACCGATTATCGCCGAAATACGCGTTTTTGCGTACCGCGCGAGGGTGCTTCACAGCCCGGGATACGCATTTTTGCGTACTCGCCATTGCACCCGCTTCAATTAGCTACCAGCAGCAATCGCAAGTGTTTCAAGAGCTCCCACAACGCCGTAGCGATTCTCCTGTGAGGTAAGTGTAAGGGAGGCAAGGTTTTAATGACCCTTACCATAGAAATTTTTTTATTATTTGTAGATTGAAATTGTAGCACTGTTTGTGTATAAAGAAAATCAAAGTTACAAAAAAAAAATATGAATAGCTATAACTAATAGACAAAAATATTTATCAATTATTAATATGATATAAACTTGTCAATAAAATTTAAAGACAGCCAAGAAGTCTTCATAGAGGGCAGTGATGAAGAATTTTATGATCTCAAAGAAATAGAGATAGAATAAGGGAGAAGACTTCTCAGGTGTAGAGGTCCGTGGCCAAGAAGTCTTCATGGAGGGCAGCAATGAAGAATTTGATGACCTGGAGGAAGTAAAGGTTGAAAAAGGCAAGCTATTTTAGCTTCGTTTGTTCATACACAGAGGGTTATATAGATTTTGAACAACACTAACCACAAAAAGGTCAAGTTATTATTGCATGAGGATACAGACTTTCTTCCTCCCAGTTCTCCCCTACTTGAAGGTGCCCATAAAATGGATTTCTTAGGAGAAAGTTTCTCAGGTATGAAGAGAAGGAAGTGCAATCTATGTCAAGAACAGTAACAACAGACACATCATGGTACAGTACAGAGGTGATTATGGAGTGTGGCTTTGTCACCATGGGAGTTCAATCAGACTACTTCATAGTATTATCAGAAAAAAATCCTAGAATTGCAAACACAGTAGTCTATATAATTGCTTGTTATGTTATAATATTATATTATTCTAGTATATGGCTCACACAAAAAAAAAATAAACAGCCAAAATCCATAGTTGCTGAATTATTTCAAAGCAAGCGGCTGGTGAACATTTAAAACAACAATATATAGCTATGAAACATGAGGTCTTAGCCTAAACTTTTACAATACTGATGCTAACAATGGTATACTTACCTTGAAGCTTGTAGTTTCCAATGAGTGCGCACTTCATACACTTCAAACGCTTAGAAACTAAACAAAACTTAGCCCGCGGGTAGAGGAAGGCTTTAGCTTCAATCAGTTAATACATCGCCGTCGGTTACTTCGAAGCGTATTGCCTCCAGACAAGAAAAAGCTCAGGCGGTTCAAGCCTCGAGGTGACGGTCACGATTTCTTGTAAACAATTTAGGAGTACGCGCACGTAATCGCGAATTTAATTTCCGGCGTTAATCGGTTAAGATGCACACAGATTACCTTAGGATCTCAGTCAAACTTTCTGGTTTGTGCTTGTTTGTTAATGAAGTGCAATTTGTTTTAAAAGTTTACAAAACTTCTACAATCTGTTATATACAAATTATAATAACAATGATAAAATAAAATTTTAAAATATCTTGCTATCTGCCTAGTGTCATCGTGCTATATATAATATCATGTTGTCACGCTCACTGAGTAGCTAAATAGTCTCTTAAGCAGTGATAATATAAGCCTTCATTATTAAAATTTATATGAGTTACATGTCTCTCTGTCTGTATGCCTGTCTATCAGTCAGTTAGTCAGTCAGTCTGTCTGTCAGTCTGTCTATCAGCAGTCAGTCAGTCAGTCAGTCAGTCAGTCAGTCAGTCAGTCAGTCAGTCAGTCAGTCGGTCAGTCTGTCTGTCTGTCTATCAGTCTGTCTATCAGTCAGTCAGTCAGTCAGTTAGTCAGACAGTCAGTCAATCAGTCAGTCAGTCCTCACGATTCAGAGTACGTAGAAAATGTGTACTTACTAAAGTTTAAGTGCATGTGGGCGTCTATAAAATGTGCGTACAAATACTTTTAGCTAGTCTCACCTCTGCACTTCTATCTATGGAACGCCTTCATGGACAAAAATAGCGGTGACTTTTTTTTGATCGCTCGATCGCTTGATCGATCAATTGCTGTACCGGTTGCTCGATCGATTGTTAGATCGATTGGCAGATAGATTGATCGAACGATTTTTTGATCGCTCGATCGCTTGATCGATCAATTGCTGTATCGGTTGCTCGATCGATTGCTAGATCGATTGGTAAATAGATTGATCGATCGATCGATCGATTGATCGATCGATTACTAATCGATTGCTTGTACGATTCTTGGATCGGTTGGTGGATCGATTGCTCGACAGATTGGTGGATCTATTTCGACTGATTCTATAGATCAGATCAGGTAAAAGGTCTTTGAGATCAATTCACTCCACACGTGGTCATTCTTTATACCATGGCTACTCCACCTTTCTCTAATGAGCAACTGGCTTGGCTGCTCCCAAGACTTTCTAGCGAAGGCGAAAGTCATACGACTTCTCCTGCTACTGGCACTCACCTGGCAGGCCCTAGCATGTCTAGTGGCACTAGCCTGGCTCGCCCTAGCACACCTAATTTTGTGACTGGCACTCCCCTGGCTGGCCCTAGCACACCTACAGGGAACCTGGATCCCCCATCAGGTCCTGGAGTTGGCTCACATGTGGGAACCTTGTCTTCAGTCCCAAGCAGCTCTACTCCTATTCAAACTGAGTCAGGTAGGTTTGATTTGAATGAACTTTTTTGATGAATTCTGAGAAATAGCTAGCTTCAAAATATGTTGCCTACACATTAAAGTGTTATTTATCAGGGTAAGTAGTATCACTGAGAAAACTTCTTTGATGCAATGGATATAAATCTTGCCTTATGAATTTATACTGCCACTGTCTAATACATGCTATCGTAGTTCATTTTATTGCATTCCTTATCTTACAGGAACATGGAATCGTTTCAATAGAGCTTATAGAGGAGCTATAGCTGCCTTAAGGGGAAATGGACCAAGCCAGAAGACCTTTGTTGAGGAGCATCGTTCCAGTTTTAACAAGCGTAAACGTTGCTCTGATATCATTGCAAAGCGGCCAAAATTTTGCAGTTGGGCACATAAATTTGTTTGCTTAGCAAGTTGCTGTCAAGAAAAGGTTCCGTCGCCTATTATGAAAGAGGATTTGTTATCAGCAGGACTTGGAGAGAATAAAATAACTATTCCAGATATTGATTGCACCACATCTCAGTTTCATGAAGTACTCATGGATTCGTTTACAAAACTGAGGAGTGCTGGTGGGTTTGAACTGCTTCGCTGTATTCCAAATACCCGTGATCTTGAAGGAATTCCTTCTCCAGTTTGTCATTCACCTCGTTTACTTCGAAGTCAAATGGGTGCAGCACGAATATATGTTCGACCAATTCAAGTTGACTTAGACATGAATTCTCTGGATTTTGAGGACAATACTAAAGATGTAAGAATTTCCTTAGGGTGGGTGGTGTTTTGATTTTGCTGATCTTTTTTAGTTGGGGATTGTTATTGTTATTTCTGCATGTAAGTTTAGCAGGTGGTCATGCCAACTCTACCTGGACAGACTATAGTCAAGCTTATTTAACAAATATACCATATATTGGATTTTGCTGGCTGTGCTTATCATAATTCTAGGGCAGTACTTTTTTTTTTTTTAGAATACTAGCTGGTATCAACCTCTAGTTGTTTTAAGGTTTCTGTTTACCAGTGTTTTTAAGTAATTGGAAGCAAGTGAGGCACTATTAGGGGTGTTTGATCGAAAATGGTATGTACGTACGTATGTGGGATGGTATTGTACGTTTTATAGTAGCACGTGCAAAATTGTATGGTAAAGTCGTTTTAGGTAAAGAGCCTGGGCCTTTAGACAAAATTTTTTCTATAGCTCGTGTTACTGTCCAAGGATTTAATTCTGTATACGTTCGCACTGCTAGTTGGAAATTGTAAAACAGGTCTTATTGATCTAAATTGATTTCATTTCCTTATAAATCTAAAAACCTACGTCTGGAGATTGCTGAATAAAGGAGGGCAGGCTCAATAGGGATAATGAATGGCAGAGAGCGAAACACTTGGTAAACATGGTATGTAGAATGTGAAGCATTGTTGATGGGAACATCTTTTAGTAATGTATGGAATTTTTTTTTTGATAATAGATATGACTGATGACTTGTACTTTTGTATCACACTCATACTTAGCGAATTATTTGTCTAATGTAGGTTACAGAATCTTGCCTGAAATGCAAAGGAAGGATACCTGTAAGTGAGCTCAGAGATCACCTTAAGGAATGTTCTAAGAAGAAAATGAGGTAATAAAGTGTATATCTAAAGTGTCTTCACATGCAACATTTTCTTACAATTGCTCAATGTGGTGGTTGCATGTGTCACAATCAGCCAACAAAGTACTTAACCAATAAAGACTACTCGCACATGACAATACTAAATGTTTTCTACATAGGGCTAGTACTGTAGGTGAAGTAGTTTCAATTCTAAAGAAAAATGTAAAGGAAGAGGAATACTTTCCTATGGTCATTAGGAGAGGAAGTGTTGTCGAGCATTCTCTCAACAGATTAGATAAAAAATCGTTCGATCCTACAAAGAGATTGAAGGTAACTCCATGATTATGTTTGTTGTTGTTGTTGTTGTTGTTTTTTAGTTTCTTATTTGTAAGATATTCTGAATTGGTTAATAGTATTATTTGATCTAGTTACAACTTATAGTAGCTGAAAATATGTGGAATTCATGTCTTAGGTGGAATTTGTTGGTGAGGAGGGTTCCGACACTGGTGGACTTACCAGGGAGTATTTTACACTGATTGCTAAGTCATTGTGCCCAAAATACATGGATGACAAGGGTTGTTTCAACCACAATTCTATAGCACTTCAGGTTAGTAAATTGTTGCAGCCAATCAATGAGTGATTCAATTGTAGACTGCAACATTTTTTTATATTGGGGTTTCTCAAAGAACCAAGTTCTTATTAACAGTAGAGAACACTTAGATAATGTGTGGAGATAGCATAGCTACTAAACAAACTAATTAGAGCTTGTCTTAGAAATGAGTCAAGTATTAGCTTGCCTTATATGAATTAAATTAGTAATGCAACTACAACATAGGGTGACATACAACCATCATCAGTTAAGATGCACAGAAGTTATCATGGAAAAACTAGGAGCAGAAGTAAAGTGTGTGAGCTGGGAGAGGATGTGATGCAACCAACATAGACCACAGTTCCTCCCTGTTTCAGTTCTATTGGTTATACTTTATTTAAGTAGGCTGAATCATCAGCTTATTTGATTTAATAGCATTTTTTATTTCATTGTAATTGTAGGAAAAAGTGTTCTTTCGATTAGGACAGTTGGCTTCAATGTGTTTAGTCCAAGGTGGAGGTGGGTTTCATGTACTCTCTGAGACTGTCTATGAATACATTAGTGGAAGAGACATAGCTGATGTTATAGCTCATGCAGATGAAATAAGTGACTCTGAAGTTAGAGCAATGGTTGATAAAGTAAGACAAGTAGCTATTTCATTAATGTGATTTAAATTTGCTTACTCATTCAAATTGTTTTTCTTCTAGCTTATGACCACTAATACATTGAGTGAGTTTAAGGAAGTGTATAGTTATTTTTTTGATAAATTGATGGAGTGTGGAGTCAATAAGCCTGTTACTGCTATAGTTTGGGAAGACAAAATAAGTTTAGTGCAGTCTGTTACCCTCCATTATGTGCTTCTCAAAAGTAAAGGTGAAATAGATCAGTTTAGAGAAGGTTTATCTTGCCTTGGCACACGGAGTTATATAACCAAGTATCCAAGGCTTTTAAAGGAATTCTTCACTATTAAAGGAAAACAATCTCTTTCAGCAGGTAATACTAGCTTATTGTTATGTGTGTACTAAAACAGTATAGCAGGAATTACTTTTTCTTATGTATATGTATAGAAATGATCAGAACACTATTTAAAGATATTAAATATTCTGAAGCTGGATCAAATGATAAAGAGAATGAAGAGCTTACATATGTATTATTTGTCGACTACCTAGAGGAATGTGAAGAAGGTGTGTTGCAGAAATATCAATGCTAATGCAATCAAATCGTAATGTTTATTCTATAGCAGCCTACTTTGGTGAAACACAGAACTTAGAAGAAAGTGAGTCATTAGCTATGAAGGAAGTGATATGAAAGTAAAACTACACAAACTAGATAGTATAACTAGCTAGCTAATGGTTTTAGCAATACTTCCGTGGATAAAGAAAAAATTTGCAAGCAAGAAAAAAATTACATTGAATGTACATGTATTAAATATGTAGATTGTGATGCAGTAACTTTGGAGAGAGTCCTCAACTTTTTTTCTGGCTCTGAAGAAATACCACCTGAAGGATTTCCGAATATACCTACATTATCATTTAATAATGATAACCCCTTCCCAACATCTTCCACCTGTGCAGTTGAATTAACTCTACCTACTAGATACAGCAAAGACAGTGTTCAATTTAAGAAAATGATGAATATCGCATTTACTTGTCGTGGAGGTTTTGGAAAATCATAACTGAATTTAAACAATTTTTGTGTGTTAGCTAACTGCTATTTTGAAACTCAAATGTGATTCCTTGTGAAGTGCATGCTGTGTTCATGTAGTGATCAATGCCATAATTATCATTCCAGTCTATTCCAAATAAATTGGCTTCTTCCTACAATGACAAAAAAAACCCCTAGCCTATAAAATGTTACACGATCAATACTATTGGAGACTATCAAGCAGTGAAAAAAAAAATGCATTAGCTATCTGGTACCAGCAAATGATGAAGGATTTCAGATGATGAGATCATTACCGACTAGTTTATTCACTGTTAGCTATCATGTTAAAAGTAAGTTGGTGCAAGCTTTATAAGCAAGATTCCTCGATATGAATCTCTAGATAATATCCTTTGCTACCTATTGGGAACTTGTTTATTCTGGATAGCTAGCTATGGCTTAAGTTAAAAATATTAGGGAGGTTAAAATCATACATAGTGTGGTATGTAAGAAATCAAGAGGCTGCTGTGATAATCCTTGAATCCATACCTCAGTGTGTGTAAAGCAACTACACCATGAACATTCTCCCTAGCAGCTTCCCTAACCTCTGATAACCTCCTAATTACCTGAATATCACAGCTGCCCTAACCTCTGATAACCTCCTAAATACCTGAACATTACAGCTGCCCTCTACCAACCACACCCCTACCCCTGCAACCTCACATCATTTTAGCATGTATTATAGAGACCAAGAATAGCTCATTAACCTAAATAGCAAAGGGAATATCAAATAGCATTTTATGAGGTAGTTGTTTTGGATGAAATTAAAGTTGAATTTATATGGAAAATAGTGAATAACAGTGTCAACTCTTGTTTCAATTGTCAACCGCATATATACAGTCTTCTACAAAAGATCTTGTTGCTGCATAGATTGAAACTCCTAAGTCATCACATTCATCAAGCGGATTGATAAATGACCGCAGGAGATCCAATTCCTGATTCTGCAGAGGGCAAGAGATAGCAGGAACTTCAACAGTATTGTCATCATCAACTGCAGGTGGTCCATTCCAATCTATGCCATACTGTTGCAGTTCATCCTAAAAGAACAAAATAATAAAAATAACGCAGACATCTTTGTTAATCTAGCTATTTGTTACAACAGATGTCAATATACGAGATATTTTTGGATATTGAGTGCTTGTTGTGACAAAAAAGAACATATTTTCTGACTTCCAATAGCTGGGGGGGGGGGGGGGTTTACAATATTACCATAGAGATAGACAATTGATCAGCTAATTTTTAGACATTAGGAAGTGAGCATGGATAAGAATGGTTACTCAAGCTCATTCATTCATACCTCATCCATTGCTTCACAGTTGTACACTCCAGACACTGCTGTTTCGTCTGAAGTATGAAACATACCGCTAGCCCACAGCTGCAATGGTGTCTGGTTATGCTCTGTCCTTAATCTGTGACGACAATAAGCTAAACGAAACCTTTCAATCTGATTGTTTATGCGAGGCAGGAAAACATAGTGCAAGCAAAATAAATCAACATCATTGATAGGCGACAAAATTCCATTGTCTTCTAAGCTGTGAAATAGGTGGTAGTAGGGAGATAAACATGACGAAAAAACATCCCTCCAGAGCCTCTCAATGCGTTGGTTGTGAACACTTTTACCCGCAATGTAGCTTCCACGTTCTGGACCCCGCTGAGGATGTCTCAACATATATCGGGAAACTAGGATATTCTCGCCACCATGATCTGCTCTCACTCTAGATGGTAATCCATAGGTTGTAACAGCTCTGATAAAATGTGTGAGTACTGTATTTGCTCTATTGTTGTCGGAGGCAGCAAGATAAACTGGAACACGAGAGTAGCCATCGATCCCACCATGAATTACTATTCTCCATCGGATTAATTTATGATTTCCATCAATGTGCCAGAGGCTGTTGGGACCTGCCACTTGGTACTGACGGCGTTGTAAAACTCGGCGGCTTCTATGCTGTATGCCCCAGGGGTCAATTCGAAGCATACTCTCTCGAATTCTCGATCGTTGTACTCTGTGACTTTGCGACATTAAAAGACCTGCCATTGTTTTCTGGCCTGCATTTGGAAATTGAGCCACAAAATATGCCACAACATCATCCAAATCCTCATCAGTAATGTTGTCATATTGTGTCAGCTCATCCAGACCATACTGCAAAATGCGTCTCCTGATAGTTCGTGGGGAACAGCCAAACAGACTGGCAATTTCGATTTGTGTAAATTGCAGCTCCAATAAATTGGTCAATTCAGAAACTGACATAACTATTGCTGGCCTTCCTCTTCCCCTTATCATTCTTAGATTTTCTTCAACTTCTTTTAACAAGTCCACCATTTCTCTTACCCTTTCAATGGCAGTCAAATTTTCAAACATTGCTTCCAAGTGCACCAATCGGTGCAAAATGTTTTCAAGGGAAAGAATTGCCCCATCCATTTCTTGGTCAGGCTGCAGAGTATTAACAATGGATTCCAGCCCTTCTGCTACCACTTCAAGAAGCTCCTCCATTTTTCACCATCACGTACTTAGAAACCCTTACCTAATTGAATTTATCTCTATGCCCTTTACTTGATCCGATCTGTAAATCGATCGAGCAATAGATCCTCCTCCAACAGATCGAGCAATCGATCCACAAATCGGTAGAGCAATCGATTGATCGATCAATCTATCTACCAATCGATCTAGCAATCGGTCGAGCAACCGATATAGTAATTGATCGATCAAGCGATCGAGCGATCAAAAACAGTCACCGCTATTTTTGTCCGATTCATAAATCGATCGAACAATCGATCGATCAATCTACCTGCCAATCGATCCAGCAATCGATCGAGCAACCGGTACAGCAATTGATCGATCAAGCGATCGAGCGATCAAAAAAAAGTCACCGCTATTTTTGTCCATGACGGCGTTCCATATCTATCAGCTCCGAGCTGAAAAGCGTCCTAACAATGGAGAGTTCCAGTGTTATCACCGATGTGGGTGTGGCTAAACTAATGGACACACAAGCCATGATGGTGTCACGTCACACGAGAGTACCAGGTCAGATGTTCTATATGCCGCCTGAGGCATTTTTTAAAAAGCTTTCTGCACTCCAAAATTCGACATCTTTTCATTTGGGCATCTCACTCTTTACTTAATTATTGGGGAGTTCCCCAAAGTCTTTGAAATTCCCCACAGTGACAGAAGATAGGGATTTGTAGAACTACAAAAACGAAAGGTATCACTTGAAGTGATGGGAACGAATCACTGCATGTACGACTTGACCATTAGTGTTTGATGGATGACTCTAGGAGAAGACCTTATGCTCATGACTTAGCGTGCATTTAGAAAGTCTATAACTAAAAAAAATAGTACAAGGTAAGTATAATAAATACTAATAAGGTAGAATAGTATAATGGTAATAGTACAAGGTAAGTATATATACTAATAAGGTAGAATGGTACATGGTAATGCTCATGTCATAGTATTTTGGTTTGAATGTAAAACTCAAATGAAAATGGAAGGTAAAGCAATCACCTGCAGTTTTGTGCTAATGTATCCGTTAATCTGCATGATAAATTCTAATACTGGCATGTAAGTAGATGAATGAATAAAAAATGTATAGTTGGTTTTAAAATAGCTTTAATCATATTATGGACACTGATAAATAGATATACAAATAAAATACATAATAGTCCGTGTTTTATCATTTTTGATGTTTTGTTATTATGACACTGTAGTAATCTTTGATTAAATTGCACTGTATATACTGAGGTATTGTTTTATAAGCATTTTCCGACAATTCAAGCTTACTTCATTTTAAGTGGCTTAGCCTATTATATCCTCAAAGTATTAATGGTGCACCAAATAAATTTAACTAGAAGACCAAAACTTCGACAATTTGCAAATTGTCGAAGTTTAATAACAGAATAATATATATAAAAAATACACATAGCTAAACTAAATTATACATTTTTTAGTTTTAGTTTTCCAAAAAGCTACTTTTTGGAGCTTCTTGGTAGAAAAAAAGTTAATTGTCTTAGCTCACATTCTCCTGTGGGTATTTGGAACTGCAATTTCAAATTCATAGTTAGCTATCTCAGATCTATCTTTCACCATTGGAAAGTATAAACTAACAGTAGTCATATCGCCAGTCAACTAGCTAAATGATTATACTGCAGCCATAGAAGTCATTTATCTGAATTTGCAATATAAGAGTATAATTATTTTTAAATGCTATTAGGATTTTCTTATATTTCTAATCGAATGCTGTTTACCTATTTTTATTCAACTACGAACTTACTGGCATGATGAAGCATCTAATTTTATTCATTTAAACTTCGTTAAAATAATAGCTTAATTAAAGATAATGGTTCATTTCAAATGTGAGAAAAGAGACGTATTCAAAAAGTGAAGTTAAATGAAGAGTTAATCCTGACTTCTCAGATCTTGAATTCTTTAAAGTCATGCTATGACTCAGTGTATTATTGCCTATTAATGACATAGTGATGTAATCTAAACAAAGAACTGAACAAGCAGTGCACACTTTTCTGTGTACTTGCAATTTGAAAAGTAAACTTTACCAAAAGGTTTATCCAAAGATCATCAATACATTCACTAGATCTCTTGCACTATGAATACTAGCTATTCTATGCTGCGTCTATAATCTAAAGTTAGCTCAATTTGTGAACAACAAATAGGATTTTACTTCTCTTCAATAATACGTTATTGTTATCATCCTCAATAACTTTCATTCACTAAAAATACTTCCAGATCCAAAAGAGAGCTATGCTCTCTATCAACCTGCCATGCCAAGTAATGTTTCAAGACCAAATTCTCCTACAACTTAATTCATCTCCACTTTTCCTTCCAATTCAGTATCTGAAGAGATTGGACCTTTGGATAAATACAGCTGGTACTGGGGCAGTGTTAGCATGTGAGTTTTGTCTCATTAATTATATTCGTGTGCAGGCTTATTTGGTGTGAACTCACACAGACTTTGGCGTGTACTTCACACCAAATAGATTAGGTGTGCACATCACACCATGTGACTATTGTTACAAGTGATTCACACTTAATTTGGCGTGAGCTATACAGCTTTTGATTTACAGTGTAGTCTTCAATTTGTATTAAAAATGTTCTTATTGTTTTAGTATCCATAATATTAAGTGAAATTTTGTCTTAAGTTTATTACAAAGCCCATACAAGTGTAGCATAGCAACCTGAGTAAATGGACATCACAAATTTACCTTGAAAAGTTATTAATGTAGATTAAGCTTTATGTCAAAGATTGTAGTGATATTGTAGAAACTGAACTGAGGGACACTAAGGATGGAACTTTTCTGATAAGGGACTCCAGTCAAAAAGGGATATATACTCTAACATACAGGGCAGGTGACAGAACTAGGAGTGTTCGTATAATTTTTAGAAATGAAAAATATGGTTTATTTGAGCCAACGCAATTCAACACTATTCCAGAACTGGTGAAATACTATGGTCAAGTTCCTCTACCAAGAATCGGCATTTCACTGGCATATCCTTTCTCTAAACCAAACAATGTATGTTCATAGGACTTTTGTGATGTGCATTGAATATGGATTATATTAAATTATTTTACTCATGTCTTTTATCTTCTCCCTAAAGTACTGAATTAGAACATCGTTTTTGTTTTTATATAGCAGTCTGAGAGGTTGAAGATGGGTGGAGGAACTGAAACAAGATATAGCTACTGGCAAGAGTACGCAAAAGCATTTCTTGCAGAGTGAACTCAGATTTCTTTGGTGCAGTTGTCTCTCCTGTAGCTCTCTGATAATAAACTTGACACTCCTCATTTAACTTGTACTTGTAGCTAAAGAGCAGCAAGTAGAGGCCAGGTCCTATGGTGAGTGCTGGCAGTATGTCCATCAGCTCAGGCTGACCTCCAGTGTCCTCCATTTTCAAGAAAGCTTTGAAAGAATGTTTCACCTTTTCTGCAAACTGAGGCTGTTTGGACACTTTCTCAAGAATTGCAGCTATTTCAGAATAATCCTTTGATGTTACCACTTCATCAGCTACTGGGACTTGTTTTGGTGGGACAGGAGAAGGTTCCCTTTGTGTGGACTTCCTACCTTTGGTAAAAGATTTCAATCGTGCCACCATCTTCTGCAGTGATGTAGGTTGTGCTTGTTTTTCCACAGGTCGAGACTGCTCTGTACTGCTAGCCTGACTGACCTCTGCCGTGGTTGCAATACCTCCAAGGGATTCAGCTGTTGCCTCAGAAGTGGATTCAGTCTCCAGACTATTTTTAAGACTGTGAAAGAGTATAGATGCTTCTTCAATGAGATCCTCAACAATAGTCCAGTTTGCCTATCTTTCTGCTGTAGTTGGACCAGACGAGCCTTGGACTAACATATTGGAGTAAAATGCCACTGTGCCTGTGCTGCCATGAATCTGTTCCTTTTCTTTTGCTGATAGAAGATCTATGTTCTCTTTCATAAGGCGACAGCGAGTTGTACCCTTGCCTTGTCGTGGAGGACCCAGGAACATAAACTTTATAGACAGAAGCTCCAGCACATCCTTGAAAACAATGAAGTGTCTGTAGGCTTGATCAAATTTGAAAACTCCTACACATAAAATATGACATTATACTGAACTGAAACAGCTACGCCTGTCTGTGATTTGCTATTATTAGAAAGTTAACAAAGTGATAAAAATACTTCCTAGTAGTATCGTATAAACAGAAATTTTCTAAATCTCAACACAAAAAGTTTTCCTGATCTACTCAAGCAAAGTTTAGTAAAACAATAGCTACTGTCACATTCCCATTTTAATCCATGTCCTCATCTCCAACTCCATGTTCCAGTTTCTAACTACTTGTTCCAGTTTTTAACCACCCTAAGTCCATGTTCCAGTCTGTCTTAATGTCTAGGTCCATGGCCAAGTTTTACCATTATGTCTCATCTCTAACCTATATCACAGCTCTAGTACTCAGAGTCTTTCTATATTTAGAACATAGCTAGTCACATGCAGCAATCTCATTGGTGTACTACTACATGCATTTATTCAAGCAGATTCAAGCTTTGTAGACTTAGAAATCGAGTACATATGATGCTTATTGCTATGCTCTAGGCTTCACCGTCACAGATATTTTTGTTTTTTTTACTTGGGTGTCATTTGTTGCTATGTTCTAAAACAGTGAGATTTGAATTAGAAACATTAAAAAATATTTGAACTCAAGTAACATCCTTGCTATGCTCTCTAATTCATGTCCAAGGTCCAAGTCTCTAACTCCTGTCCCAGTCTCTAACTTAGGTCCCTGTCTCAAATTCATGACCTAGTCTCTGTTATGTCCCGGTGTCTAAACCCTTGCCTCAGTCTCTAACTCCATATACTAGTCTCAAACTCCAACTCAAGTAACATCCTTGCTATGCTCTCTATTCATGTCCAAGGTCCAAGTCTCTAACTCCTGTCCCAGTCTCTAACTTAGGTCCCTGTCTCAAATTCATGACCTAGTCTCTGTTATGTCCCGGTGTCTAAACCCTTGCCTCAGTCTCTAACTCCATATACTAGTCTCAAACTCCATGTCCCATCTGTACTTGTACATATGTCCCAGTCTCTATCTCTATGTTCAAGTCTCTATGTTCCCTCTATGTCTCAGTCTCTAACTCCATGCTCTTGTCTCTAATTCCATGTCCCAGTCTCTAACTCATGTCCCAGTCTCTCTAACTCCATTGCCAAATTTCTACCTTTAATAGGCTTCTATCTTTCAATATTAATTACCTCTCATAAATGTGTCAATTTGCTGACTCAGCTCCACTTGTCCAATATCTTGTAAGACGTCTAGTAGTTGTTGCCATGTTGGATGATGTAGTCTATGCCATGTGACAATAACATGATTTACATAATACACAGGATCTTTCTGTCTAGTAGTTCTACTCCAGTAGATTTGAGAGTGACTGCAGGCCAGGACAGACACAATCTGAATGCCCATCACTGCCTCTAATCTGGACAGGACATCGGGTGGGAACTGGTTGTCTGGCGAATAGGGAATCACTACATAACAATAACAATACTTTACTTAAAAACAAAATATTACTAGATGGTAAGAGAGCTAGTCAAGTCTTTTTCAGCATAAAGGAAGGAAATTTATATCATGATAAGAGCATATGAAAGTTCTCTCTGTAATCTATAACAGTGGACATGCTGAAGAAAAATAGTATCACTGCAGTTTCTAAAGTGCGACTACTATTTGACAACACTAACCTGATGAAATTATTTTTTACACTCCCTTGGAATCAGCAATCACTAACTGTCCAGAAGACAATACTGCAGCTGATTTAAATGTAGTAGTAGTGTCATGTAGCACATCTTCCTCCCAAGTTGTCTCAATCCAAGACCGTGCAGTGCTTCTCTCTCCGTCTGCCTCTGACTTTCTCATACTCCTCACGGCGGGTTTCCTCCGCCTGTTGCCTCTCCCTTCTACTTTCCCTATCCATCTCTGCTCTGGCCCTGTCAGCCTTCATCTTTGCTCTCCCTAGCTCTATCCGTTCCCTGGCTCGCTCCGCCTCCTACTTCATGCGGGCTTCCTCAAATTGCCTCATTTCCTGCAGCCTCCTCTCTTCTCTTTATTCCTCTCTCCTCCTATCCTCTTCTCTCTGCCTCTGCTGCTCTTGCATCATTGCCATGAACATCTGAGCCATGCTCATGTCTGAGCTTCCCCTACTTGCTTCTGTCATAGTGTTATTACCCTGGCTCTCACCATCGCTCATTCTATTAATACCTTTGCCTAATGCCCCATCAACACCTATGGAATCGTCTGCTGCCACACTCCACTCACTAGCTTCATCTTCCGCTGCTGCAGATGCTGTGTACGATCTGGTACGGTGAGGCGAATTCTTGGTGCAAGTCTTGGCTTGTCTTCTTGGGTAATAGTCTTTACCTTGTCTCGAACCGGTCGAGTTGACTGCTGTTGAAGTTCCGGGGTACGGGGACTCCTGTCTTGTACTTGCCGCAACAAGGAATCCCACCGCTGCCACCACTTGTGACTGGAATGGGTGGTTTTCCGCCAACTAACATTGGAGGCAACAAAGTGTTTGTTGCTGCCACCAGAATCTGCTTGTCACAGAAGATTAGGTAGTAGCTAGCTATTGGCCTCTTAAGGCAGTTATAGCACCAGGTTGTCTGAGTCTAACTTATTAACAAACCAATGAATGCAGACTAACTCCCTGGACATGTGCAAAGCCATCATATAGAAAACTCTGCACGTGCCCAGTATCATGATGTGCATGACATAGAAATCACTAAAAGCCAAATGCTGTTACTGGTAACATTACATGAAAACAGCAAGAGAACACCAATCAAGGCCACTCCACCAATTAAGTAATTAAGCTATGATTAAGCAGTTCTCAATTCCTTGTGAGAGGAGTTTGATGAGGGTGAGGGACTTCTCTCACAGGTAGTGCATATAAGTTATTAATACATAATATGCTCATTTGGTATGTATGTATTGGTGTGAAAGTTACAAGGGTTCAAAGTGGGGTGTCCAGGCAGTGCCTCCTGGTGAACACCCCATGAGGTAAATGCCGTTTTAACAGAGAGTTGGAAGGTAAAGAGTGCCCTAAAAGCCTTTCGCCTTTCACCTTCCCCATATCCTAATCAAGTGTCCTAACCAGAAATGTCACACATTAACATTCCATGTTTGCATTTCACATGGGAGCCATCTGAAACTTGGCAATTGTCCTAAGTGTTAATTATTTTGTTTAGTAGTTTTAAATCTTCTGAATTTTTTAAATAACTGACTGAGGTGTTTTTGAACATTTAGTATTCAGAAGGTAGTCACTAAAATTCCTGGATCTACAAGGAATTGGTAAATTTGCTACAGTCACTTGTCAGATAACATTTTCGCCAAGAAAGTCTTGAATTTCTCGCTTGAAGGCCCATTGTTGAGATCAACGTGTGTGGAAACTCGTGAGAAAAACAATTTCTCATAGCTTTCTAATGATCTTGTACTATATCTTAGTTTTCTAATGAAGTTTATTCTCTCAGATTGAGATATCAGTCCTATCAAGATGGAAAATTTATTAGCTATAGCACACTATCTCACTTTTATAATCAAATTGATATATTAATTTTAGAAATACTGTAGACTTGGGTTGTTAAGCGCCCTCTATTAGTTGAGAGCTGTTACTTGATAAGCACTCATTTTATTTTCGGTTTTTCACACTTATTGTTGTAGTTAAGCAATTCAGGCATCTCATCTCACAGCCTGATAAGTGTCCATAGTCAGCTGTAACAAATTGTAAAGTAATGTACAATGTGTTGAAAGCTATAAGTTTGCTAACAATCTTGTAAATTTTAACTCAATTATATAATTATTGAATGCATTAATTGTGATTGTTTGACAGTCCTACAGTCTGCACATAGCAAGAACCCATTTGCCATAAATATGCACAGGTGGTTCACACTTTCCTCGTGTCTTGAAGCTGCTTGTCCAGTTTAAATGAGAAACAAAGAAACATAAACTCTTTAGGTCAACAAGTTTAGTAGTGAAGAGAAAAATTGAACCATAAATTATCCTGGGGATTAGATATTTTAGTAACATCATAATTGATGGCACAGCCCTTCATGCACAATCGCTATCCAGCAGATACAAAATAGCCTGAGGTGATAGGTCCATTAGACAGAGACACTAAACAGCATAAATCTTATATGTGGGACTCGCAACATGTGGGCAAAAAGACAAAGCAGCAAATACACGTTGTAACCAATTGATTTATGTGCACAATTATTAGTCTTGTATAAATATGGGTATGCTGGTTAAATATCTATAATTCACACAAAATCAACACCATTTTATCCATCTCATAATAAAAATGCCAATCTACATAACGTTAAACTACCAAAGCAGAAAGCAAGATTGTCAATCATTACACAAATCAAAATATTCTGCCAAATTACAAAAAGGATCAGACAACCATTTTGAAAATATATCTGCTTTTCCTACATTATATGAGATTTATAGCCATGACATATTGAACTCTAATCTTATCATGTTACCAATCCGCCTCATTTAGTTTTATAATAGGACTGAAGCTTTACAACTCTATGTACACTTTTGGCCTAAAGTACAATCTGAAATGAGATTATAATAATTATATACATATTATTATATATTGTGGGGCTGCTTAGCGGTTAGCTAGCTACAGTTCCCTACAGTATTTAGTCAGACTGACAAAGTTATATTATTGAAAGGTCAAGTACAATTCGGAAGCGTGACATGAGACAAAAACTTACTAATACTTAATCACGTGATACAGGTGAGGTGGTATATATATGAATGTTCAGTTGGTAAAGGGTCAACAACAATATATATATACATAATCTAGCAATACATAATAAAATCTGATTAGTATAAACATGCTGAGTCAATGAACACAATTATAGCTATTCCATCTAATTTGTACATCTAATAAAATTTTGACTATAACATTATAAGGACTGAGCATCTAGCGTTCTAAGGAATCTGAATCAGAAATTGGGACGATTGAATGACGTTATCCTCGAATTCTCCGCCTTGATAGATATTTCTCTAATTCATTTCTCCGTCTTATCCGCCTTGCCCGCTCTAATTGATTTCTCCGCCTTATCCAATATAGATTTCTCCGCCTTATCCAATATCGATTTCTCCGCCTTCTCAACCCTGATCGATTTGTCGGCCTTATCCACCCTCGCCTTCTCCTTCTGTAATATCTTGAGGTTTGTGCCACTTTGTTTGAAACTTTCTCATTCTCTTCTTCCTCATTGTCATTGTCAGAGAGAACCTCGTAGGTTTGGGCCTCACCTTCCCTCCTATCATCTACTTCATCTTCAGTGACCTCATCATTGTTCCTAGAATCTTCTTCTTCTGCTTCTTCATCTGCATCAATGTCCTCATTCTCTTGGAGAAAACTCAGTTCATCCTCATCAAGAGGATCCAAGTTTTCCATTTCCTGAATAGATGATTCAGAGAGTGCATCATTTTTGTGTGTATCCTTGGCTAGAGAAAAACTGTACTGCAAGCAGCATATCAATAATGTGATTTCCAGCAAAAATTTGGCCATTGTTGATTAGTTTTCTTTGAAGCTGGTAGGCTAGAACATCTCTTTATATAGGCACTGTTTAAATTACTTATGTCCTTCCGTGTTATTTCCATATTGTTGCTTTCATAGCTTGATTGTCATAACAGCTAGTGGAATGACCATCAAGCATTGAAAGTAACCTTTTTTAAATAACAAGGAAGAGGATAAGTCACTCAAAGAGTTACTACGGAATGATCCACTATCTCACATTGTTTGTCATATTCCACTTTGTGTTTTCCTCATTACTTCAAGGGCTGTAGCAAAAGGTCCTGGGTTGCTGGAGTTTTGGCCTGACAAACATTCTTCAAACTCTGTGGGTGCAGCTTCGAGTGAGTGGGCATGGCCTCACGTGCCAATATCTGTTGTAGTGGTGGATTGATCAATTTCCCAGTAAACAACACCAACCTAGTCTCGCATTAGTCTCATGTAGTCAAACCCTTTACCTAACAGTTACACTGGGAATGGGTCTGGTGGCATTAGTACATAGTAGTCCAGCTGATAAGTGCAGAATTTTACTGGAACTGTGCCTTTAATGAAGGATGACACAGTTAGAAAATATTTTGGCTATAGGGATATTACTGGGCTTTAATAACAACAATTTAGGTCAGGGAGCCACTTAACAGAAAAAGCTTTACACATGTAAATATCCTATGCTGAAATACAACACAATAAACGTTTTGGTTAAAATCACTAGACCATTATGGTTGTGGTGGTTTAAATATTGTACTCCATAAGTTGACAGTGTATGCAGCAAGGGTTATCGAGCTCTTCTCCTAATTAGGCCACCAATCCGAATTTCAGCCAGGACAGGTATAAATAAGTATCTGTATTTGTCTTTGATTAGGTCTCACGTAACATTTTCTATTGCATTCTAATTTGATAGAAGTATTAATATGTATATTATACCTCTGATAAAATACATGGACAATCAACACAATATATAGCACAATAAACTATAAAGGTTTTATTATTGCATTCATTAAAACTATTGAATTTGCTTTATTTGGTAAAACATATGAAAAATACTTCAAAATGTTCTACATTTCCATCTGACATGCTCTCCTTCTAATCAAAAACAAAAATATCACTTCTCTTAAACGCAGTCGTCAATATTTTAAGTTGCAAGATTTTAGGATGTATTTTTTCTCACACGGACATCTCATTGTGTATGTATAAGAATACTCTCCTACTGAAATAATGGAATTTAATGCATTGATCTTCTCATATCATGCACATTCTGATATTGTTTGCCTTTATTATCAATACCATCCAATAATAGTGACAACAATAATAATATAATAATAATAATAATAGTAGTATCAATATTAGTATCAATAATAGTTTTAATAATAATAATAATAATAATAATAATAATAAGTAGTTTATCATGTCTAGATGATGGTAATGGAATTAAAGTAGCATTGAGAAGTGGCATGATTCATGCAGACAAACCGAACTACGTCGTGTGCAGAAAGTAAAGAGAAAAACTTAAAAGTTGAAAGTTTTGTAAGAAATTTACGTGTCAATGCTTAGGAGAGGCAAGTTCCTTCCTTGAAACATGCTTCTTCTGTGGCAAACAAGCACAAGATGGAAAGTAATGTCGTAGATTTTCATTGTTACTTTAAGAATTTTCTGGTAATTAATATTCATTAGCTTAGTAGCATTAAATTAGATACATAAATTCACAATACATTTTGTGTTGGCTCATTAGCCTTCTTCAGTTGTGCGGTATATATGTTCGTTAAAAATAAACTAAAGAAATTCTCAACAACAATATGCACGTAGCCATGGGTCAACATTGATGCGTAACGGAGTCCAGGCGAAGTTAAGCTCGAGGCCTTTATCTATTTGATGTGATATTGGTGCTTTGCATTATTAATGTTTCAGTTAGCCTCCTGTTGAAGTAATTTGGGACTATTTTCACATTAATTACCAGGAAGATGGAAAGTCTTTATTAATATTTTTACATATATTTTTTGCAGATGGTCCTTCTCTAGTCAAGGACACTCACAAGAATGACGAGTTATTTGAATACTTTACCAGGAAATAGAACACTTAAATTGATTTGGTGAGGATGACTTCATGTTTTTTCCAAGAAAATGAGAACAACGATGCAGACAAGGCAGAAAACAATTGATGGATTATAGGAGGTAAGTGAAAATGATTAGATTGAAATTGACATTGAGCTACACAGTTCTTTCCTATCTATAACAACCTAGATGAAAAACAGTTTAATGCAAATCATATAAATATGCAGTTACCACATCACAGTTTCAATTTTGAAGAAATGAAAAGACTATATTATAAGAAATGAAAAGTTAAGTGAAAAAAGGTGTTTTCTACATCATTAAACCTAAAACTCTTGTGAGTCCTAAGATGTGCCAACCAAGTATAAAGACCCAGGAATATAAACACTGAAGAATAACTACATGTGTTCACTCATTATTATAGTACACGAATTGGTTAAAATAGCTATTACATGTAGAGGTGTTTAATTATTATAATTGATATTATGTATACAAATTAATCCATATATTCCAAATGTTTTATTCTACTACTAGCAAACATGTACATACTCATGTCCACATTTTTACCTGCCCACACTTACTAATTAAACATTTGTAATAAGCTAGAAATAGTTAGTGTGAAAAAATGTATAATTGATTAGAAATATTGGTAAATGACAAAACAATTATTGTTTTTTGACTTTAATATTATCCATTTACTGCGACAAAAATGGCAGAATATCTCTCCACAGGACCAAATCATCACCAAGCGAGGAAATGTAATTTGATTTCTTTACAAGAAGTGCAAAGAAAAATTTTGAAAGTCTGGTCATAAGATTTTCAAAATCAGGACGATCTCCTTCATCTGGATGCCTGATTGAACAATACGATAAAAATGTATAAGGTTACAATCAATATCTGAGTAATGTAATCTTATATTACTAAAATAAGAATTGTAACGTAGAAGTACTTAATGATGAAGTATTACTTAAAATAGTGACTTTTCAAACTAATGCCATATTGTAACCTCATTTGTATTATTTCAAGTTACGGACATTGGTGTGACAGCCTAGGTACTTGTTAGAATTATTGCTACACCATTTCTGAGGCAGATTGAAGAAAATAATATTTCAATAATTTTCGTATTTTTAATGCTTATACTATGTTAGGCCATTGTAATTATTTAAATTGTTTCTCAGACCTGCCTAACCCTAATTTTTTGGCCACCTTATAGTCTTGAAATATTGGGATCAAAGTTCAACAATTGAGGCAGGACAACAGTCAGCTTGCTTGCACACTTTCAAACAACATAATTTTTAACCTCATATTATCTCATAATAGGTGAATGACATAACACATTTAGTCAGCATGAAAGAAGTTTCACTTTCCGCCAAAATCAATCACAAAATTCATAATACTTCTGACACTGTATACATCAGCAACTTCTAATCTTTTAAGTCGGCTCAAAATTATGAAAATATTCAATTTATCAATAATTGTAATGGTTTGTTTAAAACATGAATAATCAAAATAATTTATATCTCATAATCAAATGAGAGCAAACCTTTGTTAACTGAAAAACTAAATTGTGAGTGTGGTTATTGTAAGTAGTATATTATTATTAGCTGTCACTTAAATGATATTCACATATTTACATTGTGGTGCTCACCAGCAAGATATCATGATACTATAAATAGCAGGTGTACATTCCGGAGGAGGAGTAAGGCGATAGTCTGAACAGATTTTTTGAACAATCTATTAATGTGAATATAACAAAACTTCTCATAGTTGAATCATATATATACATATATATATATATATATATACATATATACTAAGAATTTACATTGTAATGCTATATATGGCTTACAAAATATTCTTAGTCTTGAATACTGGCTTTCACTGATGTGCTATCTAATACAAACAAAAAACTAGCATCGCTTTTAAGCAAATTATATTAACTGAATTCAAAATTCTGATGCAAATAATCTTATAGAAATTGTTCTTTCCTTTTAATTACACGAATTTTGTAATAAGAAAATAAATTATAATTGAAATGTGTTTAAAGCATATCGGTCACATAATTTTCAATAGTGAGCCTGTAGCTACTCTAGCAGCCCTGCACTTACCTGATCATGATTCAAGTTTGCATATGGTGTTTGTGCTCCACTCCAAATCTCATACATGACTATACCAAAACTCCACACATCACTAGCTGTGGAATATTTCTCTGTTTTAATCACCTACAAATTAATGCAAAGTTAACCACACATTTTATTATTTCATGCCTCACCATAATTTCAATGCATGGGAAAAAGTTAAGAACAAAGCTTTTATGTGTTGGTCAGGCAAAAAATTGTATGTAAATATACCAAAAATGTACAACTAGATAAAGATACTTGTTAAGACTATTAAGCTATATTCTGCTGAGCTTGTAATTAATTATATGGTGAAAAAAAATGAAAAACCACTTAGTCGTGATTGTTTTAAAAGTATCACATGTGTACATTATAACAGTAAATCCAAAATATTGGTCAATACAAGGGTCACCCCCTAACCCCATCAGTTTGCTCTCCTCACTTAGAGAGACAACTTTAATTACACTGTTTCTTAGTGCGCAAGTGAAGCAGTTATATAACAAGTTATAAATGCATGTCCTAAGTAATGATTTAAGGATGTATAGTTGTCACATGGGACAAATAATCTTTCTTCCTTCCACTATTAGAGCAATTTAATGTAATTTTCTTAATGCACATACTTTTTGCCAACCCTAAAATCTTAAATTTTTATACGTTAATTTATAGGCACATAGTTTAGCTGATTACCTCAGGAGCTGTCCACCTGATTGATACTTTGTCTTTATTTAATGCATAATTTTTCTCATTCAAATGACTTGACATACCAAAATTTGCTATCTGTAAGTGAAGTAAATACATTCAAAGAGGTTTATAATATTTTTAAAATGTTTAATATTTTTCACTTTATAACTTATTTGTATTGGGACATCAGTTCAATTCATATTTGTATTGAGACATCAGTTCAATTTCTTTCATTTCACCACAATTTGATATTATTTAAGCTAGGCCAAATTTAAAAAAGTGTAGCTATGTGAAAAGAAATATTTTGTTGATGCTGCAGCTGGTGATACTTAATTGGCTTAATTTCCACAGCAAAATTCATACAGAATGTACAATATCATAACTACAAATCTGCTATAGACTTGGCCAAACATAATTACCACATACGTTATATTTTATTTCAAACCTGTGAAGAAGAATATTATAGAAGTTATGCATGGTTAATATTACTTCTCTGATATAAGTACTTTGTATTTTTACTGCAACATAGGAAATTCTAATTATTTAAATAACATTCTAGTGAAGGATAGTGGGTATTCCTTGGAAATAGAATATGTCATTAAAAAAAATTCTTACAGTATTACCTGACAGCCATTAAGGACTATATAATTTACTCTTGAGGGAGAATTTAATACCTTTAAGGTCTCTGCTGGTTGCACAAAATTTACTATTTACAGCCAAGCTCTCTTTTTCATCATATCATGCATCATAATTCTCATAAGTCTAACATAACGGAAATTTAAGTGCATTGTGCCAATAGAGAAGAACAAAGTGCAAGTAAGTAACTCACTTTACAAATTTTGTCTTCTGACACCAGAATATTCCTAGCTGCCAGATCTCTATGGACAAGACACATGTCTGATAGATACACCATGCCTGAGGCTATTTGGCGATTGAAACGCAGATATTCATGCTTAATTATCTCAGGATTACTATCCTGACTATTAGACATCATAGACAGCAAGTAACTCTTCAGGTCTCCATTATCGGCAATTTTTAATACTTTCATTACCTAGAAAGAAATAATATTTAATATTAAGTATTGCATTTACTTGTACTGGATTATACACTTACTGGTCCTCTTCTAACCACTCCATAAAGAGTAACCACATTAGGATGGTTCAATTTGTTCAAAATAATTGCTTCTTGAAAAAACATTATTTTCTGACTTTCATTTGATCCTGGTTTTAGAATCTTGACAGCCACATCCACAGTACAATTTCTATAATTCCACTTTCCTTTGTAGATATCGCCACCTTGATCACAGTCAATAACTGAACCAACACTATAATACAAAATTTCTCCATGATGTAATAGGTTTACATTACACTTGGAGTACTTACTCTATGTTAGTTCTTTCTATATCATCAGCCACCATAGACCGGAATCGTTCAGAGAGACTTTTAGCACACTTGGCTTGTGCTGCTTTGTTAATTCTGTCTGACTACATTGAAGAAAAAATAATTGTTATGTACATCACTATTATTAATGTAAAACATTTAAAAAAAATTTTTTTTATGATTCTAGTTTAAAATGATATTTCAGTACTGTGGCTTTAATATATTATAAAGCTAGGTCACTCATATTATTTATTAAATATTTTTAAGAACTTGTGCATACATTAACATTTAACTTTGTTTAAAGTTGGCAAATAGAAACTATATTAAGTGATCTCATGTTTTTAAAGCTTACCAAATTCAACCATCATTATTGATATGCAAAAAAATTATCTCATATTTTGAAAGCCTACCAAATTCAACCATCATTAATGATATGCAAAAAAAATATGATTTGCTGATAGTTATTAATACTTAAAGAAAACAAGCAAAGATTAAAAAAATGCAGTAAAATACAATACTTCAAGTCATGCTTGGGGAGAAAGGCTAAAAAAAAAAAATAACAACAGATATTACAAACAATGACAACAACAAATACATTCACATAAATTGTAATAACTGAAAGTATGCATACAAATATTTCAGTACATACCTTTCTGAACATAAGTAAATACTGAAACACAAACATACATTTTGTAACTTGGAGAAGGGATGTGCCAAGGTGATGCCAGTTTGAATGGGAACCCCCCTATAATGGGCCACCAAAGCTGCCACTGAGTTGAAGATAGTGGGCTCACGTAAACCATACTTGTGGTTTGAGAAAATGATGCGCAAATGTCCGTAGGTGTCACCAGTTTTGACGGTGACAGCATATTTCCCTTTTTGACTGGAGTCTCTTACAAAGAAAGTCCCATCTTGAGTGTCACTTATCATACTTTCTCCCTCCTCTCTAGTACCAAAACACATCAGATAATAATAATGATTAATGTATATTATATTTAATCCTCTGTAAACATTAATTAAAACACGCATGCAGTATCCTTTATGCTTGAATAAGAGACTAAGTTGTTTATAATAAATAAATAAAAACATTTGAGTGATTAAGAGGGAAAGTATACATAAGTATGTAACTAAATATATAATATTTATTGAAATTACAACATACAAGTAAAGTACACCATTACTACTATTCTACTGCTGGAAAAAGGTGAGATAATAGATAAAAAATTAGCTGTGCTCCGTCCAATAACTAAGAAAAATAAAGTGCCAAACAAATCTATAATAAGCAAGAATTAAAATTTCTATATGTAACTTCAGACTGAAAATGTGTCCCATTCATTTTCAGTAAGTTAATGTAAATATGCGCTAATTATTTGTATACGCTAGCGCAGCAGGGTAAATGTTTGTTTAAAGTATCCCTATATAATTATATATACGATAGGGACCAAATGCAGGATTGGGGATTATGAATCTAACCTAATTCATAATTTATGACAGCTTAGCTGCAAGCTGGGCAGGGTTAATACCAGGCAGAATCCCCTCAGGTGGTTGGGTAAGGTGTAGTAGGGCTGTCCAGGACAGACTGCACGGGGAAGTAGCTGGGCAGTGCCAACGTGGATATTCGAGTACAACTACTTGTGGTGGGATGGCCGGACGGGACAGGTATAGGCTGCCACCTGAGTCACGCCAAATCTCTACGCTAGCTTCCCGAGGCTTTCTAAAGCCTTCAAACCCGGTTATCAACCCAAGCGAGTGAACGAGGCACAACTGAAAGGCTGCGCATACCCGCAGGCCATGATATAGGAAACCCACGAGCATGCGTAGTAGGTGTCATAAAGATCAGGTAATGGTGTGCGTGATGAGGAATTAGAAATAGACAAAGAAGCTGTTGTTACACGGAAAGAGTTCGTAATGATTGAAATGTGTGTGTACTGTGAATGTGGTGACCCCGTACCACCACATCTCCCCCCCCCTAATGAAGCGGGAGCGTGTAGATAGAAATAAGATGCAAAGTGTTAATGATACAATAGGTAAGTAAACAAACCTTAGATACATGCAAATAGTTCAACAGTTCGATAGTTCTAAACGACTGTCATGGCCGATCTTCATTTGGCCAAGACTGTCTGGAGAGAGCGTCCAACTGGGTTAGCGGCGCCTTGGATGTGATGGAGATCGAAGGTGTATTCCAACAGTCTGATCTTCCACCGCGTCAGGCAAGAGGAACGGGCGGGGCCAGATAGGATGTTCACAAGTGGTCTATGGTCGGTGAACGCCTTGAAGAAGCGACCGGCCAACTGAAATACCGGCCAACTGAAATCTGAAATGTTCGATGGACGCCAACAGAGCAGCGGCTTCTAGGTCTAGGATGGCATATTTTTTCTCTGCTGGGGACAGCTGTCTCGAATAGAACTCGGCTGGGACCCAATGCTCGTCCCTAAAAACACATCGAGTACCTCCGATGCCCAAACAAGAGGCATCGGAGAACACAGAGAGAACATCATTAGGTGACGGAATGATTAGTGACGAGTGATTAGAGATGAAATGAATAATGGCTTTGAATGAACTGACATAGTCGTCATCACATACAATCTTGTCAGGCATAGTCTTCGTCGTATGGCTATTGAGGATAGTGGTATGGTGAGAGAGTTGAGGGATGAAGCATGAATAAAATGACACCAGTCCAAGAAACGAACGAAGATTAGATTTAGTAAGAGGTAAAGGGTAGGAGGTAATAGAAGAAACTTTGTCAGAAGGAATCGAAAGGCGTTGCTTACCAACATGGAAACCGAGAAAGTCGAAGGATGCAAACGCCCAAGAACACTTTTCCTGCTTAACCGTTAGGCCTGCTACACTGAGTCGGGACAGAACGGCGGAAATGTGGGCTAAGTGGTCGTCAAAGGTGGAACTAAAGAGAACAAGGTCGTCAATGTATGGTAAGCAGAAGCGTTCTAAACCTCGAAGCACCGATTGCATAAGGAATTGAAAGGTCGAAGGTGCATTAGTTAACCCGAAGGGCATAACACGAAACTGGAATTTTCCCTGTAAGCAGGTAAAAGCCGTGTATTGTTTAGAAGATTCTTCCATGGGCACCTGATAAAAACCTTTAAGCAGGTCCATTTTCGAAAGGATGGTCGCATTACCAAGGTGAGACAAAATATCATCAATGGACGGCATTGTGAAGGGTTCTCTAACCGTGACTTGGTTCAGCTTTTTAAAGTCAATCACAATGCGAATGCCTCCGTCCTTTTTCTTGACTGGGATGGGCGGACTCGCCCACTTAGAAACAGAGGGTTCAATGACTCCCAATTCTAACATGGATTCAATCTCAGTTCTAAAAGCTTCTTGATGAGCCAGAGGGATAGAGTAGGACTGTGACCAGATAGGTGTGGAACTGGTAACAGTTATGGAATGCTCTACAAAAGGTGTGCTGCCTGGTTTGTCAGTAAACACAGTCGAGAAATTCCCTAAGACAGTCTCTAATTGGGATTGTTTCTCAGGCGTTAATTTTATAGGCTCTGAGGTGTTGATTGACTTGGGGAATTCGTCAACAACTAACTCGTCTGGAACAAGGACAGTTCGGTAAACTGGTAAATATTTCTTCACTTGGGACAAGTGCACTACTTTGGGTTTGGATTTCTTGTCCTTGGGAGCAATAGAACAGTTGACAGGTGGGAGCAGCTGTTTGACAACAAAAGGTCCGTCCCAGGATGCTTCTAAGCATTTATTCAGACCTGGGTTCCTCCTATACACAGTGTCACCAACTTTGAAATTGGCTACAAGTGCCGATTCTGTTGACACATGCTTAGATAGGGACTTAGAGGAAAGAGAGGACTTTACATGGTGTGTCTGACACAAAAGAATGTTGTCGAGATCTTCAATGAACTGTGGAAGATTGAGTGAAGGGTCAGATGAGGATGACCAAAGAGATTTCAAGGAAGATAGGATGAGAGGAGCAGGTTTCATGAAGAGCAACTCATGTAAGTCGTGCCTGGAATTAGGCATGTTTCTGGCAAAATACAGCACAAGGTCGAGTGCAAGGGGCCAATCTTGCCTGTTCTCAATACATTTGGAGAGCATTGCCTTCAAGGTCAAGTGAAACCTTTCCAGTCGGCCATTGGACTGGGGATGATAGGCAGAAGTTCTAACTGAGGACATATTAAGTTTCTGTTTCAGGTGGGACAAGGTAACCGACATAAAATTAGAACCTTGGTCTGTCAGGATAGTAAGGGGTGTACCCAACACTGAAATGACGGACAGAATGGCTCTCGCCGTTTCTTCCGAAGTGTAAGAAACCATGGGAATGGCAAAGGGAAATCCTGAAGAAAGTTCTAAGCAAGTGAGGATATATCTAAATTTACTCTTGGAAACGGGTAAAGGTCCAACAATATCGAAAGCTAGTTTCTCACATCTCTGAGAAATGATCTCAGGTTCTACCATTGGCAATTTCTTCGGACCTGACTTATTAAAACGAACACATTTGGCACAGGATTTGACGTGGTCCCTGACATCGGAAGCTAGGTTTGGCCAGGTGAAGTGCCGGTTGATTAAGGATCTGGTGGAATTCACGCCACCGTGACCAAAGCCGTCGTGGGCAGAGACTAAAACCTTGCGCCTAAGGGATGTGGGCACAACCAGGGCATGAGAAACAGTGTTAAGCGTGGATGTCATACACATAAGTAGGTCTTAAACTACAAAGAATTGCTTTTCTCCTTTCCGGGCTAACTCCCATAGAGGTGCCAAGGAAGCGTCAGATTTCTGAAGGGCAACAAATTCTTGCTTAGACACACCGTCAAAGGACAAGTTAGGGAAAGACAAGGGTACCAATCCAGAGTCGTTAGGGGATTTGGGCGAGGTATCAATCTCGTCCTGAACCTCGGGTAACTCGTCAAATGACGTGGGCTTTGCACCTTCAGAGTCTGCCTGCATTGCTCTTGTGACAGTTAGCACTGGGTAAGGGTCGGAATTGACGTGGTTGATCAAGTTCACAATATTTTCTAACCCAAAGTCGAGACCCAATAAAACAGTCTGGGGTGGCAAACGTGTGTCCATTGCCAACTGGCATCCGCCTTGCATGGTAGGAAGTGAAATAGGCATTGAAAAGACCGGAACTGATTTGGGAACTTGGGAAATGCCTGAGATAGGGACAAATGACACAGGTTCCATATCCAATTCAACAAAATCGTCGGATACAACGAAAATCTTTGCTCCAGAATCTATAATTATGGAGGTGTCAATACCATTGACAGTTCCGTAAACAATGATGTCATCCTCAACAAAATGGTTCAAGGGGGTGCTAACATTATCAGGTTCCGAGGAAGACGAAGAATCAGGGGTATCCACCTTGCGGATGGGTTTGGAAAGGGTTCTGGGAACAGGAGTAGGTTTGGAATTATAACTGGGACTGGGATTATGATGATGAGGTTGTTGGGGTTGATGAGATTGGTAAGGTTGATGGGATTGCCTGTCAGGAACTGAAGGAGGAGGATTAGAGTTGTAATAAGATGGTTGCTTATTTAGGGAAGGAGGGTGACACATACACTCGTTGGCGTAGTGCCCCAAACGATTACATTTGAAGCACACAACCGATGTCAGATCACGCCTAGGAATGTTATGACGGGAAGGGACAAAGGGCGGTTAGGGTGATAATTGGAAGTGGTTTGGGGTTGGTGAGAAGAGCCATGATTGAAACCTGATCTGCTATGATGATGGTAATCGGAATGGTTGGATGAGTAAGGATGATAAGACGGTATGTTCTTTACGGCTTGATGTGATGCCAGGTACCATGAGTTGCACTCTTGGATGAAATGAGCATTAGAGAGGCTGGGTCTATTAATTACAGCTTCTCTTTGCTCTTGGGTTAACCCAGCAACAACACCTAACGTAGCAACTAGACTGGATATTTCGTCTTTAAAACCGGGGTGTACGGCATTCATGAAGGGTAAGTTACTTAGCATGATATTGATCTTGTATTTCCAGCCATTGTACTACTGAATGAGTGATTGTGACCCGGAGGCTCTGAACTTGAGCGGAAAAGAATTAAAACACTCGATCATGGAATATCCGCCTGCATTAAGAAGGACAATTCTAATGTCAGCATATCTAGGGCATAGTGAAATATTGTAGTAAGATTCCTTGTAGAAACCTGGGAGGCAATACAGGAGGTACGATTGAAAATTGTCTAAGGGAATCCCTTTATTTCCTCCATTTCAAACCTGTTTAGAAAGGACACTATATCTTCAGACTCAGACATATTGCCAATGAGTTTAATTATTTTCTCAGGAGCATTGGGCGGGTCCCTAGGGACATGGACAACTTTTGTTTCCTGCCTAGACAAACACTGATAAATAAGAAGGGTATTGGGATCTATACTAAGTTCTTTAGCCTTCTCAGTTAAAGCGACAAGGTCCTCTGATCTCAAGGACTCATGAGCAACTGCCTGGTGTGCCTCTGGCTTAGAAACAACCTCTTCAGGCAAAGTACTCACGGACTCCGTTCGGGGGTCTGTCTCACTATGATCAGTTGACATTGTGAGAGTATCTGAAGGAAAACTGGGCTCTAAGGAGTTTACTGCTTGAGTATAGAGAGACGGAGGGACTTGAGAAGGAATGAGAGATGATGAGTTAGGAGGGGTGTCAGAAAACAGAGATTGGGCCTTTCTCCTACTGGCCTGAAGTCTAGTATTCATCATGATTACAGAGGGAGAATGAAATAACTGACACACTGACTAAATAAGTACACAGCTTACAACGTTCACCACAACAGAATGTAACAACGACAATGCACTAATTAGACAAATAACTTATGCTCGAAGACTATGAAGAGAAAATCCAAGGTAGGTACGGTCGGCAAAGGGAGACACAAAGGAACGGTAGTGGGGTCTGAGACTCGTCACGAACCAAGAAGACTGGAACTTGGCGGAAACCCTCTACGCTGGAACAGGATTATAGAAGAAGCTCGATGGAGAGGTAAGTCCGTTTCAACCACCGCTGGACACCAAGTGTGGTGGGATGGCTGGTCGGGACAGGTATAGGCTGCCACCTGAGTCACGCCAAATCTCTACGCTAGCTTCCCGAGGCTTTCTAAAGCCCTTCAAACCCCCGGTTATCAACCCGAGTGAGTGACAAGAGTTGGCTTTGATAAAGATTGAACAAGGCACGACTGAAAGGCTGCGCATACCCGCAGGCCATGATATAGGAAACCCACGAGCATGCGTATTAGGTGACATAACGATCAGGTGGTGGTGTGCGTGATGAGGAATTAGAAATAGATAAAGAAGCTATTGTTAAACGGAAAGAGTTCGTAATGATTGAAGTGTGTGCGTACTGTGAATGTGGTGGCCCTGTACCACCACATACTGCCACATCCAAATAGTAATTTAGAGTTATCTGTCCAGAGGTACTATACCTTATCTTTGGTTGACCTCCTTTGGTGATGACTTTAGGTGGATGAGGTGAAATGGAATACCAGTTTCATCCATATTGTAAATTGACTCAGGTGTTCATGTGGATGTTATAAAATATTGAAAATCTTGATAATTATTTTGATCTCTTCCAAAGTGTTTGGAAATCACTTTGGAAGAGATCAAAATAATTATCAAGATTTTCAATATTGTATAGCATCCACACGAACACCAGTAGTTGAATCGCCACTAAGCAGGGAGAGGGTTGGATTACGTTACAAAAACTTATCCCACCAACTATTGCTACTTTTTTCCCCTCTCAATGTTCCTTGCTGTTTTAAATTTGATTCCACTATAATGTACATCTAGCCTTGTTAACCCATAACCTACACTTGAGGATTTTAATTAATGCTTATCCAACTCACTTCTTCATACTTGGTTAAGTAAGTGCTCAGCCCAGGAGTAACATCATGAGCGACACAGCTATAGTTTTTGATGTGCAGTATTTATTTGATGCACCTGATAGCTAAATCATTGCACCTAAATGAAATTCTGGCTTACCAGGTTATTACAGCTACCTTCTGCTAGTGAACCCACCCAACCAGGTTGGAGAAGCTACTGAAATATCAGGTGGTGGTATGTGGTCAGGGAGAAAAGAGAAGACTGAAACCTATATTTTAAGCTGCTCTAAACATTGAATAAGAAACACTTCTATTAGTACATGCAGACTAATGAACACTTGTCCTTTATCTCATTATTCCATATCTTATACTGAATCTTTAACCCTTTCGTTCCCAATCCCGCTTAAAAGCGGGTGAAGACCGGTTGACTTCTCCGAATTTTAAAAAATAGTTACTTTATAGCTAGAACCTTCAGATTGCATACACAGGTGCCCAATGCATTGGAGAAGCATCTAAAATAGCTTTCAGCCAGGGCTACTTCGACAGTACCTCACAGCAGTTGCGTTTATTTCTTCCTCGGCAAAAAAAAAAAACATCGGTTCTCCGTCGAATTTTAAAAAAAGTTACCTTCTTCACAGCAACTTCATTTATGGATCCAGTCATCTCCAGAGCTTTGTAGAAGCAGCGAAAAATTGCTTGAGCCCAGTAGCCTTCCATAACACATTGAAACAACCGCTTATTTGCCGACCAAGACTTTGCGGTTTGACTTACTGTCTTCTTTTTTTTTTATAAAATCGCCAGTTCAACTGGGGGCCTCCCCATTACGTACAGTCTTAGGTAATGCTTATTACATCATAGGAAAAAAGTGAGCGTGTCGTGTGATCCAGGTAACTATGCAAAAAAAATTTTTTTTTCAAAGTCAATTTGGAAAAATGGCGTCTACCAGTTACAGTGCTGTGGAAGTTTTAGACTTGCTTGATACTGACTCTAGCGACTCAGGATCAAGCGGAGAAGAGGGAGACGACATCTAGGGCTATAGGAGGCCCTGTATCAGGGTTGGGGACCAGACCCCGTCAACTCTGACACTGACAATGGAAGTCAAGAAGATGATCGATGTAAGCTTGTTTTTCTCTTGTCTTTCTCTTCAAAACTAGCAAGCTTCTGTTGTGGAAAGGACTTATTTATAGCTATATTGAGATAGAGAAAGCTGTTTAGCTATAATATATATATATTTCATTGAGTTTTGAGATTTGAAAGTGGGTTGTGGTTTGTTGATCAATTTCAAATTTTCAAAAAAATTTAATTTTTTTTTGCCAGAATGTACTACTAGGACCAGATGTGTATGCAGTCACCGACCAGATTGTGAAGAGGACTCAGATGAGGCAACAGGAGCAGAGTCTTCCAGTGATGAAGGAGAAGATGACGGACCTGGCGAAGTACACTCGGAGCCCCACCCCCCCACCCTCCCAAACAAAAATCCTGTATACAATACATCATAAAGTTGCAATTATATAGGATCATGAACAATTTGTTGTTTGTATTACAAATATCTTTGTTGTTTGTGTTTTTGTGTATATGAAATTGTTTTGTAGTGGAGCTCGACGTCCGATGGCATATGTTCCTATTGGACACTCATAGATGTCTCCTACATGATCACAATCACCACCAAACACAACAAACAACATATTTTATTGTTGAACTAATAAAATATTGGTATAAAGTACATCAAACAATATTATTTCTATTTTTTTTTTTTTTATTATGGATGAGAAAAGTGGAATTTTTTTGGGAAATTTTTTTTTTTTTTTTAAAGTAATAGTAGGGGGCCTAAATATTATTCAATTTTCTCAATCAAAAAATGAGGGGAATCCCAAACTCTTGGTCTATTTAGTGATATATGGTTGCTATGGGGTTTTCCCAGCCAGCATCGAGTTAAAAAAATAAAACGGTAATGCACTATTCCGCGGTAGAAGATTAGATTTTTCCGCGCGCGTCCAAACAATTTGGGAACGAAAGGGTTAAGTTAACTACATTCACTGGTAACAGTGGGAGTTAGGCTAGTTGGGGACTGAGAGATCAGTCAATTCAGTTCCTGGTGGCAGTGCACTGTAGAGTCGCTTCTTTCAGTGTGAGTGTGGTGACTAGTAGTAGTGAACTGTAAACTGGTTGCATCAGCACCACTATGTGGGGAGCCCCTGGAGAGTTAACAGCCAACTTTACATCAAGAGTTTCCAAATTACTGCGATGAAGATATCTAGCATAAGAATAAACCACTTATTACACTAATCATAGTGATATGGTAAGATATTCTGTCTCAGCATCTTTAGTCATATCACTCTGCTGGAGTGTAATAAGTGGCTTATTGTATACCAGATATCTTTAGTACTGTAGTTTGTACTAAGACAGGTAACTCACAAGGTGTAAAGTTGGCTTTAGGAGCCTTCAATTTAGCAGCTGCTCTAACCCAGTTGGTAGGCTACACCAGTAGAAGGTAGTTGTAAAATCTGGAAAAGTAATGAGCTTGGCTGGTTGCTATAACTACTAGGGTAATGAGCTCAGCAATACAGCATTAAGTAACAGCCATAAAATATATAAAATATCATAAGTTATTTCAGGGGTCACTTATTGAGCTAGCAACTTGTGATACAGCCACACTTAAGCTTTTTGGTTATATTTAATTTGTGTGCTTGTCAAAAGGCTGTGTTTATGCCAATTCCTTTTCTTCACTACTACTGCTGAATCTTGTGAATATCAGAATATTTCTTGGGGACACAGTAGGTAGAATCGACTGCTTTTACTTGTCTCTTTAGAAGAATGCCTCACCAGTTTGCGTTTTCCATCTGCTGTACATTACCTGGCATAAGAAACATAAATATAGTTGAAAACAGACGAGATGAGCTGCACAGCGCCCGAAAAACTCCAGAAACTTCACTAAATTTCTTTCTTACAATAGTTACAGAATTAATGCGTACGAAATGCATTCCACATTTACCGCGCTTGCGGTCGTGCCAACTCAACTAGGACATACTATATAATTATGGGAGGTGATTAGTGCCAAAATTAAGGTCGTAGTATTTCCGCGGGGTGGGAGTTCTTATTTGGACAAGTGGATAGGTGTGTCCACCAGAGGGTACACTAATCAATTGAAGTGGATATAGAAATCTGAAGTGGAGGGGCGTGTCAACAAACCGGGTATAGACATCTGAAGTGGAGGGCCGTGGCAATAAACGGTCTGAAGTGGAGGGGCGTGGCAACAAACGGGCATAGAAATCTGAAGTGGAGGGGCGTGGCAACAAACGGGTATAGAAATCTGAAGTGGAGGGGCACGGCAACAAATGGGCACTAGAACTCTGAAGTAGAGGGGCATGGCAATCAAGCGGATATAGAGATATGAAATAAAGGGGCATGTTGAGCGGTTTTCTATTATTAGCGCGAAAAGAAGGGCGTGTCTGCATTTGCTCTCCTTTGACCCTTTACCTAAATACTTGGCATGCGCGATTTTCGGCTGCGAATTGGCAGCAGCATGGCTTCCGATTCTAGATCTCTGCGAGAAATTTCAAATACTGTGCAGATGCAGATACTTGAGGCTGCGGATGCATTGAAAGGTTAGTTTAGCCAGTGATAATATATTTAAATTTTAAATTAAAATGTTGGTTAAAAGAGGCAGGAATCAGCTATTCAGCAACCAGCAATAAGTGGTCAGCAGTCCACTAGTCAGCGCTCATTATCTACACCCAAATCAACTTCACAGTTAGCAGAACACCAGTCCACTAGCCATCTTCGATTGTCCAGGCCTCTGACACCTCAGTCAACTGGGCTACAGCAGCAATCTGAATCTAGGCCACTAGTCCAGTCCAGACAGTCTCGTGTAGAATATCAGCGACATCTATTTTCTGCGAGCCGTTTGGGTGATAGGCATGATAAGAAATCGAAATTGTCTCCTTTGTTTGATTGGAGGAGCATGGAAAAAAGAAAAGGTAAAGGAAAAAAGAAAAATATACAGACATGGAGTCACACGTTAGTGTGCTTATAGAGCACTTCTCACGATACAATTCCTGATAGTCAGGAACAAGCAAAATTACAGATAGCGGGATTGGGAGAGAAAAAAATTAGTTTGAGTTCAAATGCAGATGCTCTTGATATCTGTTTCTCTCTGTGTGAACATTATCCAAAATTATCTGGCGGTGGTGGCTTTGAACTTTTGCGAGTACCAGAAGGTGGTGAACAATCAATGTACATAATAATTACTGAAATATTATCTCACTTCTTGGCCATCTGGATCTGGATCTAAAGATAAGTCTTGCTGAAGTGGGCGAACATAAATTTTAGCATGGTGTACCACTGCCTTCAGGTAAGACACTGTATATCCAGAATCTGGAGACGCTATAACATCTAGCATCTTTACTTCGATGCTTACTTATAGGATAGTGCTTCAGTGCAAGAAGAATGCTTCACATGTGGAAAATTGGTTTCATTCTCTTTTCTTCGTGAGCATATCAATTCTTGTAAACGGTATGTTTAAAAATAGTTATATTATACACTGTCTCATGCAGTAAATATTTATAAGTATAAATTGCAGTCTTGATATTTTTGTTTGAATATTTGCGCATCATGAGTGTTCTGTATTCTCCCATATTGTACACTTGTTATTGAACGCTCAAATTAGCACGCGAATAGCGAGTAAAATCAATGAAAATTGTATTGTAACCGTTTGAGAAAAAATCAAGGCAGCAATAAATCACTTATTACACTCATCTTACAATATGGGAATGATATTTTACTCTCACACCATTATTTTCATTCGTTGGCTCGTGAAAATATTTTGCATGCTCGTAAAATATTTTCCCATATTGTACTCAGGCTCGTGCTACATGTATTATCTATTGCTGCCTTGACATTTTTGCTTGAATAGTTCCGCATCATGCGAGCGTTCTGTATTCTCCCATATGGTAAACTTATCAGTGAATGCTCCAAGCAGCACATGCATAATGAGTAAAATCTATAAAAAAAACTTGTGAAAAATATCAAGGCAGCAATAAATTACTTCACACTCGTTGTGCAGTATATAACTCTCACACAATATTTTCACTCGCTTTCGGCTCATGAAAATATTTTGCGTGCTTGTACATTTTTTTTCATATTGCACACTGACTCAAGCTATAAGTATTATTTATACTAAATATATATTATATACAGTGCGTCCAGCTTAAAGAGTGAACTTCTTTGAATTTATCATATGTGACAGTGCCTAGGAAAAGGGACCTTTTACGTAAAATCAAAAATGTACAGTAGAGCCCAAACCCCGACAAAATTTTTTTGGGGGTTTTCTTTTTATTGGCCCACAGGTATCTCCTACCTTTTAGCTACACTGACACCAAATTTGAGTGGCTGAAACCGTTGTTAAAGGTCCGAGCGCCCCGTTTAAACACAGTCAACTTTTACTCTCTATTTTGACCTTCCGTGCGTGCACGGAAATCCAACCCGCGAGTAATTGAAAATCGTTGGCGAATTCAATTTACCTAGCAACAAATTACCCCTACCTCGGATAATCGCGGGTAAATATTCTTATAAGTTTTTGTTAGCATTGCAGCAACAGAATAGAAATAGTAAATGTGAATAATCAAGCTATATAGGTTGATGTTGATATTTATCTTGTAGTTGGAGCCTGCAGACCTGGAGACTCCTGGGACTATTTTTGTGAAGACAATAGAAGAATCAGCACTGACTGGACAAAGGTTACAGTGATGATTAGGACTTCTGTCACACTACAACTAGAGAAGGCAACACATTTTGAAAGTCCATCATTTTTGTTCATTGATTTAAAGAGATTCCTATTGTTCATTTGTTCCAAAACAGGCAACAAGCTGGCTGCAAGACAAATATAATCCTGAACTTAGCTAGCCAGTGAACTAACAAACCAAGCTAGTTGATCATTTCTAAAAGAGTGACTGTATCAATGACTTACTGTAACTATCAAACTGTTGGAAACAGAAAAAAAAAAAAAAAAAAGAAGCACAAAACGGCCTGCAAAATTATGTCTATACGCATCTAGTGCTATTTAAAGACATACCTGTCTAGATCGCCACCATTTTTCCAAGTATAAGTAACAGTCTTACATAACCCGTAACGCGGACTTCCGGTTAGATTACGGAATTCAACGTTAACTCCGCGAGAAATTGAATAAGAAGTTTTAATTGCAGTTTTCTCGAAATATCTGTGCTCAAGATGGTCAGATTGCGGCTCGTATATTTAGTGAACCAAGGAGCGCCTGCCTATAAACTTGATATCAAAATACTCCATAAGAAGTGCTCTACACAGTGGTATGAATAACTCATTTTTCATTTTTTTACGGAAATGGTCCCTTTTCCTAGGCACTGTCACATATAGAAACAAAATACAGCCTTTTGATATGCATGTACCTTATTGTTACTCCTCCAAATATTGTTTCCAACTGCTACAAAATCACTTTAACTCATAGAAGGTAGAGAACCGCGCATCGCCCATAGACTGCAATACATTACTCGCCATTTTATTTGACGTCAAACTTTCGTCTACGCGTCGTCATTAATCGTAATTGGCGAGCGAGCGTAGCGAGTGAGACACTTACAGGGGTAACACAATTGAAAATCGGGGATGTTTATTTGTATATATGTTTGGACGTACGTATGTCATTTTGTACTTTGACCCTCGCGTTTTTGTGTTAGTTATGTGGTCGACCCCGTCCCAAATTGCACTAAACAGAATCCTCTGGTTTATCGATCAGTACCCGTATCACCCTAGAAATTGAATTGTTTACCGTTTTGAATTCTTTTGCGGGTGCAGTTAAAACTTGAAAACTTAAGGGACTTCCATTTCTATTCGAGTTAGTGGGGGTGGTAAGTCAATGCTCTCTTTGTCATGGTTATAAGCCGTGCGCAACAGTATTTACTTGAAAATACATTGTCCACTAGACTACTGCGAAGGTAAGTCTGTGTAAGTGCATTTCCAGTTGTGTCAAAGCATTGTGTGTTACAACCACTACTTAGCTAAAGAATATCACAAAGAAAACTTTTAAATAACGTGTATTGTTTTGTTGTTGTTGTTTTTTTCCTTCAATTCAAGCAGTTGCAGAGAGTTGTTACTATGGCACTGAAATCCCTTTACCGTGTATGCGAAATAAAAAAACTGGACCTTATCAGTAGCTTCAGTGTTAGAAGTCAAAATCATTCATATAAAAATAGTATAGTCTTTAGGCTCGCTCGCCATTTGTGCTCAAGCACATCACTAGTTAATTGTAATTGGTTTGTGCTGCGCAACACTTTACCCACCAGTAATACGGGTATTCTCCTTTATAGTCGCGCTTGCATCGCATGCTTGATATGGCTTCTGGTTCGACCACTATGCGCCGTAGTTGGGCGGAGCCCGACCTCTTCTGAAGGGAGAGGTCGGGTAACAAGCCTATACCCGGGTTTGTTCTGCTGAGTCAGCTAATTTCCTTAGCATTTAACCACACTTCAATCTGATTGGACTGCAACGTACGTTGCAGCAGGGAACAAACCCGGGTATAGGCTTGTTACCCGACCTCTCCCCAGCAGAGGTCGGGCTCCGCCCAACTATATGCGCCGTTGCTGGTACTACTACCGGCAAGCGTAGGCGAAGTGAACCGCCGTTGCTGCAGGACACCACTAATTGTGCTAAAGGAAAGTTGAAGGAACTGAAAAAACTCAATGCTACAAAAGCCCTTAGAGGTAGACATGTTATGTCCCCACAACCAAGTAGTGCTATGCTTTCACAGCAAGTAGTCCCACACATTCTCCTTCAGCCTCACCCTCACCTTCCCCATCACCCTCCCCATCGAAGGATGTGTTGCATGCTGTAATAAAGCAACGTTCATTTGTGATTGAACAAGGCATGCATATTTCACAGTCACTGGTAGAACGCAACACAACATTTGCTATCCAAAAGGCTATAGTCCTTCAGGTGTTTGGTGCTGCTGTTAGTTCAGGGATGGGAATACTGGAAGCATGCAACTTGTCTTCAATGGCCACTGGATTCAATTCTCGGGTAATACATCGGTGGGCAAAGGAAGTTTTTGTTGACTTCTTTGGAACCATTTCCTCTCTTGAGGATGTAACTGATGAAAAGTTGCAGGATGAATTGGAGTCAGGAAGAGGCCGACATCCAAAGTGATCATCATTGAGCTCTGACAAGAACTTCCAGAGCGAATGTAGAAGTTTTGTTCACCTGAATGCAAACGTGAAGGGGAAACCAAATCTGACGTTGATGGATGTTGTTTCGTGGATTAAGGCCTCACATGGAGTTGAAGTGAGCAAGTCTACCGTTTTCTTATGGCTACATGATCTAGGCTTCTCGTATCAGCAGCATACTAAAGGTGTTTATTTTGACGGGCATGAAAGGCCAGATGTGGTTTATGATCGTGAAGCGTACTTGGAACGTTTGATGTTGCGAACATGGCACTACCACTCTCCATCTCCAGATCCAGCCTTAAGACCAGTTATTCGGATCTATCATGACGAGTCCACTTATTATTCGAATGCGGACCAATCATTCCATTGGTCAGACGGCTCCCAATGGTCCTGAAGCAAAAGTCGCTGGGACAAGCCATAATGGTATCTGACTTTGTGGAGGAGGTTGGAGGACTGCTGGAGCATGAGGGCGAGAAGGCTTCCCTGCTTTTGGAGCATCAGACGGACGGATACTTCACAAATACCATGCTCATCTCTCAGGTCTGAAACAATGTAGATAATATTGTATAAATTGTTTTAAGCATTGTGCATTAGTTTTACAACTTGGTGTTAAATAATTAGCTAGTGCACGTTATTAATGCTCACTAATTATTATACGACATACAAAATCATTCTTTAGACTCACAAGGCAATTTCCTTGTTTGAGAGGAAGTATCCACAATGTCAAGGCCTGTTCATCTTCGACAATGCTCCTTCGCATATGAAGAAGCCAGAGAATGCCCTAAACGTAGAGCACATGAACGTGAAGGATGAAGAGAAGCAACCATTCATGTGGGACACCACATGGAATGGGCAAGTGCAGTGCATGGTCACAGACGAGGGCATTCAGAAGGGCCTGAAAACTGTACTTCGGGAGAGGGGGGTGGATACGTCAGGGATGAATGCTTCCAGAATGAAAGAGGAGCTTCAGCAGTTTCCGGCAAGTTCATGACATCTAATTAGTAATAAGAAATCAACAAGAATACACAACAGAAGAATTGTGCATAAGAAATGAAATAAATAATTAGCATGATCATGCAATGGCAAGAAAAAATTTTTTTATAATAAAAACATAAGTAAATTGTCAGCTATTTTAAATTAGATCTGGCCACACTCAGTATTTGAATCCCATTGAGAAAATAAAATTATTATTATATATTATTATTATTGATTATTTGCAGGACTTTTAGGATCGCACCACAATTTTGCAAGAAGAAATTGAGCGACGCGGGCATATTTGCCTCTATCTGCCCAAGTTTCACTGTGAACTATATCCAATAGAGTCAGTGTGGTGCCACTCCAAGAAGTACACTCGTGGGCATTGTAATGGGTCTATTGTGCGGCTGCGCAGGATTGTTCCCGAGTCACTCTCACTGGTGACAAAGAACACCATTGGATGTTTTTTTTTCCAAATGTTCCGATTACGAAGCTGCATATCGAAATGGCCACACTTGTGCCTCGGTGGATACAGCAGTGAGGAACTACAAGTCTCACCGAAGAGTGACCGGGAAAGTCGACTAGAGGAAGCTGCTGATATTGATTAGATTTGTGTGTGTGTGTATGTGTGTATGTGGGGCGGGAGAGGAGGTGGTTCAAATTTTTTATTTTATTACATGCTAGTTATGCACGTGTCAGACAGTCTGACTTGCAAATTCTACAATGTGTTTTATTTCATGCCAGATATGCACGCGTTGGACAGTCCAACTTGCACCATATTTATTATTATTATTTTATTAGTTATTTTTTGAGCCACCATATTCTATGGAAAGGGGGAGGGGGGTTTATGTGCTGGTTATGCATGCGTCAGACAGTCTGACTTGCACAGTCTACAATGTGTCTTATTTCATGCCCGTTATACGCGCGTTGGACAGTCCAACTTGCACTTTTTTTATTATTATTTAACCGGCTCTTTTCAGAGCCACCACAAAGCAAAAGATTTCAACTTATTTTAATTATTATTTAACTGGCTCTTTTCAGAGCCACCACTTGCAGCGAGTCAATTGCATTATGTCTTCCTTCAATGTTACCAGGATGGTAGTAACATCTTCCATGTTGCACCCAATCACGTGGCACGGCAGTTTTTGTTGGGCACTTTGCAGTTAAAAAGATGCGTGGGGTAATTCCGGTATGCTCATTAATTATTCATGACCGTGTACTGGGGAAGAAGACAAATTATGGCTTCCTCTGGGCGGGATTTTACCAGACCCGAGGCAAGAATAATTCAGTTCCAATTCCATTCACATACTCCTTGCACTTCTATGTCCCATTCCCATTCTATTACGCAAGGGTACTGTCCCTTGGAACGGAGTGCGCATCTAATCATTCCATGTGGAGCAACCACGAGTCAATTAGTCTGAATAGCCACTGTATTTGAGAGGCTTCCCCAGCTGGTCAGGAAGTGCTTCAGCAATTGACACACATGTGAGTCAATAGCAAATAGAATAGTTAATCTCATTATGTCAAGCATAAGAGTCAAATACATTTCTAAAAGAAAAAAAAATCATTCAAAACACACACATATATACTGCTAGATGATGGAGTTTCACACAGTACAGTTAACGAAACACTGTAGAGTGTGTGGAAAAAGGCTGAATAAATCAAAAGGAAAGGCACAGCCTGTCTACTCTTGTGCAGAGGCTTCTGAGGACCTGTCAGCTATTGTAGGAGTTGACAACTCCAAGGAGAGAGATCATCACATCTTGCCTCAGTTCTTCTGCCATCTCTGCCGCTCAAAAATCTCCTCAGCCAAGAAATCCAAAAAAGATGGATTTCCATTCCGTGCCATTGTCCCTAAGGAATGGTCATCACACCAGGAAGAGGACTGTGAAGTAAGAAAAAATAAATACAAAAATAAAAATTAGAAATTATTACTAAGTCAATGAGTGAACCAATATCCTAACTGAAGGTTGAAGTTATCATTGGGTGGCCAATGCTTTATCTATTGAATGCTATTCAGCTTAACCTCATTCCCACCAGTCTGCCATCCCTTCTCAAGTTACACTGCATCTAGGAAGTTAATTAATTCTACAATGAAATTACTAAAATTTAAAAAAATCAGCACATTAAAAATATTTAAAAATTTCACTCACCTCTCTTAATATTCCAGGTTTGCTTACACTTCACTAAGGTGTCCAAAGGTGGTGGTCACAATGCCAAAGGCCCTAGCAACAAAGGCAGGATGAGTGGAGAGACTCTCAGGGCTGTAATAACTTACGTAAAGTCAATTGCAGCAGCTCCACTGCCTGAAGATCCCAGTCCAAAATTTATTCCCACCTCATTGAGCAAGAAACTTGTATGCTCCATCTGTGGTAACACGGTGTATCGGCCAGTTCTGCTCTCATGTGGCAATGCAGTTTGCTCAGACTGTTGCAGCAGGACAATACAAAGCACATACAGTTTAGATTGTCCCTGTTGCACTGAGCACTCGCTGAACAGTACCACTATCAATCCTCCCTCACCTCTCTTGCTGTCTTTGCTCAAAGACCTGTTGCTGTTCTGCATTCGTTGTAGCAGGGCTGTAAAGCTGGAGGAGTACAGTTTGCATCTTGCTGGTAACTGTAGGAGTCACTGTGCAATAATGAACTCACCCTCCAAAGTGACCCTTAGGGATGTGCTTGACAAGCCTTCCACATCACCTGCAACCCCAGCAGAGCTTAGAACAGCACAACACTTGGTGAGACGCATCATTAGTCAGGATGAAGGCTCTTCAACTGCTGGAGTGATTTCTGTGCCGACTAGTGGTCAGGCAAGTCAAATCCTAATGTAACATTTTTATTAATTTAATTTTTGATTAAAAAAATATAGCCTATAACCTTGATACAAGTTCCTCAATGCAGAGTAACCACAGCATCAGCAAGCAGGAGCACCGTTGGCCGAAGAAGTGATTTTCTTAGCGCCGTTCGGCAGATTGCTAGTGGTGGGGACTCCAGTGAGCAGTTTGCAGCAGAGCTCCAGGCAATCTCGAAGTCAGAGAGGGAAGACATCATCCAAAGTGCACAGCTTCCAGTTGTTGTTCCTGTTAACTCACTTGCCATGAAAGCCGACCTTGGTATTCCCTGGACCAAACTTCGAATACTTCGACGGTAACAATAAACCCTTAAAAATTAAAGCAAGAAAGTGAATACAACTAGCTGTATAACTTATAATAAAAATATAATAAAATAAATAAAAAATAATTGGGAGAGAGTAATTAATATTGTTAATAATTATATTACACTTGTGAAAAAAATTATCAGAATCATTAAACATCTTACCAAATCCAACATAGGTGGTTTAAAACCTTCAATGTGTCGATGGCAAGTGAAGGACAACAACGAAAAATGGCAAGGGACATCACTGGCGATGATTTGGTTGCGGAAAAAGGAGCTTTCACTTTTGCTCTGGACAGTGGCAGGGATGAAATAAGGGAGGTGCCATTTGTGTACAAGCCAAATTTTATTGCTGCCATTGCAAATTTGGTGGACAAGCATGAAAAGTATGAGTAGAAAATCATTAATAATAGTAAATGTAAATATGAATGCGTACACACCTAGCTCCAGTTCAGGTTTGACATGGCATGATGGAGCAATCCCGTCTGATGAGATTTGGATCAAGGTTGGCGGAGATAAGGGGCAGGGTACCTTTAAGCTGAATCTTCAGCTCATGAATACCACCAACCCGAACTCCGTGAAGCGCACGACCCTGCTGTCGGTATTCAAGGCTGATGACACCACAACAAATCTGCATATAGCCCTGAATATGTACAGGGAACATGTTGTGGAAGCACAAGGGATGCCAATAAAGTAAGATTATTTGTATTGCTTGTAGTTTTCTAGTCTAAATCTTACCTCATAGGAATTGCAAGCTCCGATTGTTTCACTCCGGCGACTATGAGTACCTCTGTCGCATGTACGGGCTGAGCGGAGCCAGTGGTATGTTCAGCCTTTAAATTACGTTAGAACATGTAATTACACTTTGATACAATAAAAATGAAATACCCTAAACAGGTCGCCACAATTGTTTGTGGTGCCTTATCACAAGCTCAAAGTTTGCTGAACCTCCCTCTCAGCGTGGTCCTTTTCCAGAGAGATCTTTGGAATCACTGAAGGATGACCATCAATCGTATTTGACTTCTGGCCATGGTGATCTGAAACGGGCAAAGCATTTTAACCGATTACACGCGAATAATAATTTTAATTGCGCCTTACGTAATGCGGTCACGGGCGCACGCGAGACACAGAGGATTGATTGCTTGGTGGGAGGGTGACACTAAACGAGAGAGAGAAGATGAACGGTTGAAGATTGCCTCGGGGACAGTATTATCGAACGATAGAGTACGCTCTAGGCTATCGGGAAAGCATAAATTCGACGCTAAGGAGCTGTTCCCGACTTAAAAATAACAAAGTACTCGCACCGTTTGGCAAAAACTTTTATGGCATCACACCGCGGCTCTTAGTAAGCACTCTAGTAAGGTTGGAAGTATGGTTTCATGGCTGAAGCAGTTTGCTACTGGATCATAGAGGTAAGAGAAAGTGTTTTTGTACACATTTGTCTTACAATCAGGAAGAATTTGTAGGGTGTGTATTATTTTGAACTGAGCATCTGTTATAAATTTTGTGAACAGAGAAGCTTTTTTATTGGCTTTTGTGTATGAAAAAGAGTACATCACAAATGAATGATAGAATATTTGAGTGTATTTAGTTTGGTACTCCAAGGTGTCTTTACTTTTGATGTGCTGGTAGGCTGCATTGTTGACAGAATAGCTTGTGATCTTACTATCAAGTGCAACTGGTCATAACATAATAGAAGTATATGTCAGAGGGCTCCCTGCAGTCTCACCTGTTATATAACAATAATATTTGTTTTTACTTTTTCCTATAAAGAATGTGGTTGAAATTCCTGTAGAATCGCTACCTTTCAGAATCATCAATTCCGTTCTCTCGGCAGAGTCCTTGACCATCTAGTAACTACTACAGTCACTACACCCATCAGCACTGAAGTCATTCTTCCTGTCATCAAACTCCTCATCACTACCACCAGAGTTACTGCCATCCTGGTCACTGCCATCCTTGTCACTGCCATGCTGTGCCAGGTCAAGAATATTGTCTTCATCACTAGGATGCTGAAGTGCCAGTGTTCCACTTGCCAAGATAGCTTTCTACTTGTCATATAATGAGCAGTTATAGCTAAAGTAATATTGGTTTGTAAAAATTATTCTGTGTACCTTTATTATTATTATGAAATATATTTTCAATTTATACTTTATAAGAAGGAAGTCTTATTGTTGTGACAAAATTTACTCAACATTTTCTTATGGAAGTCTATGTATTTTATAAGCCTAAAAGATACTTACAACAATATAGAATCGTCTGCAATTGTGATTGGTGGCTTCCTTGACTCCACAAAGCTGTAGGGCGAAGTGGACGCGGAGACGCATTTTTGACGCTTTGACGCGTCCTCCGCGGTTATCGAATTTTCCAATTTAGACGCGTGTACGCGTCAATCGGGGTTAATCGGTTAACAATGTCATTGGTGAAGTCATCTTTGAAATCCCACTTGATCATGTGAGGTGTTACAATACATCTTAAAAAAGAATTAACTTTTTGCTGTAATTTAATAGGTGTGCATACCTGGGCTCCACTTGTCACTGGGTATTTTTGACCGTTTGTGGACATTGCTTGAGAATAGCTGCAAGGAAGCAGATTTCAGACTGGCAGTGGACAGCAACTCAGGTAGTGCGAGTACCAGCAGTTTCCACAAACTGTCCGTACTCAAGTTGGAGTCTCAAACACTAGCAGACTACTCCAGACTAGTGTCAGAAATGCACACCTATGCGACACTGTCCGCTGTTTCTGACCCAGCCATACTGAATAACCTCCAGATTGAGTTGTGCACAACACAGAAAAGAATGCAAGATATATATGACATATTCTATTTATTCAACACTGCATAATTTACTTACTCCAATATATAGGCCATTGAGATATCTAAGGAGGAGGCCAGGCTGAAGAAGACTTTCGATTACAAAAGTGGAGTCTTCTTTTTTACCCTGGATCACAGCCTGCAACAATTAAATGTGAAGAGACAGGCTTATCACGGTGGCACTTTTGTTGGCAACCATGTGCACAAACTACTCCAAGTAAGAAATAAAAGAGTACATACAATTATTTTTTACCTTTCAATTCATGTAGCCAAAGAGCATTGAGGTGTTAGTCAACAACATCAAGCAGGCTGGGACTCAGCACGGTCCATTAGCTGAGGTGGAGGCAGACCAGGTGGCAAAGAAGTACAGTGAAGCTTTCACTCTTTTCAGTCTGTGCCACAAAGGTTACAACTCCTCTCGTAGGCTGACAGACTCTGACTTAAAACAGATAGGTAAACACAATAAGCGGCAAATTTTGTTAATTTGTTTACTCAAATACGATATTATGCATGTGTGTACTTAGAAACTGACATCAATACCTTCATGGCCTTCTACAGAAAAAGTTTTCCTCGTGCCACAGTGCTGCCGAAGATGCACATAATGGAATCTCACGTTATGCCATGGCTTCGGAAGTGGCGTCTTGGTGCTGGCCTGATGGGCGAACAAGGGGCCGAATCTATTCATGCACAGTTCATGAAACTTGAAAGGACCCACCATGGCATACCTAATGCAGTTGACAGGCTGAAGTACATCATGAAGGAGCATCTGATTGCTTCTGACCCTTCCTTGACTGACCTAAGGCCTCCTGTCAAGAAGTATAAGAAATCAGAAGAAACCAGCAGCACATCTGTCTCCAGCACTAATCCTTAAATTAGTTTAATGCATCATAAACTTACTTTAGCTAGTATATACACATCTCACCCTTCTTATGTTAATCGGCTTTTCTTCACCACACTGCTTCTCTTGTTATCGGGACACTTCAAATCAAAATAACTACCGAAGAAAAAGTATTTGACTTCTGAAAATTGCTGTTAATTTCAAACTAAGGCTAATAAAGATACTTACCAGCTTCATTCCAGTCAGAGCACTTCCAGGCGCTGCATATAGCCGCATACACAAAAGCAAATGAAGTGAAATATAACTCCTCCATAATTCGGCCATTTTTTGTCTAGCTTGCATGGATTGGTAGCTCATTTTTTTCAATTCTCAGTAATTGAATCACGTGGTTAGCACACCAGGAAGTAAACTATGAGACTTGATAGCATCCATGGGACAATTAGTTGCTAGGCTGGTTGCCAAGGAAAATTGACAGGGGAAATTTTTTTTGTGGGTGTGCCTAAGTGCCCGGTATTGAACGAGTTAAAACTGCCGTGGTGGAGAAGCAAGCACTGTTCTTGATGATGCATCATGCATGGCGTAACCTTGTCCTTATGAAAGTTGAGGCGTCCAATTATTCTGTATTTATGGCTAGATGTTACCGCCGAGTGTGATGTAGTGTTGGGTCCATCAAGTTCCTGGGAAATTGAATGCCCCATGTGGTTGTTATATTTGTTTACGTTATCGTATTTGTAGTAAATATTTCTTTACGTCGTATTCGCATGTGCCGTTTGTTAAGTTTCTTACGTTGTATTCGCATGTGCCGTTTTCGTTTAAGTGTTGATGTTAATTCGTTTTCGTCTTTCAATGAGTTTTGTTGTGTATGTATTGGGGGTGTTTTGTTTAAATATGTTTTGTCTACATGTATGTTGGACTTTCTGGGGGTGGAAAATGTAGGAAGTGTTGTGTTTGAGTTACATGTCTCGTTATTGTCAATTATATTTTGTATGTCACTGTCAGCGTTTGAGTCGTTATTGTCAATTATATTTTGTATGTCACTTTCAGCGTTTGACTCGTTTTTGTCAATTGTATGTCGGTTGGTCTACCGCCAGAATAGAGCATTACCGTTTTATTTTTTTTACTCGATGCTGGCTGGGAAACCCCATAGCAACCATATATCACTAAATAGACCAAGAGTTTGGGATTCCCCTCATTTTTTGATTGAGAAAATTGAATAATATTTAGGCCCTCTACTATTACTTTAAAAAAAAAAATTTTTTTACCAAAAAATTCCACTTTTCCCATCAATAATAAAAAAAAAAAATAGAAATAATATTGTTTGATGTACTTTATACCAATATTATATTAGTTCAACAATAAAATATGTTGTTTGCTGTGTTTGGTGCTGATTGTGATCATGTAGGAGACATCTATGAGTGTCCACAAGGAACATATGCCATCGAACATCGGAGCTCCACTACAAAACAATTTCATATACACAAAACAACAAAGATATTTGTAATACAAACAACAAATTATTCATGATCCTATAATTGCAACTTTATGATGTATTGTATGCGGTTTCATACAGGATTTTTGTTTGGGAGGGAGCGGGGGTGGGGCTCCGAGTGTACTTTGCCAGGTCCGGCATCTTCTCCTTCATCAATGGAAGACTCTGCTCCTGTTGCCTCATCTGCGTCCTCTTCACAATCCCTCTTCATAATCGAGTCGGTGACTGCATACACATCTGGTCCTAGTAGTACATTCTGGTAAAAAAAATTAAATTTTTTTGAAAATTTGAAATTGTTCAACAAACCACAACCCACTTTCAAATCTCAAAACTCAATGAAATCAATATATATTATAGCTAAACAGCTTTCTCTATCTCAATATAGCTATAAATAAGTCCTTTCCACAACAGAAGCTTGCTAGTTTTCAAGAGAAAGACAAGAGAAAGACAAGCTTACATCGATCATCTTCTTGACTTCCATTGTCAGTGTCAGAGTTGACGGGGTCTGGTCCCCAACCCTGATACAGGGCCTCCTATAGCCCTAGATGTCGTCTCCCTCTTCTCCGCTTGATCCTGAGTCGCTAGAGTTAGTATCAAGCAAGTCTAAAACTTCCACAGCACTGTAACTGGTAGACGCCATCTTTCCAAATTGACTTTGAAAAAAAAATTTTTTTTGCATAGTTACCTGGATCACACGACTTGCTCACTTTTTTCCTATGATGTAATAAGCATTACCTAAGACTGTACGTAATGGGAAGGCCCCCAGTTGAACTGGCCATTTTATAAAAAAAAAAGAAGACAGTAAGTCAAACCGCAAAGTCTTGGTCGGCAAAGAAGCGGTTGTTTCAATGTGTTACGGAAGGCTACTGGGCTCAAGCAATTTTTCACTGCTTCTACAAAGCTCTGGAGATGACTGGATCCATAAATGAAGCTGCTGTGAAGAAGGTAACTTTTTTAAAAATTCGACGGAGAACCGATGTTGTTGTTTTTTGCCGAGGAAGAAATAAACGCAACTGCTGTGAGGTACTGTCGAAGCAGCCCTAGCTGAAAGCTATTTTAGATGCTTCTCCAATGCATTGGGCACCTGTGTATGCAATCTGAAGGTTCTAGCTATAAAGTAACTATTGTAAAAAATTCAGAGAAGCCAACCGGTCTTCACCCGCTTCAAAGCGGGATTGGGAACGAAAGGGTTAAGTAAAACCAGGAGGATTAGTGCTAGGCCTGGAACTGAGCAGGGATGGGACTTCTAGGTAATTGCTTCTTACCCAGCTAAATCATGACTTCAATTACAAATAACATATATGATAATTTACAGAAGTTAAAAAGCACTTAGTTATATAGAATTGACTTACCCATGAGCTTGAAATCCAGCCCTGAGAAGATGAGCCAGTAACTGGGCTGCTTCCCTGGCAAGATGGCTGAGCATCTTATGCCCTGGCAACATCAAAGCGACGCAGTTGACGTCGTAGGAGTTGTAAGGCTCAAGGCAGCAACTGAACGCTTGTCCAGTAACGCGAAAGCGTCGTAAAACATGATTCCCTTAGCCTGGGATACGAAGGAAGCCAATGTCACTGAAGCCATACTAAGCATAAAATAAAGTGCGGTAAAATGGCGCCACCAGCTGGACCTATCGCAGCAATACGCATGCGCACATTTTAGACGTCGCGCTTACGTAGATCAGCCCGCGTATTTTTACCTCAAATGTCATCATTTGGAGACCCCTACCATAAAAATGTAAATTTAATGAAAAATTGGCCATAATTCAGTGATTATTAAAAATGAAGCTATCAAATTAATACACATAAATTGTATCATAATTTTATACCATAGAACAAATTTATAGAGATATAACCCAATAAATAAATTCAAGTTTTTTCTTAAACACTTTTTTTCATAAAACGTTTAATATTGGACGTAAAAAATTTCACCAACTTACAAAATTTGGTTCAATGAAAGCTTAGGAGCTTAACTATCAGTGAACCAAGTTGGAAAGATAAGGACCAATAATTTCTCTAAACTACCAAATTCACTGCCCAAAAGCTCTCAATTGTATCACCTGTTGTTTGAGGGGCGTAAGTCCTCAAGCTGAAAATGACCCTTTACCAGAAGGACCAGAACCCTTGCTTTCGCCGCCAGACAAAGCCACCACCAACGCGCGCTAACAGCTGCCAGATAGACGGATACTCTGCCGTCGTTGCAGGTCTAGGTCAGACTGAGAGTGATAGTCGCAAGCACAGGTTAAGCTGGGCTGGTAAGGTTAACCGATTAATCGCGGAAGACGCAAATACGCGTCAATTGAGAAAAATTGATAACCGCGGAGGACGCGAAAATGCGTCAAAAATACGTCTTCGCGTCCACTTCGCCCTACAGCTTTGTGGAGTCAAGGAAACCACCAATCACAATTGCAGACGATTCTATATAGTTGTAAGTATATTTTAGGCTTATAAAATACATAGACTGCCATAAGAAAAGGTTGAGTAAATTTTGTCACAACAATAAGACTTCTTTCTGATAAAGTATAAATTGAAAATATATTTCATAATATAATAAAGGTAAACAGAATAAGTTTTTAGAAACCAATATTACTTTAGCTATAACTGCTCATGATATGTGACCGTCTACGGGAAAATCGGGCACAACGCGGCATGCGTAAACGTCGCAAAAAGATCGATTTAGTTCTTAAAATTGTATTAAATAAGCCTAATGAAGGGAATGGTTAGGCGATATATAGCGGGAATGGCTAAGGCTACGGCGATAAAACTTGGAGAGCTTAATATCTGCTTGCCAAGGAGTCTGTAAGTGCAAAAAAATATTTTTCGTCGGGGCCGCGTTGTGCCCGATTTTCCTGTAGACGGTCACATATGACAAGTAGAAAGCTATCTTGGCAAGTGGAACACTGGCACTTCAGCATCCTAGTGATGAAGACAATATTCTTGACCTGGCACAGCATGGTAGTGACAAGAATGGCAGTGACCAGGATGGCAGTAACTCTGATGGTAGTGACGAGGAGTTTGATGACAGCAAGAATGACTTCAGTACTGATGGGTGTAGTGACTGTAGCAGTTACTAGATGGTCAAGGACTCTGACGAGAGAACGGAATTGATGATTCTGAAAGGTAGCGATTTCTACAGGAATTTTAACCTCATTTTTTATAGCAATAAGTAATAATAAATATTGTTATACAACAGGTGAGACTACAGGGACCCCTATGACATTATACTTTTATTATGCTATGACCAATTGGACTTGATAGTAAGATCACCAACTGTTCTGTCAACAATGCAGCCTACCAGCACATCAAAAGTAAAGACACCTTGGAGTACCAAATTGAATACACTCAAATATTCTATCATTTATTTGTGATGTACCTGTTTTCATGCACAAAAGCCATAAAAAGCTTCTCTGTTCACAAAATTTATAACAGATTGCTCAGTTCAAATTAAAACACACCCTAAATAAATAAAAACAAATTCTTCCTGAATGCAAGACAGATGTGTGCAAAAACACTTTTTCTTACCTCTATGATCGAGTAGCAAACTGCTTCAGCCATGAAACCATACTTACAACCTTACTAGTGTGCTTACTAAGAGCCTCAGTGTGATGCCGTAAAACTTTTTGCCAAACGGTGCGAGTACTTTGTTATTTTTAAGTCGGGAACAGCTCCTTAGCGTCGAATTTATGCTTTCCCAATAGCCTAGAGCGTACTCTATCGTTCGATAAAACTGTCCCCGAGGCAATCTTCAACCGTTCGTCTTCTTTCTCTCGTTTAGTATCACCCTCCCACCAAGCAATCAATTCTATGTGTCTCGCGTGCGCCCGTGACTGCGTTACGTAAGGCGCAATTAAAATTTTTATTCGCGTGTAATCGGTTAACCCTTTCATGGTCGGGGTTTTTTTACATCAGCATACTGCTTTTTTAAATAAATCATACTACCTTAACCATTTAGAAAAGTACCTAGCAACCATATATTTTTGTAACCAGAAATAGTTACTAAATATTTGGGTGTGGTTTTCGTTGCCTAGCAACCAAGTGTATGTGGTTACCATTGTGGTTAACATCAAAGAATATAATTTATATCAAATTATTGAATATTATGAATGTTTTTGGTACTAATTATGATATGTTTTTGTATTGTAGGAAATCTTTATTATTCACAAGACCTATTTGGGGCATACATTTTGTAATTTTGATAATATAATTCAATTTTCAATAAATTTGTGGTAAATAGAACGGAAATATTGATAAATTGAGCAGTCAAATGATTCTATAAAATGAAGTTAGCAAAAATCTGATTTAGTGTGATAAATTTTGTAACAGTTTCTGTCTTTAGTAAGACACAAATGAACATTACATGTTGAACATTTGATACTGCTCTCGTGCCTGTACTGCTGTCTTGTAAGATTTTTCTTTTCTCTTACTTTCGAACAAACATAACAATCTCTTTTAGATGAAACACACTCTGGTAAATGGTCCTTGGTACTGTCGAGTCTGAGACACTGAGCAAGTTCCATAGAACGAGGTCGTCCTCCCAAAGATCTTCTTCTATAGTTGCTAACAAGCTCCACAGCTAAAGCTAAGCGAAAAGCCAGATAGTCGTTTTCTGGTCTTTCATCACTACTGAACTTTTGCAGTACATATGCATTCAGTACTGATACCTCCAACAGATATGAAAAAATACGTTTCCACCACTTTCTAGACCTTCTTCCAACATTGTAATATCCCATTAGCTGATCTCCACGATCAACTCCTCATAAATTTTTGATAGTCAGGAAGTAATGGTGGGCATTGAACATTTCTTTTGCTTCCATCTTTGTCACGTCTTTCAACTGTGATAGTAGAACTAGCTTCAGCAACATGCATGGTAGACAAAAAATGAATAATTCGTTTATCTTTCCACACACAAGCTAAGATAGGACCACATGAGCGGTAGTCATAGTATCCAGTCTCAACAGTCTTGGACACTGCTAAATCTTCTGGATAATATTTTCGAGTGGATCTAGCCGTACCGCAAGCATTCACATTTTTCTTGTATGAAGCCAAGAATAACTCTGGTGAGGTATAGTAATTATCCATGTAAATTTTTGGTGAAGTGCTCTCTAGACCATCCAACAATTCTAAAACTACTCTAGTGGATAAACCAGGCTCTGCATTTGAAAGGCTAGAATTTTTTCCACAATACACCTGATGGCGAATAGTATATCCATTCCTAGCATCTGCCAAAACAAACACCTTGATCCCCCACTTAGTAGGCTTATCTTTCATATATTGCTTTATGCCCAGCCTACCCTTGAATGGAATCATAGCTTCATCTACTGACAGCTCTTCATGAGTATTATACTCAGAGAAAAAACGAGGAGCTAACAAGTCCAAAAGGCTTCGGACTTTGAATAGATAATCATGCCCAGGATTACCAGCTGGAATCTCTTTTTCAGAGTTACAGAGATGGAGAAATCTATATATCTGTTCAAACCTTGTAAGAGACATTATTTTATTGATCTCAGGAGATATATATGGATATTTAGTCGTCCAGTACAATCTCAAACGAGGCAATCGACAAATGCCCATTAGAATCATAATTCCAATAAAGCTCTTCATTTCAGGAACAGAAACGTCGTGCCACGCCCTTGGAGAAACATGAAGACTTCGCTGCTGTTGTTGAAATGCATATCGATTAGTCTCAACTGTGATCAGGTCCCACACTTCATCCGTAAAAAACCTACAAAACAAGTCGGACACTGAGACAGAATTATCTACTGGAACACTAGGACCAGGGTCACTTCCAGTGAAAGGAAATGTCAAAGCATTGCTTTCTTCCTTTATCCATGGACCATCCAATACTTCATGAGGTTGTCTATTTCTCCTTCTGTTTCCTATGCGTCGAACACCACGTCCTCTACCTCTTCCTCTCACGCCCCTGTTTCGTCCGCGAATATTCCCAATTCCTCTCATATTCCTGCCACGCCCCCTAACATATTTCTGTCCTCTCACACCCCTGCCACGCCCTCTACGACTTCCACCTCCTCTCACACCCCTGCCACGCCCTCTACGACTTCCACCTCCTCTCATACCCCTCCTATTTCCTCTGCTTCTCACTTCTCCCAAAAACTCTCTAACACTTTCATCACTCTCATCCTCACTACTTTCAGGTGAATCAATTTCAATAGAAGTAGAGGAGTCCTCAGGAGCAAGTTCCATGGGGGTGGGCAGGCTTGACTTGCACTTTCCAAACCTATTATTATTCAGCATTATTTATAATGTGCAAGTTTTATAACTCAGCTATATGGCTTACCTGACTCTTGAGCTAAGCTAGAGCTAACACTAGCTCTGTCTTGTTGCTCTGACATTTCTAAATCTGAATCATCTGCTATCTCTTCCATCTCCATATCTTCTTCATCCTCCTGACTCGAATGGGCAAGCAGTTCTGTCAAAGCAAGACCAGAAAATGCTTGAGGAAGGTAGCTTTCCACTTCATCTCCCTCACAATCGCTGTCATCTTCTTGCTCTAAGCCAAAATCGTCGTCCTCCAGAAGCCGGACAACTTCACTAGCGGTAAGCCTTGAAGCCATGCTTTCAAAGTGAACGGTACGACTTCCCGGGGGTGTGGTCCTTAGCAACCTTGGGACTGCAAATCTGTAATAAATACCACGGTAAAGGGACGCCTTTTTAGCGTCGTTTAGTATGTTTACATCGCGGCAAAGTTGAACGATCGATTTTTTATCAATTTTTTTAAAAAGTACTTGTACTGCGGGCGCTTTAAAGCGCCCGTGATCGCTAAAGGGTTAATAACAAACGTTGAGATACACATACTTTAACAACAACTATATAGAAGGCACAATGATACAACCAGCATTGGGAAACTCGAATGAATATCATTATGTGGTAAGCAACGGATGATACACTTGTGTGTGCGTATGCTTAGTGTTAATTGGTGATAATGGAGTTAGTTCGTAGCAGCGGTTGCTAGAGGAAGGAGCCCCATGATTTACTGCATTGGCTTCGCGTATGTTCTTTGGCATATGGCACACCTCTTGGATACTTTCTTCAGAAAGTTGCGAAGCCCAGGTATGAAATACCTATGTCCAAGGATGGATAATAGAGCTGCAACTCCTGGATGCTGATAGGTGACATGAGCTGATGTAACAAGCAGTCTGGTGATAGGGGATTTGAGTGAGAGCGGGATCAATTCCCTAGGAGTAGTGGTAGAATGTTGTCTGATCCTGCCTGTGGCTTTCAGCGTGTCGTCGTGGATGCAGACGACCATCCCCGCGAGAGGGTGATTGCGGGGAAGGGACTGCTTCTTCTTGATGGTCTGCAAGACATCAAAAAAGGTGTTTGATTGTGAGAGCCGAAGAAGATGGAATTTAGCGTTAGCAAGCTCAGAGGAGCGGAGAGTGTCGGAAGAGAGTTTGTTGGCTGGGGTTCTGCAGTTGGCAGCGAACCGACGAATTCAGGCTAAGGTGCGAACCAGGGTAGAGAAGTTTGAGTAACGAGTCCATAAGTCGAAAACTTGAGTAGGAGCGGTAATGGTGGTGAGGACGACCATCTTCGTCTCTGGCAATTCCCGCGGCAGAGATGAAACTCCCGAAGATGGCCATTCCGATTCTGGGAGACGCAGCCATGACGGACCGTGCCACCGATAAACCGCCGCACCATAGGCGAGTTGGCTGGCATCAGAGTAGCCGTGAAGAGAATAGGACACGATAGGTGAGGGGTTGACAGTGTACTTCCTGGCGATGGGATGGTTAGTAACGGTGAGTACGTCGTCTGTCCATGCCCTCCAACGTAGTTGAATGTTGTCGGTAACTTTGTCGTCCCAGTCTACTTTATCCTTCCACAGCTGCTGGAGGAGGATTTTAGCGCTAATGACAAAGGGAGAGTAGAGGCCCAGTACGTCATAAACCTGAGCAGTGATGGATGCGACAAGACATTTGGTGATCACTTTCCCTGGTGTTACAACTGGAGTGGTGACATGCAATGTGTTCTTGGCCACGTCCCAGTGCATGCCAAGTGCCTTGGGAGAGTGATCGGCAGATGGAAGTTGTAGGTCTGCCGTCTCGATTAGATGGTCTGGGATAGTGGAGTGAAACTGGTCCGAGTTGGTCCTCCATTTGCACAGGGTCATGCCAGCTTCGTGAAGGAGGTTTCAGACCGACTCGTGCAGGGCAACAGCATTCTCCACAGTGTCTGTGCCGGACAAGAGATCGTCGACATAGAAGGATTCCTGGACGCACTTACTGGCACTGGGGTATGATCGATGATGGGTGGAGGCGTGGTGAAGCAAAACACTGTTGGCCAAAAATGGAGAGGACTTTACTCCAAATGTGACTCGCTTCATCCGACATTCGGTGATGATGCCGGACGAGTTCCTGACGATGAGCCGGTGGTAGTCACGGTCTTCTTTGACTAAATGTATCTCCCGGAACATTTTTCCGATGTCCGCAGAAAAGGCTATGTTGTGCACTCGAAACTGGAGGATGATGTCCGAAATGAAAGGGTAACGATTAGGCCCTGGAAGAAGTTGATCCTTCAAAGAGTGACCCGAGGATGTCTTCGCTGAGGCGTCGAAGACAGGACGCACCTTGGTGGTGGTAGAGGTGTCCTTAAAGACCCCATGAATGGGCATGTAATAGGATGGGTTGTTGATCTCTTCTCGTGGAACTACTTCAGCATGTTCAAGCGATAGATAGCTTGACATTTCCTGATCATAAGCATCCAGCTTCCCCTTTCGGAGAAGACTGCGTTCATTTGATAGAAAGCGGCTTGTTGCCATCTTGCGCGACTCTCCTAGAGGAGGGTTGTTCACGCGTGGTAGCCTGACTGTGTATCTTCCATCAGGAGCTCTGGTGAGGTGACGGTTAAATTGTTGGATAGCAGAATCCTCCTCAGGAGAGAATCTCGAAACCTCTGGTAGCTTCTCCAATTCCCAATGGCGCTGAAGGGCATCGTCGAGATCGTCTTCCTTCTTTGGAGGAGGAGTAGAGGCTGGAAGCCTTGGAGTGACGGCCATAGTGAGAACAACGCTGTCTTCTGAAGGAAAGGCAGGTTGACTTCAACGCTGACACAGTGCCTGAGGTTGGTGTCTGCGTTGGCTCCTTTCATGGTCATCCGTAGGGGAGAGCGCACTAGTCGGAGGTGAGAGGCGACTCGTTCTGTCAGTAGACAAGACTCCAAGCAGGTGTCCATAGCAGCCCTAACTGTGATGGAACGATCGCCATTTGTCAGGATTACTAAGGCTGTGTGGATGAAGCCACACTTTAGCACAGTTTTTCCGGAAGGGATGGAGTTCATGGTTTTCGGAGCAACCGTGGCCATGTTGGTACTCGTAGGAGTAGTTGCAGCAGGCTCGTCTTCCTTGTGAAGCATACTGTGATGACGAGTTTTGCAGGTACGGCATGAGTGTATTGATGCGCACTGTCCGACTTGATGGCTAGGATGTAAACAATTGACACAAGCCTTGATTTGCCTAACATAGTTGAAGCGTTGCCCAGGAGTGTAGTCGCTGAAGGCTGAACATCTTGACAGGGGATGATGACCATTCTTACACAGGGGGCAAGAACTCTTGGATGTGGTAGAAGAGAATGTCTTGTTGTGATCCTCTCGCTTGTTGTGAGTGGACTTCTTTGAAGCAATTGAGGCCGAAGCAGATGTTGACTTGATTGGCAGATTATGCGAGAGTGGTGTGATGAACTTCATGAAGTCGTCTACGTTCGGGACTTTGTCGTCGGAGCCGAGATGTTTGGCCCACTCCTTACTTAACTCCTCGTTGAAATCCATTACCACCAGAGCAACGTCTACCTGTTAAAGGGTGTTGCCCTTGATCTTCTCCATAACATCGAGCAGGTGAAGTGTTCTGTCAATCACCCTTAGCATGCTGTCTTGACCGTAGTCATAGTTGCCCCTCTGTATTAGCTCCTTGACGTAAGTCAGGTAGATTACAGAGGCTCGGCCATATCGCAGACGTAGTTGCTCCATGGCTGTATCATAACCAGAAGGTCCTTGAGAGAATTTGCCCACCAGTTCCTTAGCTGCAGGGTCCTCCATTGCTTCTGCAAGAAGACAACACTTGTCTCCAACAGTGTAACAGTCTGAGTGTGTTTTGAGGATGTCTGTGAAGCGGTCGTAGAACCGTTGAAATTCACGGACGGAGAATGTGGGTGTCTTGAGTTTGTAAGGTGCCACGCTATGCCCCATAGATGAGGATGCAGTGGGCGAGGTCTATCTGCTGTTGGCGTAGTTCGTAGGTTTGGAACAATGAACACTTATCTAAGGCTCTAGAGATCTTCTCCAGTTGTTCCTCGTAGGAGATTTCCAGAGCGATGTTAGCCAGAAGTTGCCATGGCGTCCATTAGTGAAGCCTGAGTGGCCTGATGTTCCTGGATAGCCTCTTTGAGTGCCTGATGTTTAATTGTTAATTCCTGCTCGTTTAGCTCTCTTGGGTCGTCGAGGAGTAGCTTGTCAGATGCCTTCTGGACCTTGGTGACTCTGCAACGAGCAGCAGATCGTTTAGCCTTTAAACGTGCGAGGTCAGCCATCCTAAAACTGATGTCGAGATGCTGACTATGGGTGGAAAAGGTTTGTAAATAAGAACGACGTAGTCGGTAGAATGATGAGTAGTAGTACTCGAAGATGTAACGGAGAAAGAGTATTCCCAAAGATGGAGGAGGAGTATTCCCAAATGTTGAGGAAGTGTATTCCCAAAACAACGCAAAGTAGTGAGCTAGCTAGACTAACTGAACTTGCTAATGCTAGTAGTAGTACTAGTATACTTCGATAGTCAACTCCAGAGCTAGGAACTGGTTCTCCCTACCTTCTCTGCGCAATGTCAGATCCGGCTCGAAGGACCAATGTTTGAGGGGCGTAAGTCCTCAAGCTGAAAATGACCCTTTACCAGAAGGACCAGAACCCTTGCTTTCGCCGCCAGAAAAGCCACCACCAACGCATGCTAACAGCTGCCAGATAGACGGATACTCTGCCGTCGTTGCAGGTCTGGGTCAGACTGAGAGTGATAGTCGCAAGCACAGGTTAAGTTGGGCTGGTAAGGTTAATAACAAACGTTGAGATACACATACTTTAACAACAACTAAATAGAAGGCACAATGATACAACCAGCATTGGGAAACTCGAATGAATATCATTATGTGGTAAGCAACGGATGATACATTTGTGTGTGCGTATGCTAAATGTTAATTGGTGATAATGGAGTTAGTTCATAGCAGCGGTTGTCCAGGCCTGAACACCTGTTACCACAAAACCAACCACAAAACCACAAAAATAATTTGAGTGCAGCTTTGTATGCCAATAATGTGTAACTTTTCAAAAATTTAGATATTGATCATGCATACTTCATATTATTACAGTGGTTTTTGTGATAGCATCATAAATTTTCAGAAAGTTCACTCTATAAGCAGGGCGCACTGTATATATATATATATATATTAGGGACGGGACATTGCTGATGTCAGGAATTTACAGACAAACATTACTAGCTCAGAGTTTGAGATGGTTGTAGGGAGAGCTACTTTACTGAAAAATGCCTTTAAAAGAATGGACAAGTCTGTCTTTGAACCACAGAAGAAACTCACGGTTAGTATTCTACACATTCATGTTTTGATCTTTTTAGTAAGCAGAGGGTACGTGTTTATAATTATAGGTGGTCTTTGGAGATGATCCTGGAGCTGATGCTGGAGGATTAACGCGTGAATTCTTTTGACTTGTTTCATATGCCATGAGTGACAAGTACATGACATTAACTGGCTGTTTTAAGCATAATGCAGTGGCTTTACAGGTATGATTATTGACAATTATCATTTTTCTAAATTTGCTGCTTCATACTAGTACATATTTTCAAATGTCAGAAAATTTTGAACTTTATGATTTATTGGCAAGTGAGGGAAAAATGAGCTAGATACTTTCATGTCTAATTTGATACAAATGTGGTATATCATCTCATTTTATGTAAACGGGTAAGGTTTTCATAATGTACTAGTAGCTATCATCTTTATAAGAGTTGATATGGGTTCTTGCAATCCATTAGTCTCGCGAGCCAGACCCTTTACCTAACTGCTACGCAGGGGAAGGGTCTGGTGTCCATCGTATACCAATCTCGTTTCTTCCTCCAGAATCTGGAGGAGCATACTTTACATGTATTGCTTATGGACGGGGTGCGGTTTTAAGTGGGCGTTGTACAACTTCCGCGTGTGATAATTTTAAGCCAGTCAGACCGCAAGCGATTCAGTACGCCAAGCTGCACCCATGAGCATGACAGCACGACCTTCTTTGAATCATTCTTTGCAAGATTCTGATACCTCTCCATCACACAGGGTCTGCAGATAAACCAATTGCTAATAGCAGCTGTATACACTTCAAGATCCCCTTGCAGCTTCCTGACAAAAGTCACTAATTCCATAGTCTTACTGCACAGCATTCTCTTTGTTTTATCTCTGCACGGGTAGAAGCATCTTTCCAACAAGAATAACAACACTGTTGCAACCTTGCTGTTGCAGCCATCATTGAAGGAATGATTTATGCCCACGACTTGCAGCAGCTTTAATGACATATTTGATAATTACCGCAAACCACTAATGAATTCCAGCAAAACGAGATTGGTATACGATGGACACCAGACCCTTCCCCATGTAGCGGTTAGATTCTGGCTCGCGAGACTAGCATTTAATAACACGGAATAGTATTCTAAACAGCTCACTAGAACATGGAGGTACTGATATCTTAGGCTACAAAATTTATACCTAAAGTGTGTGTGTATTGAATAATAATAAATTAAACCTTAAGTACTTCGAATGGAATCAGCTAAGTATGTGCAAAAATTTTGAGGCGCCCATAAACAAAGACATGATACTGCTATCTTTCTTAGCTTCTGTTTCGTAAAAAAACAACAACTGCCAGCCTAATTTTAGTTTTGTGACATAGCTATTGTGTTTCATAAGAAAGGCCTTCATATGGGGCTATAACTTTTTTCACTCGCTGTGCGCTGACGTAAGCGTAGTGGGGCACGGTAGGTCTTATGACCTAAATTGCTTCCGGTTTAGGCTAAGTGCATTCCTTTTATACCGCATTTGCAGTCGCGCCAACTAAACTGGGACACACAATTGTTGTTTCAAGATAATGACATCCTGTATTGTATTGATCAGCTTGCTTGCTCAACCCACTGCAGTGCATGCACTGTGAGTATAATATTAGTATTGTTCTCACACTTAATTCAGTGAGCGAGCGAAGCTGACTCTCAGTCGTGTTCAATTGATATTTCAGATATAAAAAAATTCGCCCGCGCCTCTAATTACGTAAGTTAGGTAAAGCGTCCACAGATGAAGTTCCTAGACTAGCTGCTATACCAGAGGAGAGTGCTATCATGCATTTTGGGGTCCACTTCCGTCCGATGGCCTAAAATTCTCTGATGATAACTTACACTGCACTATAGTAGATGCAATTTCTGTCGTATTTTTCTGTAAAAAGAGTCTGTTCGCTCCCATTTGCGCTATTCAAGCACACCACTTAGTTGCTTAATTTGATAGGTATATGTGTGGTTTTTTTTTGTGTGTGTCTGTTTGCAGAACTGGGAGTACTTCAAGTTGGGAGTATTGAGCTATGGCATTAGTGCATGGAGGGGGTGGATTTAATCTGTTATGCTCAACAATCTATAGATTTATGAGTGGTACAAAAACCATTGATTTGATACCAGGCATTGAAGAAGTGTCAGACCCAGCGATTCGTGAGAAGTTGCAGCAGGTAATATGATAAAGAATTCTAGCATCATCATCATCATTATCATTATTATTATTATTATTATTATTATTATTATTATTATTATTATTATTATTATTGTTGTTGTTATTGTTGTTATTGTTGTTATTGTTGTTGTTGTGTTGTTGTTGCTGCTGCTGCTGTTGTTGCTGCTGCTGCTGTTGTAGTTGTTTTTGTTGTTGCTGCTGCTGTTGTTATTGTTGTTATTATTATTATTATTATTACTATTACTATTATTATTATTATTATTACTATTCTTTAACTATTATTATTATTATTATGATTATCATGATTATTATGATTATGAGTATGATGATTATGATGATTATGATTATGATTATGATTATTACTTTGCAGATTGAGAGTTGTGGTGATGTCAGTTTATTACAACAGTTGCGCATGGAAAATGTTGACATTTTGATTGATTGTGGCTTCAATAAGCCCATTTCTAAATGCGACTAGAAGATAAAGTCACTATTGTGCAATCTGTATGCTTGCAAATGGTTGTTTTAAACACACTGGCTGAACTTGATCAGTTTAAGGATGGTTTATCAAATTTGGGTGTTGTACGAGCTATAAAAGAACATTCTTCTCTCCTCCAATCATTTTATTGTTCAGCAAGCAAGATGCAGCTAACATCTGGTACACAATGCACGTAATAGCTATTGTTATGAGCCTTACTGCGCTATAATAATTTTAGATTATGTTCGGAAATTGTTTACTGAGATAAAGTGCTCCGAAAAGGGATCCAATGAGAGAATGAAGGAAGAGGCAGTGTACATGTTCTTTTATGACTACATGGAAGATGTTGAAGGAGGTTAGCTCGACCAGTCTGTGTTGTAATAAATTTAAGAATTGTAATATTTCTATTATAGTGTGTGCACGTACACTTGAAGTAGAGAGTGATTGGGAAGAAGATAACTTTTGCCAAGGTATATTTCTCCTTTTGGTTTCAGGATAAGCTGTGGTAACTAATAATTCATTTTGCAGGTGCTACTTCAGAAACCAAAGTTTCTTTGGATATGATTGTTTCATTTTTTACTGGTGCAGAAAGAGTGCCACCACTTGGTTACTCAAGTGTTGTTCTTTCATTTAACCACAAGAACCCATATCCCACTTCCTCCACTTGTGCTGTTGAGCACTCTTCCAACAATACATCAACATTTTGATACGTTTAAGCGTCATTTAGATGTTGCCTTTACCATGCATGGAGGGTTTGGACTGTGCTGAGCATAATTATTTCATTTCTTTTTTGTTGCTTTAGCTAGTACAGTACTTATTCATCAATATAATACTATTATGATCTGATGACATTATTAACACGTTCTAAAACTCTAATATATATGTCTATTCCGAAGTTATCACTACGTGTGTTAGGAGAAAATATTGATTGAAGTTCATCCAATTCTTCTTCAAGCAAAGGAATTTCAATTTCAGGGACATCTACAGCACTGTCATTCTCTTCAGAAATAGGCCCATTCCAGTCTATGCCATGAAAATTAAAATCACCTTGTTCCTGCATGTAAGAGCGAATACAGCTATGTACAATGCCAACAATGTAGCTAATGTTTTACTTTAAATAATCACAGCTATGAAATATGATGCAATACTTAAACTGCTACATGCACAATGAATGACCTATCAGGGGTAGGAATGGGTCAGGTGTCAGGCCATGGGACGGATAGTCATATAGCTATGGTATGACTAATCTAAATTAGCCTCCTATGCTGAAGTGTACTATTTTACTCTGGCTTTCACATCGGCAGAGAAGGCATCGCATGTTTCATCATTTTTTAAAAACAGAAACTAATGTATTTGAATTTTCTTGAAGTCAATACAGAGTTCTGTTTAAAAGTAATAACATTACAGTAGCTATAGCTTTGCAGCTTCATTATTTCAACATTCCAAAGATTTTGTGTTCAGAAGTATTAACTTAAAAATATTTCATCTAGAGCAAACATACCTCAAGATTATCACAGGTAGATAACCCAGCGATCCACAGTTGGACTGGTGACATGTTGTGTTCACTGGACAATGGATGATGATTCCATGACTCCACGAATTCCTTGATGGCTGCATTAATTCTTGGAATAAACACATAATGAAGGCAGAATAAGTGTGTATCATCATCCACATTAAGAAGATTGTCATCTTCCATTGCATAAAACAGCCCTATAAATGATGACAAGGCAACTTTGAAAAACTTCACGCCACAAGCGTTCTATTCTTTGATTATACACAGACTTGCCACTAATGAAACTGCCTCGTCCTGGCCCTCTCATTGGATGTTGCAGCATATATTCAGCAACCAGAACATTCTCTCCACCAGTCAGCCCTTACACGACTAGGAAGACCAAGTTGGTCTACTGCATCAGTAAAAAAGTCTACCACTGTAGTTGAACGATTATTATTGTATGCTTTAAGATAGATAATTCTCCTGGAATAACCATCAATACAGCCATGGACCACTATCTTCCATCTGTAAGAACAACAATTTTATTCATAGTACACAGTCATTGAACATGTATAATTACTTATCCTCCATAGGAACAACTTCACTGTTGTGGAGGGGAAAAAATAAAATAGCTACTACCCCTTTGGCAAAATTTGAGCAATATATTTAGCCAGTAGCAAAATGTAGATCAATTTTTTTACAGGGGTTTTCCAGAAAAATAATAATAACAAACAGCCCATCAGTGAATTATCTTAAAATTAATAATGTATATTAATTAAGTATACAATCTTGTGCGGCTAATATTTTATTTTTTCCCCTACTTTGCTAAACATGTAGCTACATGTGTTTTCTTGTTTTTAGTCTCAAAATGATGAGTAGTAGATATCTTTAAGATGATTTGCACTAAAAAAATGATTTAGCCACACCCATTAAAAGTCATCGATCCTGATGTCCCAAAAACGTGTACCCTTGGATGTGTGCTTTCTCTTTCATGTAGGTTCAAACTTTGCACACACATAAACACTTTATTAAGAAATTTACCTCAGCTTTGCTCTATTTCTTGGGCTTGATTTTTTTATTGAAAATTTTTCAAAAATAGCGCTTAAGAAACAACCCATTTATTGATTTCCCCCCTTTACCGAATTTGTACTATTTATAACTTATAATAATGAAAAATCCAACGACATGGAATTTTTGTAGGCAGTGCAGTATTTTTTGACACTTGCAAGAAAACAAACAGCTTAAAGTGTCAAAAATGGTAACCCCCAAAATGGGTTGGTCACATCGTACTTAAATCAATTTCAACCTAGCTCATTAAAATATCTGTTTTAGGATTAAGATAAGTAAGCAGTAAATGATCTAAAATTTAAAACTAAACTTTCAGTGTAGCTACTTGAGTTTGTCAAAATCAAACAGTAAACTTTTTTTTTGGTTAGCTATGAAATACTCACACTTACAGTACACATGTTTAAAAAAAAAAACTTGTACAAAAACTTGCACCATTCTTGCATGCTATCTCATTCTAATTGATTACAAACAGTTAGGTTAAGGTAAGTTCTGATAGTGAGTCTATGAAACCCCATGGAATGCCATACAATAAGTACACAAAAGACACAACAAACCATAGCAAGCCACCTAGCTAATATATGAACAGATAAGTGTATTCTCTTAGCATTTCGTTAAATTTGTTTCGCTTACCCACCAATGAATTGTGCCATTGAACACTATATTATTACAGTGCTCTCAGCTTAGAAAGTGGAAAAATTAAGTTTTCAGAAATATCTGCCATAATATTTACTCTAATACACATGAATGCAAACCATTTCATGTTTATTATGGTTATTTTTGTGGCTATATTATGTAATTGAAATTGTAATGATGAATAAATAAACATACTTCATTCGAAATTTAAAGTAGAGACGCCAAATTTTTTTGAAGTAATATTTCACGCTTCCTAAAAAATCCTATTAATTTTTGCATAGTAAAGCCTCAGATTACTCTATTATCATTACGACTTGAATTTCAGAGCTTCATCACTCATAGGATGGATTAAGCAACAGTGTCCCAAATTCTGATTTTCCTCTCTCTAAGCTGGAAGGACTGCACCGTTTTCAAATACAGTAGAATGTCCCTTATCCGAACACACTGGGACCGAGGTTTGTTTGGATAATTGAAATGTTGGATAACTGAATCCTATAGATAAATGTATTGTAGAATGCTATGAGAGGGTGTGGTCGAACAAATTATTCGTGACTGCAGTGCCACTATTGAATTTTGGGTGTTCGGTTAACTGAAATTTTCGGAACTGGCATCCAGATAACTGACATTCTACTGTATTGATCTTACCTCATCAACTTGTGATTGCCATCTATATGGTACAAGGAAAGAGGTGCAGGAACAGAATATCTACGTCTATTCAGAACATGAAGTCTCCTTATCATACATCCTTCTGGGTCAATTCTTCTCTGAGATTCTCTAATCCGAACTTGTTGCACTCGATAACCTCTTGAAAGTAAATGACCCTGCATTTGCCTGTTACCACACATTGGAATCGCTCTTGAATGCTAGCCACAACACTATCTAGCTCTTGATAACATATTGTGCTATACAGTAAACCCTCGCTAATCCGGACCCCGCTAGTCCGAAACCTCGCTTATCCGGACGGCATGAATCGCGCGTGCGCGTTGTCTTAAAACGCATTGCTAGCTAGCTTTTGGGAGGAGCGGTTGGGTAAAGTGTTTGGCGCGCGAGACTAGATTTTGTTATGGCTACTGCAGGTGAGGCAGCGACGGGTACTAAAGCTCCAAAACGCAAACGGGCTCACAAAACCTTGACTATTGATGAGAAAGTAGAGATTCTCAAGGATATTGGCAAGAAGTCCTACCAAGTACTTGCAGATAAGTATGGGGTTGGTGTGTCCACAATAGCTGATATTAAAAAGAAGAGAGAGAAGATATTGTGTTACAAACGGAAGGCTGTAGAGATGGGTTGCAAGAGACCAGCTAGAGTTATGAGGCTAGGAAGAGATGAGCAACTTGAAGAGGCTCTTTTCATATGGTTTCGGCAAAAGAGGGAGGAAGGAATTCCTCTTACTGGTGAGCTACAACTTTTTCATCATTAAGTAAGGTTAATTATACAGTAATGTATTTTACTGTTTTGTAGGACCAGTACTGCAAGCTAAGGCAAAAGAATTACATCATAGCCTGTCTATCACGAGAGAGGATGGTTGCTCTTCCAACTTCAGTGCCTCTGACGGTTGGCTGTGGAGATTCTGTCAACGTCATGGGATCAGGCAACTACTCCTACAGGGTGAGAAGCTTTCAGCAGATAAGCCTGCAGCAGACCAGTTTATTAGCGATTTTCAAGGTTTCATCGAAGAAAATCAATACAATGTTCATCAAATTTTTAATTGTGATGAAACAGGTCTATATTTCAAGTTAATGCCACAAAAAACATTAGCTTCTTCGTTTGAGAAGTGTGCTGATGGTCGGAAACTCAAAAAGAGCGTGTTACCATCAATGCGTGTGCAAATGTGTCAGGTAGCATCAAGCTACCACTATTAATGATTGGCAAGTCTAAAAATCCTAGATGTTTTAAGAATATTAATCGTGATCAACTACCTGTAATTTATGCAAACCAAAAAAATGCCTGGGTAAATACTTCCTTGTTTGGTGAGTGGTTCCATAACTCCTTTGTTCCCATTGTTCAGAAGAAATTGGTCGAGATTGGTGTTGATCCTAAAGGAGTTTTACTTTTGGATAATTGTTCCGCACATCCTGACGAATCAGAACTGCTGTCTAAAGATGGTAAAATCATCGCAAAGTTTTTGCCTCCTAATGTAACTGCTTTAATTCAACCAATGGACCAGGGAATCCTTGTTTCTATAAAACGTCGTTACAGGAGGAAAATATTAGAAGAACTTGTTTTCCAAGATGATCAAGGAATGTCAATTGTTGCATTTCTTAAGAAAATAGATATGCTCAAAGTAGCTAAGATTATAGCCTCTTCTTGGGAGGAAATATCTCCTATAAGTATCCAGCTGTCTTGGAGAAAGATTTTGCCTGACAGCACAGGTAGCAGTGCAGATAGAGATGACGATGTCAGCAATGTAGAAGTCGACAGCAGTTCAGAAGTTGAAGGTGATGCTGCAATAGCAGAGGAATGTGCCTTTATATTGCAAGAGCTTGGCTTTGAATTAGGCAATGACGAGATTGAAGACTGGCTTGAAACTGACCGCACTGATTATGGCTATGCACATTTAACAGATGATGAAATCATCACCAGTATTGTAGAAAGACCTATCCAGGAAGAAACTCAGGATGCTGAAGACAGTGATGAGGTTTCACCTACAATTTCTCATAGTGCTGCTGTAAAAATGTTTGATGGATGTATGCAATGGTTACAAGAGCAGGGTGAATCGAATATCCACAACATGGCTATGCTGACAGAATTAAGAGACTTAGCAGCAAGAAAACGTATCAGTACACTGAAACAAAAGAAAATTACAGACTACACAAGTTGATCTATTCAGTAAAACAGTAAATACGTACTCTTTAATGAACTCTGTAAATACTAGCTAAAATCTTGATTCTTCCACTTGACTTCAATCCTAAAATTATAACAATGTTGACAACATTTCTACATTAATCTAATTAACCTTGATAACTAATGCATCGTGTATTAGTGTAGATGTACCTAGTTCACTTTAATAAAACAAGGTATTAATACATATTTACATGATATTATTCATTTTCAGTAACAGCCGAACAATGTTCCCTAAGTCCTAACTACCCCAATGCACAAGGGCTGTTCGAATTAGTGACGTCTACTGTATTGACTAATTCTTTGTTTACAGAACTGGAAAGTAATGGGAATAATGAACAGTAGGTATCTATGAGTTGTGAAAGTTATGGCCTTGTCATCGTGTGAATGGGCAAGGGTTTCTTAGCCAGGGTTCGGGGTTTTGAAAAACACTCTGTTTAACACACGCCCCCTTTATAACCGGGCAGCTACTGTTGATCACTTGCATACTCAGTCCTATAGCATCATCATAGGTCACACCTTCATGTAGAAGTGTCACGATATTCTCTACTCAGCAATATTTAAGGATTTAGAGTTGCTGTATACTTGTGTGCTACTAATATAAATTCATTCAAGGGGAAAGGAGGGGAGGGGGGGGGGGGTTACTGCTGGGAGAGGGGGAATATCAGGGCACCCCTAATTCTGTACGAAACCCTGATTAATATTTATTTTTGGTCTTCCGGCCAGTCTGTCTACAGATATCCCAGACAGCTGCATTTCCACCTTTTCAAACTGGAGTACTTATTAAGAAGTGTCTTCGATGGTGCCAGAACCTTGTTCATCTTACTAAAAGCACGAGTCAGTCTTAGTCTGTCTAACTTTACTATAGGCCACACCCCTTAGTGTCATGCTGTGATCATGTGATCAGAATTCCTCAGTTTACTATTTCACTAGTGCTGCCAGCAGTTCAGTGTGGAGGAATAATTCGAGACAGCTAACATTTAGACAGACCAACTCTTTGAACTTCTACAATTAGTGATGGCTACAGTAACTCTAGAATAGAAATACTTGTCAATTTATCTTATAGTGTAGCCCAACACAGTGAGAGTTCACACCAGCTTGGTTTTAATTAGCAAATTTATAAATAATACTGAATAGGAGGCCTACAGTTGATGGGTCGATCAGTCAGGGTTGTAAGGCCTGACCTAACCTGCAATAATGAGTAAGAATGAAATGATGAGAATGACAACAACTATAAATGAAGATGATGAGAATGATGACTGCCCCATATGTGTATTTGATAGGAATGAACTAGTTTTTAATGTTTCAAGTTACTTCAAGTTAGTGCTCTCTTCCTCCAGGCTCTGGGGTCTGGACAAATACTAATGAAAATATTTGTATGTATATATACGTCCATGATTAAATTGTGTGAATGTTGTTGTTGTTGTTTTTTTTTTGTGTGTGTGTGTAGCTAAAGAGTGGCCTCGTGTCCGTCAGAAGATAGAGGTAATCCGCAGTAAAGAGAACAAGTTGTCCAACCGGTTCTACCCGTATGCCAACCTCACTACTGCCGTGTTCTCAATGGATGATGACATCACAATGCTCACTGTCGACGAACTGGAGTTTGCTTACAAGGTACAGAAAGAATGTGGTCTAATTGGGGTGTGGTCTAATTGGGGGTGTGGTCTAATTGGGATGTGGTCTAACTGGGAGGTATATTTGGGTAAGGTATGGTTACATGTTATACTACCACAAGTGCTAATACCATAACATTAAAACCAAGATACGTCCACCTCTCTACCATTCCGTGGTGTAGTGGTTATGACGTCGGTCTGACACACTAAAGGTCCCCGGTTCAAAACCGGGCAGAATCAGTTTGTTTTAATCGAGCTCTATTCTGGAATTAAAATGCTATAATTAGTTGCTAGGCACTGGAATTGACACCTTACCAATTAACTTTGATGTGTGGTTTTCTCAGAAATTTTTGTTGCTAAAAATATCATCAGGTTCCTAAACAACTTTTTATTGCATAGAAACATTCAGCGTCTTCAGCTTTCTCTCAGCTTTTTCTTCTTCTCTGAAGCCGTCTACATCTGTTGTTATAATTAATTTCACTTGAGAAAGGATAGTTGTTCATTAGTAAAGAGTTCAGAAGTCAAATATTCTCTTGTGCAAACAACTTCATGTAAAAACGAATTGCAATTATGCAGAAAGATGTACTGGCAACCTTTCAGAGTGTTACCAGTTTGTGGAACAGGGTCGTTAGTGCCGGGTGTTGAGTGAAAGGAAATGTGTTACAGTCTGAAGGGCCAGGATTATATTACATGGTAAAGGGTGGATAGTTGGTCAGCTGAAAGCGCATTGTACATAATTGGCTTAAGATTGTGTTACATGGTAAAGGGTGGCATAGTTAGTTGGTTGGATGAACTTGTATGGAGGGTAGATTTATCGGCGAGCGAGCGAGACACTTACAGGGGTAACACAATTGAAAATCGGGGATATATGTTTGGACGTATGTATGTCATTTTGTACTTTGACCCTCCATATTTTTGTGTTCGCTCCGCGTTCAACCCCGTCCCAAACTTCACTAAACAGAATCCTCCGGTTTAGCGACCATTACCCGTATCACCTTAGAAATTGAATTGTTTACCGCTTTGAATTGTTTTGCGGGTGCAGTTAAAAAAACTTATGGGAGCTCCATTTCTATTCGAGTTAGTCGCTATTTGTCACAGTTATAAGCCCTACTCACAGCATTAACTTGTAAATTCATTGTCCACTAGACGAACCACGAAGGTAAGTCTTGCGTAGGTATGTTCAGTTGTGTGAAAGTTTTGTGCGTTACAATTACTATTAAGAATGTCACAAAGAAAACTTTAAATAACGTGACTTGATTTTGTTGCTTCTTTTTCAATTCAAACAGTTGCGTGGAGCGGTTACTATGGCATTGAATCCCCTTTACCGCATACATAATTTAAAAACTCGACTTTATTTTATGAGTGTTAGTTGTTAAAATCAATCATTTAACAATAGTGTAGTTTGAGGCTCGCTCGCCATTTGTGCTCAAGCACACCACTAGTTAGTAGGCTAGGATTGAGTTACATGGTAAAGGGTCTTGGCTGAAAGAACATTATATGGTAAAGGGTAAATGTATTAGCTGGCTAGGATTGTGTTAGGGCAAGTAGGCTGAAGGATGGTAAAGGGTGGCAAGAGCTTATGTAGTACAGAAGGTAAAGTTTATCAGCCAGCTGAAGGATTGTGCTATAGTTGAGTGTAATTGGCAAGCGAGACTATACAGTGGTATCAAATTATCGGGGATATTTGTTTATATATGTGGGGACATACGTATGCCATTTGTTCTTTGTCAGCAAGTGTATTTAGTGATGGTAATTTGAGAGTAATTGCTTGCACAGAGATATAAACAATGGTGGACACTAACCAACTGATATGACAACCTCTATAGTCCCAAGTTGATATAGCAACTGTCTTTATTCTAACAGCCACTCTCTGCTACTTCACCCTAGACTCACTGTAATTAGTTTCCATGACTACTCCTGAATACAATGTTTGTACGTATCTAACAAAGTCATTAGATGCACTCATGGAATTAGTGAAAGGTCAGAACTTGATAATTGTGATCAATCAAATTACTTCAGAAGATAAAGGGGAAAAAAAAAGCAAAGCTAGCAACAAGTGCACATGTGTGTCACTGGAGCAGTAGACTAGCAACAAGTGCACATGTGTGTCGCTGGAGCCGTAGACTAGCAACAAGTGCACATGTGTGTCACTGGAGCAGTAGACTAGCAACAAGTGCACATGTGTGTCACTGGAGCAGTAGACTAGCAACAAGTGCACATGTGTGTCACTGGAGCAGTAGACTAGCAACAAGTGCACATGTGTGTCACTGGAGCAGTAGACTAGCAACAAGTGCACATGTGTGTCACTGAAGCAGTAGACTAGCAACAAGTGCACATGTGTGTCACTGGAGCGGTAGACTAGCAACAAGTGCACATGTGTGTCACTGGAGCAGTAGACTAGCAACAAGTGCACATGTGTGTCACTGGAGCAGTAGACTAGCAACAAGTGCACATGTGTGTCACTGGAGCAGTAGACTAGCAACAAGTGCACATGTGTGTCCCTGGAGCAGTAGACTAGCAACAAGTGCACATGTGTGTCACTGGAGCGGTAGACTAGCAACAAGTGCACATGTGTGTCCCTGGATCAGTAGACTAGCAACAAGTGCACATGTGTGTCACTGGAGCAGTAGACTAGCAACAAGTGCACATGTGTGTCACTGGAGCAGTAACCGAGCAACAGTGCACCGGTGTGCCACGATCAGTATCCTATGAACAAGTGCACATGTGTGTTCATTGGAGGCAGTAGACTAGCAACAAGTGCAATGTTTGGTCACTGAGCAGTAGACTAGCACATGCACATGTGTGTCAACTGAGCTTAAGACTATCACAAGTGCACATGTGTGTCACTGGAGCAGTAGACTAGCAACAAGTGCACATGTGTGTCACTGGAGCAGTAGACTAGCAACAAGTGCACATGTGTGTCACTGGAGCAGTAGACTAGCAACAAGTGCACATGTGTGTCACTGAAGCAGTAGACTAGCAACAAGTGCACATGTGTGTCACTGGAGCGGTAGACTAGCAACAAGTGCACATGTGTGTCACTGGAGCAGTAGACTAGCAACAAGTGCACATGTGTGTCACTGGAGCAGTAGACTAGCAACAAGTGCACATGTGTGTCACTGGAGCAGTAGACTAGCAACAAGTGCACATGTGTGTCACTGGAGCAGTAGACTAGCAACAAGTGCACATGTGTGTCACTGGAGCAGTAGACTAGCAGCAAGTGCAAGCTGGCAGTGTGAGATGAACACACACACGTACACACAGGGAACCTGAGTAAGCAAGTGTGGCTGATGAAGCAAAGGGAAGACTGGAAGGAAGCCATTAGAGAGAGTTGTGTGGCACTTGTTCAGTTAACATGTATTGTAGTGTGAGTACAGCTACTGGTCTGTCCTGAAATCAACTTTCAGTGTTGGAACTGATCATTATCAGTGCTATAGTAATCACTCCCTGCAACTGTTTGAATTGAAGGGAAAAAAGCAACAAAAAAACAAACAAACTAGTCACGTTATTTAAACTTTTTATTTGTGATATTCATTAGCTAAGTAGTAGTTGTACTGCACAATACTTTCACACAACTGAACATACCTACGCAAGACTTACCTTCATGAGTAGTCTAGTGGTCAATGAATTTTCAAGTAAATACTGTTGAGTAGGGCTTATAACTGTGACAAATAGCGCATTAACTTACCACCACCACTAACTCAAATAGAAATGGAACTCCGGTAGGTTTTTTAGTTTTAACTGCACCTGCAAAAGAATTCAAAGTGGTAAACAATTCAATTTCTAGGATGATGGGCTAATGATCGCTAAACCAGATGATTCTATTTAGTGAAATTTGGGAAGGGATCGAACACTGAGCTAACACAAAAATACAAGGGTCATGCTGCAGGCTGAAGCCGTCCATTGTTTATTAAGTATTAAGACAGGGGCATCCTGCAATTAACCCATCACTGCCTTAACTGCTTACTTGACGACTGGACAGAAAACACGCTTGTTGCCTCCCACGCAAGTCGCTGGTTTCCATGCCAACCGAGAGAGCCGAACTTAGGTCAAAGCCTCTCAAGAGACACAGCAACAAGCTCATCAACATACAGTTCTGGAGCTTCACAAAGCCTTATGAGAGGGCTAAACTTAATCACGTACAAGAAGTGAACCACGAAACAAGCCCAGGTAAGGCTTCAAGATGAGGTTGAAAACAATGACATCATGTGTTAAGCTAATGTGTTGACTGTACCTCCAGTTCTGGTGTTGCTTGTCACTGTGGGAACATATACGGGGAAGACATGCACGAGACATCACATGGACAGGAGAGTGAAGCTTGTTAGTTACCAGAGGACATATTGCCACTTCAGGTGGAGTGTGAGGAAGACATTGAAGTTGCTGTTTCAGCACTCGGTCACGATAGGGGGACATTGGGAAAGAAAGTAATTAGTGAGGATTAGAACATGAGAATATAGAGCAGCTCTGAATGTGTGTGTGTGAGTGAGTGTGTGCGCACGCAGGCTTGGTTTGAATGACATATTACTCACATCTCTTTATTACTGCTTACAAGAAAGTACATTCCTTTAACCAAATGCTAATTCCAGCTATGTAGTCTAGTTCATTTGACATGCATGCAATATATTTGAATGTTGACTTACAAAACCCCTTTCTGTCTGAGGAATGCTTCCTGCCTGCACTCCTCCACCCATGTGCTCCATAACTCCGCCCATGTGCTCCATAACTCCGCCCATGTGCTCCATAACTCCGCCCATGTGCTCCATAACTCCGCCCATGTGCTCCATAACTCCGCCCATGTGCTCCATAACTCCGCCCATGTGCTCCATAACTCCGCCCATGTGCTCCATAACTCCGCCCATGTGCTTCATAACTCTGCCCATGTGCTCCATAACTCCACCCATGTGCTCCATAACTCCACCCATTCACTTTGCAACTCCACCTCTCACTGGGGAGAGGATCAAAAACTTCATTTTCTCTGAGCTATTGCTACTGGGTACTCTCACCTTCTCTACTGGCAGCCATCCATTCAGTAGTCCCCTCCACTGTCTAATGACCTGTGGGTTTGCCTACTACCACGTGACCACACCTACTGGTACTTTTACCATCCAGACTGTCATCTTCTTGAAAAGGACAGCACATTCCGTCTTCTGGCATAGCTACTCATCCATTCCATGGAGAATTAAATTAATTAATAGTATTTCTTTCCATTACACATTTGTAAAATGTTACTATGTAGGTAGTAATAATATTTGAAGTTGGGAGGCGGCCATATTGTCTGGAATACATACTATGGTATGTCAGTTGCCAACGTTGATTTATGTTCATTGAATTACTGGGAGGAATTGTTTATTTGCGTTTCCATGTTAATAAGGCATTCCAGAGTCACCAGGACCACACCAGTGCCTCCAGCGTGTCTCAGAGCAGTCAGTGGTCCTGTGCAATAGTTCACTATTCTTGTTATATGAAAACACTTCTAGAAGGAGTGAAAGGGTTATTCCCTGAGCTCCATATCCCCAGGTGACAGCCTTACTGCTGTTAGTTGTGAGGAATTCCTGGCATCATTTGATTCAGTAAGTACTGCTGCCACCTCTTGGGGAGACTTCACAAGAAAGAGTTAGAGTTGGGAGATGTCACTGTGTAGAGAAGTGTTCTGATTTAGTATTGGTTCAAGAAACTCAAGTGCCGAGTTGACGAGACAGTTGCTCTAACTGAGAGGTAAGTATCCATCCTGTGGTCAGGGGAGAAGTTTAGACTTACATGATATTGTCAGAAGGAAGACTTGTTGGTTGTATCTTCTCCGGGCCATAGCTGCTCCTTGTGGTGTGGGAAGTGAGGTTGATGGTTCAGGGTTTCCAGTGAGCTGTCCTGCCACTGTGTGCATTCTAGGAGGAACTGCTATAAGCATGGTGTCATTGTCTGCCCAAGACAAGAATTGAATCTACATTGATTTTGTCTGTTTACTCTTGGTAGTCTTTAATTCAGTGCACATAAATAACGTACAGCTGAGTAATCTATCTACATGAGAATATTTGATTTTAGGTAAAGAATTATTTCCACAAATTTGACTGGCTTTAGTGTGACTAGCTTTATAGTTCTGATCTTTTTTCTTTATTAAGAATAGAAAATGTTCAACTAGTTTTGTTTGGAAGGGTCAAGTCAGGTCACGCATTGTCAGTAAATCATGCAACTTCAGCTATTGATGTTGCAGTTGTACTTCCTCTATTGATTGCTTTCAGTGTCCAGGAAAAAAGAAAAGAAATGCCAGCCTAATTAAGCAGCTATCTGATCTTCACAACCATAGAACTGTAGTCATGATGGGATACAGCAGATGTAGGCACACACACATATGCATACACACACACACATGCACACACACATGCACACACACATGCACACACACACATGCACACACACATGCACACACACATGCACACACACATGCACACACACACACATGCACACACACATGCACACACACACATACTGTGTAGTATCGAGCAGTATCAGTTTGTATAGCAGCATGATCCATAGAGTGTCCAGTCAGTCACAGTTGCTGTGGAGAACTGGTACAAACATCATTGCATCATGCAATGTGTCCTTGCCTCCATCACAAACACACCTCTGTTTCCTCTCTGTCGGTTTGCTCTCCAGATGCTGTTACAGTAACTGTACGTCCATTTCCCTATTGATTAGTCATTAGATGAATTCTCTCTCTTTCACAAATTAATTTTGAATTAACAGATTAATGACTGTCATTGTGTATTGAACCCAGGACCATTGGCTTGACACACTCTAGTCAGTGATAACCCATTTTAATTGGATTGTAAAAGCTTGTGAAGGAGAGAAAATATATTATAATGAAAATAAGAAGGCTGAGAAAGAAATTGTATAGAGATATAGATGTTGTTGTTTTTGTTTTGTTGTTTTTTGTTTCAATTTTTGTTTTTTGTTCTTTGCTTATGCAATTTTTTTTTATCTTTTGACAATCTATTTAAATAGTTTGTAGTTCAGACCTGTCATTGCTATAGTGTACCTGGTCTGTCATTGCTCCACTAGTGTACCTGGTCTGTCATTGCTCCACTAGTGTACCTGGTCTGTCATTACAACTCTAAATCCTGCAGTCTTGTAGATTCTCATGTGGTAGCTGTAATACTAAGCCCTAACTCTCGCTTTAAAAATTTAAAATAGCTAAAAAAAAAAAAGATCTGGCAATCTCTCCTGGGAATAAGTTAATTGAGGTTCCTTTAATATGCCGCTGGGGCGCGTGTGTGGCAGCTGTCCGTGATGTGCGTGATGTGGGCAACTCGATTAGTAGTGCTTACTGGCACAGATTGCAGCCCTCAATTATCCCCTTAGGCCCATTATCGCTGCTGATGGGCTTGAGGGCTGTCATTTAGTTTGATCCTCCAGCAACTTAATGAGTGTGAGTTTACTCACTTGTGGGCTTCTTCACTAGTTCGTTGGTGGGCTTGATGAGGTTAGTGGGGATATCCCTACCAATTAGAAGCCATGGACACCACTAGGAAACAATTCTTTTAAAAAAAATCAGTTCCATCCTTTTTTTTGTTTTTTTTTTTTGAGTGAGTGCTTGTACTAGATCTGGGGGGTCCCCCCCCCCCCCCCAGGGGGTTTGACCACACCCCCTAGTTATGAACTGTCTGAATGCAACATTTATTTAATGCAGGGATATCAGAGGTATTTCCCCCCTCATCCCTGAAAATGGTTTTGTCCCCTCCCCCAAAAGTATGATCTTCCTGTGACATTTACCGCAAAATTTTCATCAACTTCATGAAAATTAAAATCCCCTGAAAATTTACAAATGTCTCTGAAATTGTAAGTTCTATAAAATAGCCTATTCATGCACAGCTCTGCGCCACTAGTGCAAGGAAGGATATTGATTTATTAATTAGATTTATAAAAACTAATAGTATAGCATACATTTACACACTGTGATATAGCTCATGTTATTGCTGCTATGTTGTTGTTTGTTGTTGTTTGTTGTTGTTTGTTGTTGTGATGATGATGATGCCTTTAAGTTCTCTTAACATGAGTTCACATGTTTACCATTTCTTTGTTTCTTTGCATGTCTATTATTTTAACCACTATTATTCAATTGGAATCTGATATATAACGTACTTGTTGTGTTTGTAGGCGTGGCAGGAGTATCCCAACAGGTTGGTCGGGTTTCCTAGCCGTGTCCACGCGAGAGGATCAGACAACAAGTGGACATACGAGTCAGACTGGCTCAACAACATATCCATGGTGCTCACTGGGGCTGCCTTCTATCATAAGGTGAGTGTGTGTTGGTGCATGTGCGTGCATGTGTATGTGTGTGTGTGTGTGTGCATACATGTGTGCATGTGTGTGTGTTTGGGGGGGGGGGGGGGGGAGGAAAATCATTTTGTGATTTTTTATCTCTTAATATTTTCTGGCACTTTAGTCCAGTCCTTAGACACTTCAATGAAAAATCATTATACCAATAATCAGCCAAGTGTTCATCACATGTTAATTTTACACACACACACACACACACACACACACACATACACACACATACACAGTTGTGTACACAGTAACACGCATACATACACATCCGAGATGAGATGTTATCAGTAGTTCCAGTAGACCTGTCTGTCCCAGTGTTAAGTGCACCATCTTCACTGGCTGGCTGATAGATGTTTTATTTATCTCCCACCAAATCTTAACAGATAGCTCCGCCCTCCTCAGTGCACCCAGTAGCACGCTCCCTGCATGAGAGTTTGTGTTCATAGTAACACTGTAGCCCGTGCTAATCTGTGCATTATCAGTTGATACGAGCTCTGACCTGTACAGACGGAGATAGATTAGAGAGTCGTTGCTAAAGTGCCAGTGACATGCTCCTTGTGTAAACCAGAGAGAGAGAGAGGGAGGGAGAGAAGAGAGGGAGGGAGGGAGGGAGGGTTGGTTTGTGCTCTTATCTTGTGTAGTTGTTTTCTTGCTGGCGTAGTTTAGTTAGTCTAGTCATTATCTGGAGATGGTAGTCTAGTCATTATCTGGAGATGGTAGTCTAGTCATTATCTGGAGATGGTAGTCTAGTCATTATCTGGAGATGGTAGTCTAGTCATTATCTGGAGATGGTCGTTGTTATTGCATTTATTATCACTTATTCTGCCTGTAGTATTACCATTATCTGTACACGTTCGTGATGCCAGTGGAGATCCGAGAGTGGGTTGACGCCCACATGAACTGCGAGGACATCGCGATGAACATGTTGGTGGCAAATTATACTGATTTGCCGCCACTAAAGGTCAGATGGGGTGATTGGTTGCCATAGGAACGTGAATCAGTTGGGGGAGATGGGATAATTGGTCAATTAGTAGGTATTCCGGAGTGGTTGGCTGATGGGAAATATTTATTGAGGGCATTGTTGAGGGAGGATAATTAGGATAATTAGTCAGGGGCTTGTTGCAGATGGGGTAATTGGTCAGGGGCTTGTTGCAGAGGGGGTAATTGGTCAGGGGCTTGTTGCAGAGGGGGTAATTGGTCAGGGGCTTGTTGCAGAGGGGGGTAATTGGCTTGAGGAGCAGGTATTAACGGTATCTATAGATCCCAGCAGTCTCGTGTCAGAGGATAATGGGTTAGGAGTTGCCAGCATGCAGTACTCGTTAATTTTCTGTGAAACATGCACACACACCTATAAACAAAACATAGATTAATTTCCCATACCCACAGTAGTCTTGTAATTATGATGACCCTTACCTTGTACAACATGTAATATTGGAACCCAAGATTGTTATAGGAATGTACCACTACTGTTACATAAAGTAGAGCTTGTTATAGGAATGTACCAATACTGTTACTTAAAGTACAGCTAGTCATAGGGATGTACCACTACTGTTACATAGAGTTTTTAAGTTCCCCCCCCCCCCCCCCCCCCACACACACACACACGCACACCTCTTTGCTATAAGCAGTCTTCTAATGATATTCATGAGTTGATATCTCACATGATAATGGTCAGTGTAGATATTTTGTAAGACTTGGTCTTCTCTTATAAAGAACATTTGCAGTTTCATGTCTATTACATAGTCTGAGTGGAGACTTGAAGTTTCCATTCCAATGTAGTTTTATGTCTTGTTCATTTCTCATTTGTATCTATACTCTGCTATAATCTGCTACACAGTATAGTAAGGTTCACACACACACAATCAAACACACAAACACACACATTTTAGCCAACTATTGTTTACCTGGAAGTCCACAACCACTTGACTGCCAGGTAAACCTAGTTGACTCAGCAGCCATTAGCTGCTGCACTATTTGGGAGCAGTCTAAATCTGTCAAACTTGCACATGCACTTTTTTTTTATTGCCGGGTAACTATAAAGTCTGGAGAGAATGAGGACCTCAAGCCGTGTATTGGAGAGCAGTATTCTCCACTTCAGACTCATCAGCCTCGGGCATATTGACTTCCAAACTGAGCTTGCTAAGAAATTGATTGTAAGAACTTGTTAGTCCTGGAGGTGAGTGGCCTTCTAGCAGCTGTAAAGCAGCTGCATTATTTGCTGGAGCTAGTAAAAACAGGGAAGTCTCATGAGAGATGAGAGATGCTAATTCTGTTTTTTCAGCTGGAAAGGTGACACAGGCAAAGTTGATATCCATGGCTCTAGTGTGAGTTCCACAAGGAGCCAGTTGTGAAGATGAAGATGAACTATCTTCTACTGAACTCACTGTAGCTGACGTCTATTTTAACAGGTTAAAATGATAAATTGGATTTTTTTTTTTAAATTAAGGTTTTTGTCAAACCTAAAAATTCTTGTTTGACAAGGTATGAATATTGGGTGAGATTGGTACCCACTTGGATAAATTAGTATACATAGCTAGGTCATGTAGTCATTCACTTAATATTATTAATATTTGAATTGATTACTATTTAGTCAGCTGAACCTCACCCAATAGTGTGGGCGTGGCAAATGTGGTAGCTTGATGATTGGACTCTACACTTTCCAATTGCTTCCTACGCCCAGTCTTTACTTCCACAGTATAGGTCTTGTAGAATACAGTGATTTGATGCCCGTGCTATTGTTGACAGAATGTTTGTTTTGGTAAAATGCTTGGGCCAACATTGCGTAACCACGGCGACTTAAGTCGTGACTGGTTTTCTTGTGCAATAGATGCAGTAAATGTGCCTGGCAGCAACATGTGTGTGCGTACTGCAATAGTGGCACACGCTCACTGTAGGTGATAGACCAATTAGCAAATAGTGATAATATTATCAGAAATACTTAATATAAAATATAATTGCATTATTGTGCAACTTATGGATAATTAATTTTTAGTTCTCAGATGATTTCGCAGTAATATTTCTGTTTGTCAGTTTTTGAAAGTACTTATCTCGGTAAGTCCAGGAGTATAATTTAATACATGTAGGGATCTGGTATAATCTTCTCCGTTTCTCCCTTACTCTTTACTTTCCTTAAAGTTTACCTTGACGTCTGGTTGCTATGGTTTCAGTTTGTAAACACGTACGGCAACTGAAACAGGTTGAAGTGTATCTAAACCAACCATGTGACTATTCATAGATGGTGGAAATGTCCATATATGGACAATTTTTCTCAAGTCATATTTTTAGTATCATGCCTTATGTTGTCCATTCATCCTGTGCGGTCAACAGTAACTCTGTATTTGCTTGATAGTCTGCTGTTGTAAACTAGAACTGGTATGTTTGGTAAAGGATTGCTGACTGTACTTTCTTGAGCAATCAGACCTAATTCATCTCTTTGCTGAATAAATAAACAATAAACATCATCACTTAGTTACCATAGCAGATAAAAGTGCATATGAATAATTGTGCAATTGAACTCTGCGGTAAGGATAATGATATTCATTGATTCATTGATTTGTCGGCACGGTCTTTAGCTTGACTGTTAAGTTACTTTAAACTCTGTTTAGCCTCCTCTGATCATGGCTTCTTCTTCTTTTTTTTCTTTTTTTTTTCTTTCTTTTTTTCAGTTTTTTTTTTCTCCAAGTTTCCTTTGAAGCAATCAGTCATTGTAAAAGATCAAGCAGGCTTTAACAAAAATGGTGTCGACAACAGTTTGAAAGTTTGAACTCCTTGGACACTCAGCAACTTGCCTTGATGAATATATCTATTTCTGTTTACATTCAAAGGGATTTAATAACAAGGCAATTTACTGGCTGTCGGTTCTATTTCATCTTCTGAGAGTGTGCGTGGTTGATTTGGGGGTCACGGACTGGAATTCCTTGGGTAGATGATTTCACATGCTTGTTGTTAATTGAGTAGAGGATGGGTGCAGTTACAGTATGAATAACAATAACAGTAGCTATTGGCAACCAAGCAGCCCCACAGTTCCCACCACTTTGCCGGGTTCCTGCTGTGGTTGGAAGGTGGGCGGTTTGGGCTGTGGCCATTGGCATTGTGGGTGCTTACAAACAAGCTTTGCTTCAGCCCCAGGGAGAAGGAAGGAAGGATGTCGTGGGAAGCTAAGCAAGAAAGAATGCTTTGAGGCAGTGTATAGGACTGAAGCCATCTGTGCTAAGATTCATTAGCTATTGTGGGGATTGTGGTGAAAGAGGTTTGGGAAAGCAAAATTAAGGGACTTTGAAATAGGTTTGAGGGGATTAAGTTTAGGGCCTTAGAGCTTTAGGGGCTTTGTGGCTATGGATAGAATGACTGTCTCTTTAACTCCAACTGTCTGAAATCAATCAGTTAAATGTACGTCATTAAAGCTATAGCACATTATTTCAGCCGCTCAATTATGATCTTTTTAGAAGCACAGTGCTTCTATTTCGTTCTTGGTAACAGATCCTCAGTTAGTTTCATTGTGGTATCTCCAGACAAGACCTCCGGTGAGTGTGATTGTGTGATTGTGGTATCACCAGACAAGACCTCCATGCTGGGGGGAAAAAGCAGCAAACATTTAGTGTGATGCTTCTCTTTTCCTCTTACTGCTTACTGAAGAAGAAGTAGTGGGGTGAGTGTGATTGTTGAAACAGGTTTGATGTCTGGCACCAGTGCGGCACACGGTCGAGTGTTTGAGAGGTCTAGTCACACTGAGGCTGTGGAGGTTACTTGTAATTGTACTTACGACAACCTTATTAATGATATTCATGACCATATTTATGTAACCCACAATTGCGATATATTTTGTTCCAATACAATACATTTAATGCAGTATTGTACCGAGGAGACTTTATTTTGACACTTTTTTAGGAAGTGAATGAAATGTGACTGCTATCTAGTGTCACTCTGACTCATCACTAACCTTCACAAGATTCCATGACAATCACTTGACATGTTTTACTATAGGTTGTGTTTATGTTCAGAGTTTCTGAGAAAGTGTAACAAAAAGCTTTCCTGCAGATTTGACTGTTGGTAGGATATTTAATGTGGTTGGTCCAATATTAATCAGTTGATGGCCACCATCTTCACCCACCACTTCTGTCTTTTCTGACTAAATTAAAATTGTTAAGTTATTTTACCAATCTTTCATAATCTAAGCAACATCATTTACGAAATGAAGAAAATGGCACATGCTTTTCTTGATTTTTTAATAAACAATAATAAAGTATAAAATTAATCAGTTTTTGCTCAACTTTATTCTAGTTTATCTTAAAGAGTTAAGAGTTTATTTCCTTCTCTCCAAATTATGGAGCGTCCTTCTGCCATCATGTATTTAGCTCCGCCTACCCAATCAATCACTGTTCCAGTAAACACCACCTCTGCCAGGTCTCATTGAAACTGAAAGTGATCACCCGCCAGTGTTTCTGAAACAAACGCCTTCTGCATTCTCATCTTGTGTGTGCACGCGTGCTGATGTCAACAAGAGACAAACTGACACGTGCTGCTCTCCTGACACCTTGGAACACCACGCTGGAATAATTGGTTGTCCCTAGTTACGTCAACAATATATATTTAGTTTAGAAATGGCGAATAGAGTGTTATAGCAATACAACACAATGTATGTGTATACATATAATAATAAGCATAGCTATACATATGTAATCGTTAACCATGAATTCCTAGGAATTATCACTGGTAACCATCCCTAGGGTAAAACCCAAGTGAGAGGGTGGTTATATAGTGATAATTTCGAGAGTTACCATGGTTTTACCATAGTTACTATTACCATTATGGAATATCTGCATTATCTCTAATAATACAAGGGCATGCAACAGGAGGGGATGTACAACGCTAGCGGGGAGGCTTACCGGGGAATGACATTTTTAATCCATTGCTGTATAGTAGCAACTATGGTATAAATGTATATAATGTATACTTAACTACTATTATATTAAATATATATATATATGGGATCTACCTAAAGATAAGTCTCTTATACCAGAAGTGTTTAATCTGTTTAACTCTATTGGCTAGAGAATGTCCATGTGGACAAATAGAGAGCTTGTTAGGGTCATTAATTAGAATAGCTTGCGTTAATGGTGTTTTGCCCAATGAATCAGAATAGGCATTCAGTGTTATTAGCAGAGCAGACAAAGTGGGGTATTGAGGAGCTTGTGGAGTCAGCAAGATGACTGCCAAGTTGTCTCGGCATTGGTGGGAAAATTGCCAGAAATAGCACGGGCTATGGTTGCTAGTGGAGTGTTCGGGACCACGTGTGGAGAGATTGAGGAACAGTGTGAGTTGATCTTGCAGACGACCACTTAGTTGAGAGTTGGCACGGATGAGCTGCGTCTATCACATGCTGGAAATGGTCCCGTATGGTGATTACATCTTAGTAGCCATGGATATCAAGTACCCTCAGCCTCCCACCCTTCTTCCCTCCCGTCTTCATCACATACACAAACTCACTCACTGCTGGACCAACTCCAAGAACACACAACATCCTTACAACTGTTCAAGTTGATCTCCTCATCTCCCACCCCACTTACCCCTGCTCTCTCTCTCTCTCTCTCTCTCTGAAGGTCTCTCTCTCTCTCTCTCTCTCTCTGAAGGTCTTTACTGAATTATAGGAGCCAGGAATAGAGTTCGATCTGCTTCAGTGCCTGTATCAGCCGAAACATGCTCATCACCACACACACACACACACACACACACACACACACACACACACACACACACACACACCTATTCTCATCTGTGAACTGTTGCCTGAGTCTACTAGAAACAGTTTATTGGCTTCTTCCACGTTCCACTTCATTATGGCTAGGACTGAGGTGCTAGGCTGGAGGTTTTGTAGCCCCAGGGAAACAACCCTTTCAGCCCCAGGGCAACAACCCTTTCCTTTCCCAGTTGTACAAGATTAAAGCTCTCCCACTTCCACGCCACGCATGTGCAGTATAAATGAGTTGCCGATAGGAACTTGTTTGCTCTCAGATATTATATATAAGAAAAACTAGAAGCAAAAAAAGACATTTCAAAAAAACTTCCCTTCTTTCTAGTGTGAGAGGCAAAGTGAGGAAATCCTTTGATATTCCTGATTCCTATGGAGTCATTTAAACTAAGTCACTTGACACTACAAATACAAATATATTCCCTTTTGAAATTTGTATCCACCAAATAGCTGTGGTATGTTGCTAGGATCAGGTTACTAGTGGGTAGTAGGGTGTCGTCAAGGACTGTACAATCCTGACGATGTTATGTTAATTTTACAATTCCAGTTACCATTGGCAACTGCAGGTTTTGCATGGGTCCCGTCATAAAGTCCTTCCACATGTCATGCACTAATAAGTAGTTCTCCTGTCCCAATATGACATCATATGACATCATATTATGTCATGAACCAAAATATGTACACATTGGGGTATTAGTATTATTACATTTTTTTTTTTTTTTTTTTTTTTTAGTAAAGGAGGTTGAAGTCCAGTTATGTGCAGTAACACTTCTTTTTCTTTTCTTTTTCTTTCTGGGATTGTGGTTCAGTATTGGCCCACACTCCACAGCTGCTTGGTGACACCTTTCAGCCCGCTCTCCCTTTCCCCCCAATTAAGTTAAGGTGATTATTTCTGCGTCTACAATCTGGATGATCATTGGTGGTTTAGAATTATCAGTCTGTGTAATAAATTCCGTCTTATTATATAATTTGTGTTAGGGTTTGAAATAAAGTGAACCGATCTTCTGCCTGTGTTTGAAGTGTGCGGGTATAATTGGTTTTTACTCGTTTAGCATTGCACGTGTGCAGGTCCATGGGTCCGTGGGTAATTCGTCGGCAACAAATTGGCTTTTTAACTCCAAAGCGACATTTTAAAAGGTCGCGTTACAAGCCACTCATTGGAGCGTCGTCTCTTCTCTCAGTATTCTCGAGGTACAGACACGGAGTGAAGGGATAGATGAAAGATACGAGTCATTTGTTACCAACTTGCATTGTTATGGCACCTCCATTGATGTTATATCATTCATTGTGGATCAAAGTGCAGATGGCAGGTTCTTTGCATAGTTCAAATCTGCACCTTTTCTTAAAACTAGTTGTTGCACTTGCAAAGTATTAGCTCTAACATGATCTAAAACTAGCCCTAGCTCTCATCTAGCCCTAACTAGCCCTAGCTCTCATCTAGCCCTAACTCTCATCTAGCCCTAGCTCTCATCTAGCCCTAACTAGCCCTAGCTCTCATCTAGCCCTAACTAGCCCTAGCTCTCAACTAGCCCTAGCTCTCATCTAGCCCTAACTAGCCCTTTAACTCACATAATTCCTCCTTACCTCATTCTATCACTTCAAATTGTGATTCTTATAACCAAACTAGTATAAACTTCAACTCTGCCCAAACTCTTGGCCCTACTCCAACTGAAGCTACCAGCCAATGGACTGAAATCATTAATAGCCCTTGAGCATTTTAAACATTGACTATGTCATCAGAGCTAACTATGATGTCACATGGCAACATTAACCATTTACATTTGGTAACTAAAACCAGTGAAACCTTTTATTCTTACAATACCATTTCAGTTAAAACTAGTAATTTGGTTTCGCCACCACATGGGATATGATGTTAATATAGAAACTACTATCCAATATACAGGAACAATTTAATAGCCCTAGGTGTTATACATTACTTTTATTACTCGTTTTTTAGTGATGTCATTGGAGCTAGTTATGATGTCACGAGGACTGACTGCATTGTAACAATGGCCATAAGTACTGACCATCTCCTCCTCTGCTGAAGTCTGACTTAAGAATAGAGAATAGAATGACTGTATGAATGCTCTCACACTGTATTGCAGGGCTTGTGTGGGCAGGCAGCAAATGATGATGTCATCATTTCATTACATGATGTCATATCTAAACTGGGATGTGGCATATATAGCACAGTATGTGTGTGTGTTTGTGTGTCTAGGAATACTAGAGTATTAAATGGCCACTAGTTGGTAAATACCACACACAAAATGCAGCTGTTTACTAGCTTCTACTGGTCTCCTACAACCCACTGCTGCAAATGGAATCTTTGGAAGGCCTAAATATGGGCGGAGTTTGTTTGTTTTGAGTGGCATTTAATAGCTGTTGTATAGTACCACTATACATGGCAACCAGGACACATGGTGTTCAAGAGGATTAACTATGTATTAGCTATGACTACTAGAGTGGGGTGTCACATGAGCTGGATGAGCTGGTAGTTAAGGTAGTTTTTTTTTTAGGCTGAAAAGTTTAAACGTGGGTGTTGCTATGGCAGCTGGTGTGGGTGTCACATGGGCTGGACAAGTTGGCAGTCTCTTGACTCGCATGTGATCCCACATCATTCTGTTCAGTCACAGCTAAATCACATGCCAGGCTCTATAACAAGATGGGAAAATACCTCTTCATGTTTTACACACACACATGTACACACACACATGCACTGCAGACACACAATGGTTATCTGGAAGGCATAGGGCATGTTCATCATATTTTTTTCCATTTTATTATATTTCATTATTTTAATATTTATATCACCAATTTTTGCTGTATTATTGTGAATTAGACAGTAGCAATGATAAATGTTATATGCACAGTCACACCACCGGGCATCCAATAATTACAATGCGTGCACACACACACACACAGTAGTACTCTGTTATACACACTGGCAGCATGCTTGGCAGAGACAGGCAGAGCTATCAGCTTGGGAATGTAATTAACTTCTTGTGGTTTCCTGGCCATCTGTCCCCTGGGTCTGTGTTTACAAGCTACTCCTCTTGTATGTGTAGTCTTAGCCAGGTACATTGTGTACTGGCTGGTGGAGTGAGTGGTGCCACACCCTCCTTCTGGGTGGTCTGATAATCACTGATGATGGTTCTGATTGGTAGTTATATACTAACATCTCATTGGCCAACCATGAAGTTGAGAATGTATATATAACTTGTTAGGTTTGTGTGTAAATATTGGTTGATTTGGCCTGATGACACGCCCACTTTTAACGTAGATGAAATTTTCTTGTGTAGGTTTAATAAAAGTGGAACACCCAGCAGGGACCACACATATACTGCATAGTTACCTGTATAGCTGCAATGGAAATAGTTGGAAATTTGTAGTTGGTCAATCCAATGGTTCATTTAATGTTTGTAACTATTGCGTAACTTCAGAGTCCACGTGTTTTAGCTGCAGGTGGGTATGTGTGTGTGTGTGTGTGAGGAGATGACACCGCATTTACTGAAGCAGGAATTCCGGTGAAGCTTTGCACCTTGTTTCAGACCACACACACACCCCAGGTTGCTATGACTTCCTCCCACTTCTTGGCAGGGTACCTATGGCCTCCACCCACCCCCTGGATATTGATGCAAGATGCCACTTGTCCACCCACTCAGTGATCTGTTGTTGGGATTTCATGTGACGTGGAGGATTAGAATGTCTCTGTGTTCAGAATGAAGTTGAAATAACTCAGTGTGTGCAAGTTGAAGACAAACTGTTACTACTGTGCCCCCAATTTTCTGTTTAATCAACTCTGAAGGTGCACCTCTCACGTTATTAGTGTACAATCTAGCTAGAGATACTCCTTCATACTGACTATCTCAAGAAGCAGAACCTAGTGGCTATGTACAAATGACCATAAGTTAGCTTAAACTCATCTCAGATCTCTCTCCCGTGTGTGTGTGTGTGTGTGTGATGTGTGTGTGTGTGTGGTTGTATTCCTCTACTCTAAAACTCACTCATTAAACACAACGACTCATTGTGCTTCTCCTGTGTTCCCATAGAGATGTTGTGACCCTCGTTTTCCTGTTCCCATGGCGATGCTATGACCTGGAATAATAGCCCGGGCTTTCGAACTTTCTTCAATTACCTAAAGTGACTTAATGAGCTATGAGGGTTTGAGCACTTTACCAATTAGTGAGGTATTTGAATATCTCAAGTATCACCTCTTGGTTCAACCTAATTAAACTTTCCCACCAAAACCTACCAAATTTATTATTAATTTTTTCCTGGAAATATTGATTGTGCAATTGTCAACCGTTGCATTGCCCACATTCATGTGATGATGATGTTTGTTATTATTGTATTTCTCATTACATAATAAAGAATTCCACATGTGATTAAGATTGCCATTTTTAGCTAATGTGACCAAGTTGCTATGCCAACATTGTTGAATGATGATGACTGGAAAGAAAAAAAACAACAAAAAACTAAATATTGCAAAACAGAGAAATTGTGTCATAAAAAGGTCTTAAAATAGATTAAGTGACGGTCAGGTTTGACTTGTGATGATTTGACAGATTGAATGAGTCTTTGAATTTGTTTTAAAGGAATTATGATTTTAATTTAGGGAATGAATGTATTTGTGGCAGTGTTCTTTGCTGACTTAATACTATACCTCATTATGGCTAGCGATTAATACTATACCTCATTATGGCTAGTGATTAATACTATACCTCATTATGGCTAGCGATTAATACTATACCTCATTATGGCTAGCGATTAATACTATACCTCATTATGGCTAGCGATTAATACTATACCTCATTATGGCTAGCGATGAATAAATTGATTTTTTATTCTACTGGAGGAGCAGTTGGTATAAAGAATAAAAGCCACTTACAGCAACTAATAGAGAACTATCATAACACATGTTGCAGGTGAGGTAGTCCAGTGTACATAGCTGCTGATGGGTGTGTTGTTTTAGGTACATTATTATATATGTATATATATTATATTATTTATATAATATAATATATATTATGTGTGTCTGTGTGTTTGTAATAATCCCTTTACAACTTTTGCTACTTTTATATTTTAGAAGGCCATGCATGACTAATTGATAGTGGTTGGTTGACGAAAAACTAAATGTTAGTATCGTGTCAATAACAATGATTTCAATCTCCTGCTGGCTGCTGCACAGATCCATTACACTTGTCCTGTTTATTTGTCACTTGCTCTCATTCACGTCATTACTCGATACCATGGCGACACAATGTAGGTCAGAAGAACCACACAGACAACTGACGCTGTGCTTCCTTGGACTGACATTTCCTGTGGGTTAGATGTGAAAGGCAGCAATCAAAGAAATGAGCAAGTGACAGTCTCTTAGACCACTGGTCATAAAAGACGTACTTTCTTGCCACACTAAGGGGTACGTTTTGTTTGTTCATAAAGGATCTTACTTAGAAGTAAGTGTTGGAGAAAACGTGTGAGCCTCAGATGCCCCGCCCCCTCTTATTTGGCTGGGACACTAATCTAACTAGTAATTTTTCACAAAGTAATTTTTATTGCCTCTTATATTTTGTGCATTGTAGAGTTGGTATTGAAGTCAAGGTGTGTAATTACTAATAGGGTATCACTGATTGCATTAAAAGAGTCCTCTACCTTATCCAGACGCTCTGACCCGGGATAATTCCAAGTAATTCTATTCCTGTCTCCTTTGGCTAAGCATTAGTTAGCGACTATAATTGATCACTGGAAGTTGTAATTGTACACAGAACTTGTGAATTGTTTGAATTCTAGTCATTCTCTGGCTGTGTTTGGATATCACAGACTTGACCTGCCAGATTCCAGAGATGCCGATGGAACATTAGTAGGTGGGGAATTTGTAGTCCGATGATGATCCTGTCCTAGTCGAGTCTCAGTGGGTGGGGATTTGTAGCTCTCCGATGATGATCCTGTCCTAGTCGAGTCTCAGTGGGTGGGGATTTGTAGCTCTCCGATGATGATCCTGTCCTAGTCGAGTCTCAGTGGGTGGGGATTTGTAGCTCTCCGATGATGATCCTGTCCTAGTCGAGTCTCAGTGGGTGGGGATTTGTAGCTCTCCGATGATGATCCTGTCCTAGTCGAGTCTCAGTGGGTGGGGATTTGTAGCTCTCCGATGATGATCCTGTCCTAGTCGAGTCTCAGTGGGTGGGGATTTGTAGCTCTCCGATGATGATCCTGTCCTAGTCGAGTCTCAGTGGGTGGGGATTTGTAGCTCTCCGATGATGATCCTGTCCTAGTCGAGTCTCAGTGGGTGGGGATTTGTAGCTCTCCGATGATGATCCTGTCCTAGTCGAGTCTCAGTGGGTGGGGATTTGTAGCTCTCCGATGATGATCCTGTCCTAGTCGAGTCTCAGTGGGTGGGGATTTGTAGCTCTCCGAAGATGATCCTGTCCTAGTCGAGTCTCAGGACCTATAGCTGTTCTGACTGACATGCTATCTTCTCTCCCTACTAATGGAGTACTTACACTGCCAAACAAGTTTATATAGGATGATATATAATTATGTGTGTGAATTTATGGAAATTGCTAAGGGGGGAGTGGGGGGATTATAGTGTATGTGTGTGTGTGTGTGTATGTGTGTTTGTTTCTGAGTGTAAATAAATAAAACCACTTGAAGTGGGGCTTTTTTCCCCTGGTATGTATCCATGACAACCAGACTTAGTCCTACAAGTGCCAGTGCACTCCCAGACTGTTTTGCCCGCCAAGTCCACACTAGTTGATCCGTTCAGAGATGGTGTGGAGTCTGATACTGCTGGCAAGAAATTAGGGGAGAAATAATCATGGATAAAGTAAAGCTAGATTTGGAAGTGGTGGTAGGATGTACTTGTAGCATAGATAATGAACTGTTAGCTCCCCCTATTTGCTCTCAACATGTAGTGTGCCGACAAGATCAAAGAAATATCCACCTTCAAAGGACCCCTAGTCTATTTTAAGTGATACAAAGAGTCTACCCATTCCTTTTAGTGAGCCTGTCACAATAGACTCTCTCCTAGCTTGAACATGTAGACAACTCTACACTTCCGCCTCAGGCCACTCATAAAAGCTCGCGTGCATTTGTGCCAAAGAAGGTGTTGCTGTAGTGCAATCCTTGCTTCTCTGTAGCATCTAGTTGTCCTCTATTCAAGACTTGCTCTAGAAACTGTTTTCATTGTCACCTGACACTTCTTTATCCAAAATATTTTTTCTCTCATGCACGGCATTACGCAATCCTGAGCTTAACTTACTTTTTGCTTTGGCAACCACATTGGTAATTTTTTATGCAAGTGTGTTGCACATGTGCAGAAGCAAGCATACCTATTGTGAAATCCAGCTGCCACATTAACATGGGGTCAGTCAGGAGGAACTCTTCCCATGACCTAAAATGGAAAAAAAAAAAGGGTGATTGGAAGCCCGGCAGGGCTGGCTGTGTGTTTTGCTGAGGCAAGCATTCTCAGGTGCTTCTGGTAATTGGATCTTTATTGTGAGTTATCATTTCCTAAATGGCCCCAGGAAGGAAGTCTCACACTCAACGTTTCTATTCCCAAGATTTCCTTAGAAACCCTACACTGATCAGACTAGCTATATCAGTATTGTAATCAGACACTATGACATATTATGCTCTTGCTAACTGTTCATTTCACACCTTGTGGACACACCCACCAATTCACTCTGTAGACACACCCACCAATTCCACACTAGTGGTCGCACAATGCTGGCTTACTCCACCAGTAGCCACACCCACCAATTCCACACGAGTGGTAACACCCACCAATGCTGGTATATTTCACACCGTAGGCCACACCCACCAATATAGTCCTGCCCACCTCCCTTTGGACAGTTCCCACTTGTGTCTGTCCTCCAAATACATTTTCTGTCTATTTTTTGTCATACTAAAGTTTAATGTCTATTAGTTAACAATCTGCCCTGCTACTAACAGAACTCTATAGTAACTTATATAAGCAAAAATGACTAAATAAGTGCTTTTCCACCAGACAGAAGCTGAGGCAAGTGCCAGAAAGCCGACATCTCCTCACCAGCTTTTCTCTCTGCATAAGGCAGTGTTTGACAGCGAATTCTACTGAGCGTGGGCAATGAGTGAAGTGTGTGGGTGTTTGAACCATTATTGGAATTCCAGCGTGTTTTTCCTCCTCTCGCCTACTGTGTTGGCTCATTGTCAATGCCAACGTAGTCTCAATTGGAATTCGAGCCCAATAAAAATCCCCACAAAAGCACTCTTGGGAATTCTATTGCGGCCATTGAGTGGGTGAGGGATGCATGAATATAGGTATCTGTGTGTGTGCGGTTTATCCTTACAGACTTGCTGGACTAGCAAAGGAGGTGGTTCTATTCTTGTCAAGGAAGGCAGCCATACATGGCCATTTTAGGAAGGGTTTTACGGTTTGCTATCCAGCTTGAATGGAGTGTTTGCTGCGTCACTGTCATTTGGTCCAGTCTCTGCTGATGATGTGTATTGTATTATTATAATTCAAATCTTACTCCCTGGGGGTTTCCATTCAACCGTTGATTTCTTAGAATAAGCTGCATCAACTTCTCGCTGGGCGTGGCCTTGCTGTGTTGATTTATATTTACTCAGAAACATTTCCAGTCCATGGGAATTCCTGGGAAATACCAGACCTCATCAGCTTTGCTAATAATTATTTTATTTTCTTGAGCTAACCATTTGGGCATGTCCAGTCCAGGAACATGTATATTATTATTAATGCAATCTTATTCCTTGGGTTTTTTTTTTCCTTCCAACAGTTGATATCCTAAATTAGTTGCATCAGCTATTTACTGGACATGGCCTTGTATTGTTCTGTGATCTATTTTTACTTTAAACCATTTCCTATCAAGATCCCTGGGAAACTTGATCAGCTTTGCTAAAATTTATATTTCTTCGTGCATTTTTGAGGGCTAAGGCAATTAGACCATTTGGGCATGCCCAGTACAGAAGCATGACCCTCTGTAAAGCACTTACCTCTTAACCTCAAAATCAATTATGTGGGCGAGATCCAATTATGTGGGAGAGATCCAATTACGTGGCCAGTGGACCAGTTAATCGACACTCAGCAATGCTGGCATTTGTTATTTGTTGCTGAGACCCTTAACCAATTATTGATTTTATTTCTAGCTCATGAGGTTAGTTAAGAGTGTGGAGTCTGTGTACTTGGGATGGATTGGAGCAGGCGATGGCCGCCGGTGATGGCTCTGAAGTGTGAGGTCAATGAGAGTTAATGAGCTGTGGCTAATGGTATGTGTTGGTAGTCATCAATTGGAACTAGCCGAGAGGAGGGCGGGCATTTAATTGCCCTTGTAGATGAGAAGGTTTGGTTGTATGTTCGAAATGTTCGTAATCTCATTATAGCTGTAAAGGTCGTGCTCAGAAAGTGTTAAGTATTGAAGAATATAGGAAACATGAATGAAGTGTTCGATACTTACATAGCAAAGGGAAAGAGTTGACATGCAAAGCTGGTTCTTTCGTTGCTTTCATTGTGTTCCAACTTAACTTATTCAATAGAGTCGTGTTTGATTATGTGCTAATTAGGATCTGTCACTTGACTCTAGTGGAAATCCAATTCACTCAAAATTAGAATTGATCTGTTGTTTTTTTTAATCAAGGGGGAATGACATTAAGTTTGATCACAGTTAGAACATGATGTGTTAGAGTTCATCCCAATGATAATGATTGAAGAGTGACTTGTAGTTTGGAGCAAGACATGATAAAGTTGCAGTGTCTACCAACTTGAACATTCAGGACACACTGTAATCTTCTTCTTGAGTATGACTGCAGTAATAATAGAAAAACAATTTTGATTACAATGTTGTATACAACTGAGCTTTATGTCCATCTTATCTGCAAACAAAAACATAGGATTTGAGCGAAACACCAGAATAATTACTCCTCTTGTATGTGTAGTCTTAGCCAGGTACATTGTGTACTACAAAAGGGCTATAGAATGATGTTGAAGGAATTACAAAAGAAATTTCAAAGCTGTTGGTTAACCATTGGATTGAGCATAAGTACATATAGACACAAGGCACTTAGTCAAGATGACTGTCTTCTGGAATATTGTGTGCTCACTCTTCAAATGACTGATAATAAGTTTTACCTTGCTTGTCACCAGATTCAAGCATTTGACAAAAACTACACCACTTTGATGTACCACTTGCAACTTCTTTGAGACAAAGGTCATGTACATAATAACAATTACACTTCAAACATATTTCTCTCCTCGTAATTGCAAAGTTTTGTCTGGAAGTGGTTACTATGACTCCATATGTCATACCAAACTATGCTTATAACTTGTCCGAGGCCATACATTATCCCTAATTCACACACAATATCCTGAAATTAGTATGTAGTTATTGTTTTAGTCAAGATGATATATCCTGATCAGTTTCATCTTGAGTTAAACAGATTGGGATAAGACCGTACTGGGCATGCTCACTCACGTGTCAATGTGAGGTGTCATGTCGAGTTTGAAATAGAGGAGCTTCAGAAACTGCCTGGAATGTGACCCAGGATCAGGCTTGCAGTCTGTACAAGATGAGGTTGCAAGGCACTCTCTGCAGTTGAGACTCATCAGTTCCCTTGCTGTCCTTCAGGTGGTGGGGATGCTACAGAAGACTACATTAGTTACAGGAGCAATGGACCATGAATGCACTACTTACAGATTCACTGACCAGTTGCCTGACCAATGGCTACTCTCAGCTAGTGTCTCCCCACTTCATCCTGCACTAGCCTGCTGGGCTGACCCTGGGTCACACCCCAGACAGTTCCTGAAGCTCCTCCCTAGACCACTGTAGAGAGATCCCCAAATCAAGATTGCAGAAGAATCAGCAAATGAATTTTCTTCCATTTTCTGTGGATAAGTTGATATAGTCCTGGCCGATGTGATTGCTACAGTTAAAAATATAAATTACATTAAATAGTACATGAATATTAAATAATGAGATATTTCATTATTTAATATAATATAGTAATGACTATAATAGTAATTGTTTTAATGACATAAAGTGAAGCAGAACAGGTTTAGTTGGAGCTAGGCGGAGGATTTCAACTTAGCAAGCACTGACTACATAGCTCACTGGAGCCAATATATGACAACAGAGAAAAACTGAAGATTTGACTACTGAAGATTTAAGATGTATCACAGACCTATCAAGTCGTGCTACTTGCAAGTCATGTACGTAATAACAATTATACTTCAAAGTACTTTCCTCCTCATAATTGTAAAGTTTGGAGTGGCAATTTATAGACTCCAGATATCATACCTAACTAAGCTTGCTACTTGTCCAAGAAAATACATCAGATATCATACCTAACTAAGCTTGCTACTTGTCCAAGAAAATACATCATAAAATACTTACAATAGAATACATATTGAACTAATTCACACACACAATATCCTGAAATGTGATGTGGATAAGATATATCCTAATCAGTTTCATGTTGAGTTAAACAGATTGGGATAAGACCGTACTGGGCATGCTCACTCACGTGTCAATGTGAGGCGTTGAGTTTGAAATAGAGGAGCTTCAGAAACTGCCTGGAATGTGACCCAGGATCAGGCTTGCAGTCTGTACAAGATGAGGTTGCAAGGCACTCTCTGCAGTTGAGACTCATCAGTTCCCTTGCTGTCCTTCAGGTGGTGGGGATGCTACAGAAGACTACATTAGTTACAGGAGCAATGGACCATTGAATGCACTACTTACAGATTCACTGACCAGTTGCTGACCAATGGCTACTCTCAGCTAGTGTCTCCCCACTTCATCCTGCACTAGCCTGCTGGGATGACCCTGGGTCACACCCCAGACAGTTCCTGCAGCTCCTCACTAGATTACTGTTAAGCGAGACCTCAAGATCACAACAGAATCAGTAAGTGAATTTTCTTCCATTTTCGTTGCGTGAAGTTGATATTGTTCTGGCCGATGTGATTGCTACAGTTAAAAATATAAATTACATTAAATAATATCACATGAATGTTAAATAATGAGGTATTTCATTATTTAGTATTGTTAATGACTATAAAGTACTTGTGGGTGTGTCCACATGTCACCTGGTGTTGCTATTTTATAGAGCATAAGTACATGAGGCCACAATGCTCTTCACTGTCTTCTGGAATGTTCATTGCTCACTCTTCAAATGGCTGTTAGTAATTTTACCTTGCTTGTCACATGATTCAGCCATTTAACAAAAACTACACCACTTTGATGTGCCACTTGCAACCTCGGGTGGAGTTAAACTGTCTTAGTCAAGATGATATATCCTGATCAGTTTCATCTTGAGTTAAACAGATTGGGATAAGACCGTACTGGGCATGCTCACTCACGTGTCAATGTGAGGTGTCGAGTATCTGATTGAGGAGCTTCAGAAACTGCCTGGAATGTGACCCAGGATCAGGCTTGCAGTCTGTACAAGATGAGGTTGCAAGGCATTCTCTGCAGTTGAGACTCATCAGTTCCCTTGCTGTCCTTCAGGTGGTGGGGATGCTACAGAAGACTACATTAGTTACAGGAGCAATGGACCATTGAATGCACTACTTACAGATTCACTGACCAGTTGCTGACCAATAGCTACTCTCAGCTAGTGTCTCCCCACTTCATCCTGCACTGGCCTGCTGGGATGACCCTGGGTCACACCCCAGACAATTGCTAAAGCTCCTCCCTAGACCACTGTAGCAAGACCCCCAAATCAAGATTGCAGAAGAATTGGCAAGAGAATTTCAAGTGTTTGCATTTTCTGTGGATAAGTTGACATTGTCCTGGTTGATGTGATTGCTACAGTTAAAAGTATAAATTACATTAAATAATATCACATGAATATTAAGTAATGAGGTACAGTAGAACCTCTCTTATCCGGGCACCTTGGTTTCAAGGGGTGCCCGTATCTCAGATTTGCCCATATCTCAGAATGCATTCAAAATAGTGCTGCCAGCTGAACTGCCTATCCAAAAGCAGCTGTCAAATTTGCTAGTTGGGATACTTTACCTAACCACAAGGTACATAGCAGCTGCCCGGTAGAGGGAGGTGCCCGTAACTTGGGAGTCCGGATAAGGGAGGTTCTACTGTATTTCATTATTTAGTATTGTAATGACTATAAAGTACTTGTGGGTGTGTCCACATGTCACCTAGTGTTGCTATTTTATAGAGCATAAGTACACGAGGCACTTGATCACAAGGCACTGGGCCACAATGCTCTTCACTGTCTTCTGGAATGTTCATTGCTCACTCTTCAAATGGCTGTTAGTAATTTTACCTTGCTTGTCACATGATTCAAGCATTTGACAAAAACTACACCACTTTGATGTACCACTTGCAACCTCGGGTGGAGTTAACTGTCTTAGTCAAGGTGATATATCCTGATCAGTTTCATCTTGAGTTAAACAGATTGGGATAAGACTGTACTGGGCATGCTCACTCACGTGTCAATGTGAGGTGTCGAGTTTGAAATAGAGGAGCTTCAGAAACTGCCTGGAATGTGACCCAGGATCAGGCTTGCAGTCTGTACAAGATGAGGTTGCAAGGCACTCTCTGCAGTTGAGACTCATCAGTTCCCTTGCTGTCCTTCAGGTGGTGGGGATGCTACAGAAGACTACATTAGTTACAGGAGCAATGGACCATGAATGCACTACTTACAGATTCACTGACCAGTTGCCTGACCAATGGCTACTCTCAGCTAGTGTCTCCCCACTTCATCCTGCACTAGCCTGCTGGGCTGACCCTGGGTCACACCCCAGACAGTTCCTGAAGCTCCTCCCTAGACCACTGTAGAGAGATCCCCAAATCAAGATTGCAGAAGAATCAGCAAATGAATTTTCTTCCATTTTCTGTGGATAAGTTGATATAGTCCTGGCCGATGTGATTGCTACAGTTAAAAATATAAATTACATTAAATAGTACATGAATATTAAATAATGAGATATTTCATTATTTAATATAATATAGTAATGACTATAATAGTAATTGTTTTAATGACATAAAGTGAAGCAGAACAGGTTTAGTTGGAGCTAGGCGGAGGATTTCAACTTAGCAAGCACTGACTACATAGCTCACTGGAGCCAATATATGACAACAGAGAAAAACTGAAGATTTGACTACTGAAGATTTAAGATGTATCACAGACCTATCAAGTCGTGCTACTTGCAAGTCATGTACGTAATAACAATTATACTTCAAAGTACTTTCCTCCTCATAATTGTAAAGTTTGGAGTGGCAATTTATAGACTCCAGATATCATACCTAACTAAGCTTGCTACTTGTCCAAGAAAATACATCATAAAATACTTACAATAGAATACATATTGAACTAATTCACACACACAATATCCTGAAATGTGATGTGGATAAGATATATCCTAATCAGTTTCATGTTGAGTTAAACAGATTGGGATAAGACCGTACTGGGCATGCTCACTCACGTGTCAATGTGAGGCGTTGAGTTTGAAATAGAGGAGCTTCAGAAACTGCCTGGAATGTGACCCAGGATCAGGCTTGCAGTCTGTACAAGATGAGGTTGCAAGGCACTCTCTGCAGTTGAGACTCATCAGTTCCCTTGCTGTCCTTCAGGTGGTGGGGATGCTACAGAAGACTACATTAGTTACAGGAGCAATGGACCATTGAATGCACTACTTACAGATTCACTGACCAGTTGCTGACCAATGGCTACTCTCAGCTAGTGTCTCCCCACTTCATCCTGCACTAGCCTGCTGGGATGACCCTGGGTCACACCCCAGACAGTTCCTGCAGCTCCTCACTAGATTACTGTTAAGCGAGACCTCAAGATCACAACAGAATCAGTAAGTGAATTTTCTTCCATTTTCGTTGCGTGAAGTTGATATTGTTCTGGCCGATGTGATTGCTACAGTTAAAAATATAAATTACATTAAATAATATCACATGAATGTTAAATAATGAGGTATTTCATTATTTAGTATTGTTAATGACTATAAAGTACTTGTGGGTGTGTCCACATGTCACCTGGTGTTGCTATTTTATAGAGCATAAGTACATGAGGCCACAATGCTCTTCACTGTCTTCTGGAATGTTCATTGCTCACTCTTCAAATGGCTGTTAGTAATTTTACCTTGCTTGTCACATGATTCAGCCATTTAACAAAAACTACACCACTTTGATGTGCCACTTGCAACCTCGGGTGGAGTTAAACTGTCTTAGTCAAGATGATATATCCTGATCAGTTTCATCTTGAGTTAAACAGATTGGGATAAGACCGTACTGGGCATGCTCACTCACGTGTCAATGTGAGGTGTCGAGTATCTGATTGAGGAGCTTCAGAAACTGCCTGGAATGTGACCCAGGATCAGGCTTGCAGTCTGTACAAGATGAGGTTGCAAGGCATTCTCTGCAGTTGAGACTCATCAGTTCCCTTGCTGTCCTTCAGGTGGTGGGGATGCTACAGAAGACTACATTAGTTACAGGAGCAATGGACCATTGAATGCACTACTTACAGATTCACTGACCAGTTGCTGACCAATAGCTACTCTCAGCTAGTGTCTCCCCACTTCATCCTGCACTGGCCTGCTGGGATGACCCTGGGTCACACCCCAGACAATTGCTAAAGCTCCTCCCTAGACCACTGTAGCAAGACCCCCAAATCAAGATTGCAGAAGAATTGGCAAGAGAATTTCAAGTGTTTGCATTTTCTGTGGATAAGTTGACATTGTCCTGGTTGATGTGATTGCTACAGTTAAAAGTATAAATTACATTAAATAATATCACATGAATATTAAGTAATGAGGTACAGTAGAACCTCTCTTATCCGGGCACCTTGGTTTCAAGGGGTGCCCGTATCTCAGATTTGCCCATATCTCAGAATGCATTCAAAATAGTGCTGCCAGCTGAACTGCCTATCCAAAAGCAGCTGTCAAATTTGCTAGTTGGGATACTTTACCTAACCACAAGGTACATAGCAGCTGCCCGGTAGAGGGAGGTGCCCGTAACTTGGGAGTCCGGATAAGGGAGGTTCTACTGTATTTCATTATTTAGTATTGTAATGACTATAAAGTACTTGTGGGTGTGTCCACATGTCACCTAGTGTTGCTATTTTATAGAGCATAAGTACACGAGGCACTTGATCACAAGGCACTGGGCCACAATGCTCTTCACTGTCTTCTGGAATGTTCATTGCTCACTCTTCAAATGGCTGTTAGTAATTTTACCTTGCTTGTCACATGATTCAAGCATTTGACAAAAACTACACCACTTTGATGTACCACTTGCAACCTCGGGTGGAGTTAACTGTCTTAGTCAAGGTGATATATCCTGATCAGTTTCATCTTGAGTTAAACAGATTGGGATAAGACTGTACTGGGCATGCTCACTCACGTGTCAATGTGAGGTGTCGAGTTTGAAATAGAGGAGCTTCAGAAACTGCCTGGAATGTGACCCAGGATCAGGCTTGCAGTCTGTACAAGATGAGGTTGCAAGGCACTCTCTGCAGTTGAGACTCATCAGTTCCCTTGCTGTCCTTCAGGTGGTGGGGATGCTACAGAAGACTACATTAGTTACAGGAGCAATGGACCATGAATGCACTACTTACAGATTCACTGACCAGTTGCCTGACCAATGGCTACTCTCAGCTGTGCCAGTGCCTCCCCACTTCATCCTGCACTAGCCTGCTGGGCTGACCCTGGGTCACACCCCAGACAGTTCCTGAAGCTCCTCCCTAGACCACTGTAGCGAGATCCCCAAATCAAGATTGCAGAAGAATCAGCAAATGAATTTTCTTCCATTTTCTGTGGATAAGTTGATATAGTCCTGGCCGATGTGATTGCTACAGCTAAAAATATAAATTACATTAAATAGTACATGAATATTAAATAATGAGATATTTCATTATTTAATATAATATAGTAATGACTATATAGTAATTGTTTTAATGACATAAAATGAAGCAGAACAGGTTTAGTTGGAGCTAGGTGGAGGATTTCAACTTAGCAAGCACTGACTACATAGCTCACTGGAGCCAATATATGACAACAGAGAAAAACAAGATTTGACTACTGAAGATTTAAGATGTATCACAGACCTATCAAGTCGTGCTACTTGCAAGTCATGTACGTAATAACAATTATACTTCAAAGTACTTTCCTCCTCATAATTGTAAAGTTTGGAGTGGCAATTTATAGACTCCAGATATCATGCCTAACTAAGCTTGCTACTTGTCCAAGAAAATACATCATAAAATACTTACAATAGAATACATATTGAACTAATTCACACACACAATATCCTGAAATGTGATGTGGATAAGATATATCCTAATCAGTTTCATGTTGAGTTAAACAGATTGGGATAAGACTGTACTGAGCATGCTCACTCACGTGTCATGTGTGGTGTCGAGTATCTGATTGAGGAGCTTCAGAAACTGCCTGGAATGTGACCCAGGATCAGGCTTGCAGTCTGTACAAGATGAGGTTGCAAGGCACTCTCTGCAGTTGAGACTCATCAGTTCCCTTGCTGTCCTTCAGGTGGTGGGGATGCTACAGAAGACTACATTAGTTACAGGAGCAATGGACCATTGAATGCACTACTTACAGATTCACTGACCAGTTGCTGACCAATGGCTACTCTCAGCTAGTGTCTCCCCACTTCATCCTGCACTGGCCTGCTGGGCTGACCCTGGGTCACACCCCAGACAATTGCTAAAGCTCCTCCCTAGACCACTGTAGCAAGACCACTGTAGCAAGACCCCCAAATCAAGATTGCAGAAGAATTGGCAAGAGAATTTCAAGTGTTTGCATTTTCTATGGATAAGTTGACATTGTCCTGGTTGATGTGATTGCTACAGTTAAAAGTATAAATTACATTAAATAATATCACATGAATATTAAGTAATGAGGTATTTCATTATTTAGTATTGTAATGACTATAAAGTACTTGTGGGTGTGTCCACATGTCACCTAGTGTTGCTATTTTATAGAGCATAAGTACACGAGGCACTTGATCACAAGGCACTTGGCCACAATGCTCTTCACTGTCTTCTGGAATGTTCATTGCTCACTCTTCAAATGGCTGTTAGTAATTTTACCTTGCTTGTCACCAGATTCAAGCATTTGACAAAAACTACACTACTTTGATGTGCCACTTGCAACCTACGGTGGAATTAACTGTCTTAGTCAAGATGATATATCCTGATCAGTTTCATCTTGAGTTAAACAGATTGGGATAAGACCGTACTGGGCATGTCACTCACATGTCAATGTGAGGTGTCGAGTTTGAAATAGAGGAGCTTCAGAAACTGCCTGGAATGTGACCCAGGATCAGGCTTGCAGTCTGTACAAGATGAGGTTGCAAGGCACTCTCTGCAGTTGAGACTCATCAGTTCCCTTGCTGTCCTTCAGGTGGTGGGGATGCTACAGAAGACTACATTAGTTACAGGAGCAATGGACCATGAATGCACTACTTACAGATTCACTGACCAGTTGCCTGACCAATGGCTACTTTCAGCTGTGACGAGTGTCTCCCCACTTCATCCTGCACTAGCCTGCTGGGCTGACCCTGGGTCACACCCCAGACAGTTCCTAAAGCTCCTCCCTAGACCACTGTTAAGCGAGACCTCAAGATCACAACAGAATCGGAAAGTGAATTTTCTTCCATTTTCGGTGCGTGAAGTTGATATTGTCCTGGCCGATGTGATTGCTACAGTTAAAAATATAAATTACATTAAATAATATCACATGAATGTTAAATAACGAGTTATTTCGTTATTTAATATTATAATGTTTATAAAGTACGTATGATAATGGCAGAACACGTTTAATTGGAGCTATACGGAGCATTTCAACTATTTGATTGCTTAATATAAGAAGTAGAGTATCACTGGAACTAAAGGTTGACAACAGAAGAGTGACATTGATATAGGCCTGGCTATCAGCGGCCAATCAATTAGACCAGCATTATATCCACTCGGGGGTTCATCCAAACTGGTGTGAAGAATTCTTTATTTTAGTAATGTATTTTCATCGTGCAACTTCCAGTTGTGTTTTCATGCACACAGCAGCTGATGGAGCAGATCCAGTGTATTTCAGCAGGAGAGGAGCCGTGAAGGCTGGTTGTGATCACATTGTATGCATTGTATACATCATTGCACAGAAGGCTGAGGTCATATAGTACCAAAACAAATATATGACAATTAGAGAACAAGCCTGAAGACAAGGTGTATCACAGACCTGTCAGTTGCGGCTTTCAGACCCACAGATACATTGCTCAATCATTACGTACTCTGACATGAACCTCCCTCTTTCTTTCCATGGTGATGGGCGAGTGTTTGTCCACATGTCACATTATTGCTATTTTATATATCTTTAACAAAAGCTTTGCTCTTTGCAGAAGCTCTCCTTACTCCCAAAAAATCTACCACAGAAGGTGGAGGTAGGTGTCAGCGAGAACAAAGACTATATCCTATAGCTATAAAGTAAAAGTGTAACTACAGCAAGTGTTTAAATTTGGTTTTGTATTATCTACACTGGCAAGTTAACTAATCTAAATTATTCAATGCTTTTTCTTTTTTTTTTATCTTGTAATGTCCCAAAGCCTCTTCTATTTCACAACTCCGGAAGGCAAGAAAGGAGTTTAATTAATATAAGATCATATTCAGCCACAAAGATGACTGGACTGATATCTGATGTTTTGGTACCAGAATGAAGATGTGATGACAGAAGAACAGACAGAAGACAAGAATTATAATCAGATTGCCAGCAGTGAAGGTAAAAGGCTATAGAAGGGCGTGTTATGTAAACAGATCATAGCATTTGCTGTGATATAGAACTCATGAGGACTAGGACTAGGAAGAGTTTGGAATCAAAAGAGAAAATGTGTAATAGATATATAGCATACTGTATGAAAACTTCTGACTATGGCTCATCATCTTATTGTACCAGATGACATGCATCACAAAGTAAAGAATAGAATTCCCTTCATAAGTAGTTCTCAAGTGACCGTGAACCAGAACCAAGCCTGGGATTGTTTTTATAGCTAATGAGGATCTGAGATCTCTCCCTCCATAAAGATGTTCACAACCATGTGTTGGTTCCTGTCCAAAATTCTAGCTAATACCACTTTCACTTTATATACCACACTCTCATTTTATTACACCAAGTTTTCTTTGTTATAGGTCCCCATAGTTACCAGTACAGAGTGGCACTTCTGAATGCTAGTATTAAAAATTAAGGAAAAGTGTTAGTCTTGCTTTGTAGCTTGACTGACTATGCAGCGGTGTCAATGCTGAAAACAAAAATAGTTATAAGTTCCCGGAGGTTCCCAGAGTTGTGATTACTGGGTACATTCCAGAAGGCTATGTTGTGTCTACAGGCTGGTGGGTGGGCTGGGTGGCTTCACACCAGCTCTAGATATCGCAGTATCACTTGTGGGAACTCATTAACGAGAGAGACCTTAACAACAAGTACTGGTATTAGAGGAGGGTGGGTACTTTGGGGTGGACACTTGAGAGGTCGTTTAGGAGGTCGTGTTATAGGTGGGAATATCAAGTGTTTGGGCCACCATGTGGTGAGAAAGATATCTGAGACAACAAGGCTTGGAAGAGGGGGTGGAGCTGTATTGCTTGGTGGCTGTGTGATTAGATTGGCTTGAAGCTAAGCTTGAAATAGTGTTCTAGGGCTGAGTTTGAAATAGTGTCCTGGGGCTGAGTTTGAAATAGTGTCCTGGGGCTTGAAATAGTGTCCTGGGGCTGAGTTGGAACAAGCCATGCTATTCGATGTGGAGCGGAAACAACTCTTCTCATTTGTAGCAAATCTTGTTCTGGCATTGTTGGTTTGTTTGCATCACTTAGTAATTGGGTGGGAAGTATCGAACGGGATATTTAAAACTTGTAGCGTCTCGTCATGCTCAGTAATCGCCATGGAGATGTTATCGATTGGCTCCAGTACAGCTGAGCTTGAATGTTACAAATGAAGCAGTTTTATTTAATCATTAAATTATTTCAGATATTTTGCGTTGATACCTTGGAAATTTGTGATCATTTCAGGTGAGTTATTCAATAGGTGCTAATGGGGGAATATCCTTGAAGACAAGCAAAAGATAGAAAACACCCTCAGTTGGTATAAAAATCCCCACATCCCCATTTGGTAAAGCATTGGTACTTCCTTAGTAGCTAGCATTGCATCACCAGCACAATCTATACAGGGCCCAATCCACACAGGACCCAATCCACACCTCATCCAATAGTTTCCCTTGTGTACCAAATTGCTACTCTTACCAATCCACACGTCACTTGATTCTGCCACTTTCCTTCCTTCGCTGTTGTGCTGGGCATCCTGGGCTATTGCTTGCTCTAAGGTATAAAATTGTCACTTCTTTGTGGATGTGCATCCTCAGCACTGCCCACATGTTTGTGCGTTTGTGTGTTACACTATTGTGACAGATTGCGCAATTCGCTATAGTCCAATTTTCACAGCTTTGTTAAGCTTATTTGTGCATGTTTTTTTCTCCAATCGTGTGTTGATCCGTAGTTTGGATCCAAGGGGTTAATGAGTAACTCAGCGATGGACTACAATCCCAGGGTTGCTGGATTGAGCAACACCATCTCTTCAGGCGACTCTAATTGTTAATTATTATATATTTTTGTGTAACCTCACTGATTTTGTTATTCTTTATTGTCAACATGTTTATTTATTAGATTTGTCACATGACTGGTACATAATTTTATAATGATATTCATAGGACCTGTGAATTCCCCTGGGAGGATTACTTATTATCGGCAGTATATTTCAAGTATGTTCTCTATTATTAGTATTGTTAAAGAATCAGCACAGTATTCCTCTTAATATTCAATTCATGCAATCAATCGTTTGCTGCTTTTTATAGAATAGTTATAAATAGAACTTCACTTTCCTTGCCAACTGTATTTTGGGTTAGTTCTTTGCCCCAAAAGAATCCATTTGCATATGCTATCATAAATTGCCCCCTGGCAATCAATAGCTAGTAATGTCTGGGAGAAATGCAGCTCTTTGTCTCTTAGCTTCAAAATTTCTTTGCAGATATGTTGTTGCTTTGTTTTACAACATTTGAATAAGCTTGTATCATTTCAGAGGATGTGTAGTACTATGTAAGACCAATTAAAGAATCATATACAATTACTGAGGTAGTTTCAGTTCCACTTGCAGGCGTAAGAGAGGAAGTTATTATAGACCATCACTTGACGCTCTATAGATCCAGATGGTACAGTTATGATAAGAATTCAAGGTATTACGTAATGGTTTTGCAATGACTGAGAGATATAGTGCGTTCAGCCACCAGTGGAGTGATCTTGTCCATCCACAATGTGTTTACAACTGTTAGTTCTAAAAATATCATATCCCATCCGTGAACTGAGGAGAGATCAACGTGCCTCTTGTGTGGCCTTCGTATGGGGTTGCCATGGACACATCGCCATGGAGATAACATGAGAAGTGTTGACTGATGGTTGAAGTGACGACTCAGCATTAAGCTATCACTACAACACATTTGTTTTGTAGCTTGTAAGCTTGTCAGTGGATGGAGACATGAGCATGACCTGCCTATCCTCCTGCCTGTAGGGTGTGCACTCTGTCTAGCCAAGATCTGTTCCTTACAAGGGGAGCTGCAAGGCAAGACATGGGGGGGGGGGGGGGGG